>JGI12383J13903_1000149_pt1 | contig 60338 bp, 42 predicted proteins | sample Passage237B_FD_13903 | JGI IMG/M metagenome (IMG submission 13903)
AACGCTGTGTGGCGGTGGTGGCTGGTGGTTGGCGCAGGAAGGGGATGGCCGCGCGGCTGAAGTAGAGCGCATCGCCGTGCACATCGGTCACGATCATCACTTCGCCGGCATCGTCCAGGTCGTGATCATCGGTCACCACCTGCGCCAGGGTGGCGATGCCTCCCGGTGCATCGCGCAACGCATCGCACACCGCATCGATCTGGGCGGGCGCGATGAAGGGCTCGTCGCCTTGGATGTTCAACACGGCATCGTACCGGTCGGCGCCGCACAGCCGCACCGCTTCGGCGCATCGGTCGGTACCGCTGGGATGGTCGGCCGCCGTCAGCACAGCCTCGCCGCCGAAGCCGCGTACATGTTCCGCGATGCGTTCGTCATCGGTGGCCACCACCACGCGTTCCAGTGTACGGGCCTGGAGGGCCTGTTCCACCACGCGTTGCACCATGCTCTTTCCGCCGATATCGACCAGGGGTTTGCCCGGCAGGCGGCTGCTGGCGTAACGGGCAGGGACCACCCCGAGGATCCGCAGGCTCATAGGCTGTAGCTCAACTGCACCTGCATGCTGCGCGGTGCTTCCACCGCCAGAGGGCGCAGGGCGTAGACCAGGTTGGTCAGGTTGTTCACGATGAAGGCCGCCCGTACCTGCTCGGTCAGCTGGAGGCCCGCGCGCACGTCCACCACGGTATCGCCCGTGCGGTGCGTGGCCATCCACCCGGTGATCCCGCTCAACAGGAAATCGGGCGACGGCGGACCGGCATCGATATCGATGAAAGCCTTGTCGATGTTGCGGACGTGGCTGTTGTACCGTACGCTCACACCGGCGAACACCTTCTTGTGATCAAGCTGCACATCGGCGCGGAAGGTGCGTGCGATCCGGAACTTCAGGGTGCGCGAGGAGGGGTCGTGGCTGGTGTTCGTGTAGGTGGATTCGCCGATGATCTGGATGGGCACGTCGGCTGGTTGGGCGTACACGTGGTCGGGTGTGGTGCTCACCGGGTCGGTACTTGTATATCCCGCCAGCAGAGCGATGCCCACCGGGCCGATCTTGCCCTTGCCCGTGGCCTCGATCTCGAAGCCCCGCACCCGCGCACCACCCGTGTTCACGCTCTTGAAGCCCATGCCGAACATGTCACGCTGTGCAGTGGCCAGGGTGAAGGTCTGCCATTGGCCGAAGGTGAACTCCACGTACTGGTCGTATTCCTGTTGGAAAACGACCGCGTCCACATAGCCCATGAAGCTGCCGATCTTGAAGCCCTGTTTGATGCCGGCCTCCACGTTCCAGCTCTGTTCAGCCTTCAGGTCGGGATTGGGGAAGATCCGGATCTGGCCCAGGCTGGTGCTGATGAAGCGCTCGCCGATGGTGGGGTAGCGGAAGCCTTGGCCATAGCTGCCGCGTACGTAGGTGCCCCGCAGTACCCGGTACGTGGCCCCTGCGCGGAAGACGGGCTGCGCGGCGGTCTGGTCGTTCACCGTGAACTGCTCGTAGCGCACGCCGCCGGAAAGCGCCATGCGTTCGTTGAAGAGCTTCTTGTCCACCTGCACGTAGCCGGCCAGGTTGGTGGCCTCGTTGTTGCCCGTGCCATCGCCGCCGCCGCGGTAGAGCTCGGCGTTCGACATCACATTGCGCACGAGGAGGCCGCCGGTCACCACCGTCTCACCGAGGATGTCGAAGCGTTGCTGCGCCTGGTACTCGGCGTGCATGGTGCCGTTGCTGTTGCTCTGGCCGTTGTCGTTGTCGAAGATCTGCTTGTGGTAGCGCGTGCGCAGGCTGTGGCGCATGCCCTGCGGCGCATGGTACACCACGAAGGGGTCGATGTAGTACTGGGTGCCGAGGGTCCGCGTCACTGTGCCGGGGTAGGGGCGGAACAAGCCGCGGTCGGTATCGCCCCAGACGAAGATGCTGGTGCTGCGGCTCTTCATCGCGTTGGCGTTCACGCCGAACGAGAGGCCGGTCACCTTCTTGCTGCGCCAGCGCAGACCGGTGTTGAAGCGCACACGATGGTCGTACCCGCCGGGGCCGGTGCGGTACTTGTCCACCGCGATGGTATCGGCAGGAACGGGCTCGGGGCCGACGTAGCCCGCATCGGAGAAGAGGTTGCCACCGAGCACCAGGTCGAGCTGCCCGAACTGGCGCGAGTGGAAGAAGTTGGCGCCGCCGAACACCGGGTTGTTGGCGTCCCACCACTTGGCCGGGGCGTGTCCGGGCGTATCGTAGATCCCGGCGAAGGTGGTCACGCTGGTGCGTGGCGTGCTGCGCGGGTAGGCGGTGCGCACGTTGATCGTGCCGCTCAGCGCAGCGCTGCCATATAGCACCGACGATGCACCCTTGATCACCTCCACCTGCTCCATGCTCTCGATCGGCAGGAAGCTCCAGTTCGGCCTGCCGATGTCGCCGCTCAGGATCGGGATGTCGTCCACCAGCACCTGCACACGGCTGCCGGCACCATAGCTGAACCCGCTGCCGGCACGGATCTGCGGCTCCTCGTCCACCACCACCACACCGGGCACCTGGTCCAGTGCATCGCTCAGGTTCACGATGTTCTTGTTGCGCAGCAGGTCGGGCTTCACCACGCTCAGCGATTGCGTCACCTCGCCCACGCGTTGCTCGAACTTGCCTGCCGACACCACCACGGCGTCCAGTTGGGCACTGGCCTCGACGAGCGTGATGTCGAGCACGCGCTGCTCGCCGGCGGCGAGGGTCACCGGCTCGCGTTTGGCGGTGTATCCGACCATGGTCACGGTCATCGTGTGGGAGCCTGCGGGAAGGATGATCCGGTACCTGCCTTCGACGTCGGTGGTGGCCCCTTTGCCGGGGGCATAGAGCACGCTTGCGCCGATCAGCGGTTCGCCGGTGCGGTTGTCGGTGATGCGGCCTGAAAGCCCGGCGTCCTGCGTGCGGGCCACGAAGGCGAACAACAGCACGGGCACCAGCGCGATGATCCTGGTCATGGGAGGTGGTGGTGTGGGTGCCCGGTCCCGACTGGCGGCTACTTTAGCGGGTGGTCGGCGCCGGAACAAGGCGGCTAAAAGTAGAAAAAGCCCCATGCCACAAGAACCCACGGAACAGCACTGGGTACACCGCATCGCACTGGGCATGTTGAAGGGGATCGGGCCGGTGCATGCGCGCAGTTTGGTGGCGTGGTGCGGCGGGGTGGACGCGATCTTCACCGATCCCGGTCTGCGACGCAAATTGGAGAAGGTGCCCGGCATCGGGCCCAAGCTCATCGCCAGCATCACCGACCGCAAGGTGCTGGCGGCAGCCGAAAGGGAGCTGGCCTATGTGCGCAAGCACGGTCTGCGCATGCTCTTCTACCTGGATGCCGACTATCCGCAGCGGCTCAAGCATGCGCCCGACGCCCCCGTGCTCCTGTACGCGAAGGGCGATGCCGACCTCGACGCGGAACGCATGGTCGCGATCGTGGGAACGCGGTCGCCCACCCAGCATGGAAAGTGGTTCTGCGAGGAGTTGGTGGAAGGGTTGAAGGAGGTCAAGGCCACCATCGTGAGCGGTCTGGCCTACGGCATCGACATCGTGGCCCACCGCACGGCCGTGCGCGAGGGCATGCCCACGATCGCCAGTGTGGCGCACGGACTGGACAAGCTCTACCCCGCCGAACATGCCGCTACGGCCCGGCAGATGCTGGACAACGGTGCGCTTGTGAGCGAGCTGCCCAGCGGCTCGCCCTTCGCGCCCGGCAATTTCCCCGCGCGCAACCGCATCATCGCCGGGCTGTCCGACTGCACCGTGGTGGTGGAGAGCGGCCCCAAGGGCGGCTCGTTGATCACGGCGGGCATCGCCAACAGTTACGATCGCGATGTGTTCGCCTTTCCCGGTCGTGCCAACGATCCGCAGAGCGAAGGCTGCAATCGCCTGATCCAACGCAACGAGGCCGCCTTGATCACCTCGGCCGAGGACCTGATCACGCTGATGGAATGGCAGCCCAAGGCGAAGAAGAAGGCCGCGCAACAGGTCTCGCTTTTCCCCGATCTACAGCCCGACGAGCAACTGCTGGTGGATATCATCCGCTCGCAGGGGCGTATCGGGATCGATGATCTGTGCGTGCAGAGCCGCATGACGCAAGGCCAGGCCGCAGGCCTCTTGCTGGCGCTGGAGTTCAATGGTGTGGTGCGCAGCCTGCCGGGGAAGGTGTACGCACTGAACTGAGCGCGTTCTGCTCGGCCGAGGGGGCTCCTTCGCCCCCTTTTTCGTTGCTTTGACCCCCGGTCGTCGCCGACCCTTACCAGCCATGACGAACGGGACCATCAAGTACCAGCGCATCCTTCTGAAGCTCTCCGGCGAAAGCCTGATGGGCGGGCAGCAATACGGCATCGACAGCCGTCGGTTGGACCAATACGCCGACGAGATCATCGCCGTGGCGAACAAAGGGGTGCAGGTGGCCGTGGTGATCGGCGGCGGCAACATCTATCGCGGCATGCAAGCCGAAGGTGCCATCGACCGTGTACAGGGCGACCACATGGGCATGCTGGCCACGGTGATCAACAGCTTGGCCCTGCAAAGCGCCTTGGAGGCGAAGGGGTACAAGACCCGGCTGCTCACCGCCATCAAGATGGAGCAGATCGCCGAGCCCTTCATCCGCCGCCGCGCCGTGCGCCACCTGGAGAAAGGCCGCATCGTGATCTTCGGTGCGGGCACCGGCAATCCCTACTTCACCACCGACACGGCCGCCAGCCTGCGCGCCATCGAGATCGAGGCCGATGTGATCCTGAAAGGCACCCGCGTGGACGGCATCTACACCGCCGACCCGGAGAAGGACGCGACCGCCCAACGTTACGAGCGCATCACCTTCGACGAGGTGTACGACAAGGGCCTGAACGTGATGGACATGACGGCCTTCACCCTGTGCAAGGAGAACAAACTGCCGATCATCGTGTTCGACATGAACAAGCCCGGCAATCTGGGCAGGCTCGTGGCGGGCGAGGCGGTGGGTACCTTGGTGGAAGTGTGAGGCCCGGGCTCGCTATTTTCGCGCCCCGTTCCCACGGATAATCCCGAACGACCATGATCGACACCGCAGCCGCCATCCGTACGTGCGAAGAGAACATGAGCAAGGCCGTTGAGCACTTGGAGCACGAACTCACCAAGGTGCGCGCCGGTGCCGCCAACCCGGGCATGCTCGAGTCCGTGCGTGTGGACTATTACGGCTCCATGGTACCGCTGTCGCAGGTGGCGGCGATCAATACCGGCGATGCCCGCACCCTGTTCGTGAAACCGTGGGAGAAGAAGATGATCGACCCCATCGAAAAGGCGATCATCGCGGCCAACCTCGGCTTCAACCCGAGCAACAACGGCGAAAGCGTGATCATCCATGTGCCCATGCTCACCGAAGAGCGCCGCAAGGCCTTGGTGAAGGCGGCCCACGCCGAGGGCGAACATGCCAAGGTGGGCATCCGCAGCAGCCGCCAGAAGGCCATGGAGGCCATCAAGGCCGCCAAGAAGGATGGTCTGCCCGAGGACACCGCCAAAGGCCTGGAGGCCGACGTGGAAAAACTCACCGCCACCTACAACAAGAAGGTGGATGTCCTGATCGATCTGAAGGAGAAGGACATCATGAAGGTGTAGATCCCCGACTGCGTTCGGATCGACATACGATCATGCTTGTCCCGGGTGCGCTGTAGGCCGCCCGGGACTTGTTTTTTTCATGGGCATCCTCGGGACCGAACATCCTGAATGAGCGGGGAACCCCGCGCCCATTGCATCATGCTACGGTCCAAGTTGGGGCAGGATCCGCTGGGCCTGTCAGGCCGAGCGCAGCCGAGACCTACAGGCCCAGCAACACCGCACCGGGATCCTTGCCGCCGAAGACCATCCGGGCGGGATCCTCGATCATCTCCTTCACCTTCACCAGGAAGCCCACGCTGTCCTTGCCATCGATGATGCGGTGATCGTAGCTCAGGGCCAGGTACATCATCGGGCGGATCACCACCTGTCCGTTCACGGCCACCGGGCGTTCCACGATGTTGTGCATGCCCAGGATGGCGCTTTGCGGCGGGTTGATGATGGGCGTGCTCATCATGCTGCCGAACACCCCGCCGTTGGTGATGGTGAAGGTGCCACCGGTCATGTCGGCGATGGTGAGCTTGCCATCACGCGCCTTGATGGCGAGCGCCTTGATGTTGCTCTCGATCTCGGCCAGGCTCATGCGCTCGGCGTTGCGCAGCACGGGCACCATGAGGCCTTTGGGGCTGCTCACGGCGATGCCGATGTCGGCGTAATCGAAGGAGACGATCTCCTCGCCGTCGATCTGCGCGTTCACGCCGGGGAAGAGGCGCAGGGCCTCGGTCACCGCCTTGGTGAAGAAGCTCATGAAGCCGAGGTTCACGCCCTTGGCCTCCTTGAAGTTGTCCTTGTACTTGTTGCGCAGGGCCATCACCGCGCTCATGTCCACCTCGTTGAAGGTGGTGAGCATGGCGGTCTGGTTCTTCACGCTCACCAGGCGCTTGGCCACGGTGCTGCGCAGGGAGGTCATCTTGGTGCGCTTGCTGTCGCGCGTGCCGCCCCAGCCGTTCATCAGGCTGCCGTCGGCCTCCACGCCACCGGCGATGTAGGCCTCCACATCGCTCTTCATCACCCGGCCGTTGGGCCCGCTGCCCTTCACCTTGTCGGCGGGGATGCCCTTCTCGGCCATCAGGGCCTTCGCCACGGGCGAGGCGGACTTCGACGAAGCCTCGGCCACGGGGGCTTTGGCCGGTGCGGCCTCCTTCTTCTCCTCCTTGGCTGGAGCGGCCTTCTTCTCCTCCTTCGGCGCATCGGCCTTCTTCTCGGCCTTCACGCTGGTGTCGATGCTGGCCACCACATCGCCCACGGTCACGGTGGCGTCGGCCTCGGCCTTCAGGCTGATGCGGCCCTCGGCCTCGGCCAGGAGCTCCAATGTGGCCTTGTCACTGTCGATCTCGGCGATCACCTGGTCCTTCTCCACGGTGTCGCCATCCTTCACGAGCCATTGCGCGATGCGGACTTCGGTGATGCTCTCGCCGGGGCTCGGCACTTTGATCTCGACAGTTGCCATGAGGATGGAAAGTGAGGGCGAAGTTCGGATTTCCGGGGGATGGGATCAGGCGCGGGCCTTGGTCTTGGTGGCCTTGGGGGCGCTGTTGCCGTTGCGGCCGGTGAACGCCTGCTCCACGATGGCCTTCTGCTGGGCGGCCCAACGCACGCTGCTGCCGGTGGCGGGGGCGCCGCTGGCATTGCGGCTGATGCGCTTGAGCTTGTAGGCCGAGAGCACCTCATGCTCGATGAAGTTGCTCTGCATGTACATCCAGGCGCCCATGTTGGCCGGTTCCTCCTGCACCCACAGGTGGCGGGCGGCCTTGCTGTAACGCTTCAGCACGGCGGCCAGCTGCTTGTCGGGCAGCGGGTGCAGCTGTTCGATGCGCACGATTGCGGTGTCGTCGGCACCCAGCTCCTCCTTCTTCTCGAGCAGCTCGTAGTAGATCTTGCCCTGGCAGAGGATCACCGAGGTCACGGCCTTGGGATCGGCGGTGGGATCATCGATCACCTCGCGGAAGCGGCCATCGGCCAGCTCATCGAGGCTGCTCACGCACTTGGGGTGGCGCAGCAGGCTCTTGGGGGTGAAGACCACGAGCGGGCGGCGGAAGTTGCGCTCGGGGGCGAGCTGGCGCCGCAGCACATGGAAGAAGTTGGCGGGCGTGGTGCAGTTCACCAGCTGCATGTTGCCATCGGCGGCGGTGGCCAGGAAGCGCTCCATGCGGGCGCTGCTGTGCTCGGCGCCCTGCCCCTCGTAGCCGTGGGGCAGCAGCAGCACCAGCCCGTTCATGGCGTTCCACTTCTCCTCGGCGGCGCACAGGTACTGGTCCAGGATGATCTGGGCCCCGTTCACGAAGTCGCCGAACTGGGCCTCCCAGATCTGCAGGGCGTTGGGCTCATAGAAGGCGTAGCCGTACTCGAAGCCCATCACCGCGTACTCGCTGAGCAGGCTGTTGAAGATCTCCACCTGGCCTTGGTCGGCGCCCAGGTGCGCCAGGTGCATGTACTTCTCCTCGCTGTCCTCCACGGTCACCACGGCGTGGCGGTGGCTGAAGGTGCCGCGCTCCACGTCCTGACCGGTGAGGCGCATGGGCTTGCCTTCGAGGGCGAGGCTGCCGTAGGCGAGCAGTTCGGCCATGCCCCAGTCCACGCGCTCCTCCTGCATCATTCGGGCGCGCTCCTTGAGGATGCGCTCCAGCTTGCTGAAGAACTTCTTGCCGGCGGGGATCTCGCTGAGCTTGGCGCCGATCTGCTTCAGGGTCTTCTTCGGCACACCGGTCTTCGGGCTCTGGTCGAAGGCGCTGATGTCCGGGCGCACGAAACCCTCCCAGCGGTGGGCGAGGAAGGGGGTGATCTTGCTCTTCTGGATCTGCTTGGCCTCGGCCAGGCGGTCCTCCAGCATGCTCTTGAACTGGGCCTCCATCTCCTTGGCCAGACCGGCCTCGATGGCGCCATTGGCCAGCAGCTGCTCCTTGTAGATCTCGCGGGGGTCGGGATGGCGGGCGATGGCCTTGTACAGCAGCGGCTGGGTGAACTTGGGCTCATCGCCCTCGTTGTGCCCGTGGCGGCGGTAGCCCAGCAGGTCGATGAACACGTCCTGCCCGAACTTCTGCCGGTAGTCCAGGGCGATCTCCACCACATGGGCCACGGCCTCCACGTCGTCGGCGTTCACGTGGAAGATGGGGCAGGCGGTCACCTTGGCCACATCGGTGCAATAGGTGCTGGTGCGGCCGTCGATGTAGTTGGTGGTGAAGCCCACCTGGTTGTTGGTGACGATGTGGATGGTGCCACCAGTGGAGTACGCCTTGAGGCCCGCCATCTGGATCATCTCGTACACCACGCCCTGACCGGCGATGGCGGCGTCACCGTGGATCACCACGGGCACCACCTTGGCGTGGTCGAAGTTGTGGTGGCGCTCCAGGATGGCGCGGCTGATGCCCTGCACCACGGGGCCCACGCTCTCCAGGTGGCTGGGGTTGGGGCTGAGGGTGAGGGTGACGAACTTGCCGCTGTTGGTCTTCACGCGACTGTTGTACCCCATGTGGTACTTCACATCGCCCTCCACCAGCGCATCCTCATAGTCCTTCCCTTCGAACTCGGTGAAGATGCTCTCGTAGGTCTTGTTCAGCGTGTTGGCCAGCACGTTCAGGCGACCGCGGTGGGCCATGCCGATCACCACATCCTGCACGTCGTGCGTCTTGGCACCGTGCTCAATGATCCAGTCCAGGGCGGGGATCAATGTCTCCACGCCCTCGATGCTGAAGCGCTTCTGACCGATGAACTTGGCGCCGAGGAACTTCTCGAACACCACGGCCTGGTTGAGCTTGAAGAGGAACTCCTTCTTCTCCTCGATGGTGAAGGTGGGCGTGTTCCGGTTCTTTTCGATGCGCTCCTGCAGCCACTTCACCTTCTGGGGCTGGCGGATGTAGCGGTACTCCACGCCGATGCTCTTGCAGTAGGTGTCCTCCAGGAAGGAGCGGATCTCGCGCAGGGTGGCGGGCCCGATGCCGATCTCGTTGCCGGCCTCGAACACGGTGTCGAGGTCGGCCTCGCTGAGCCCGAAGTTCTCCAGGGCCAGCGTGGGCGTGTAGGTGCGGCGATCGCGCACCGGATTGGTGTGGGTGAAGAGGTGCCCGCGGGTGCGGTAGCCGCTGATCAGGTGCAGCACCTTGAACTCCCTGCGCACCATTTCGCCGTCGCCGCCGCCGCCGTCGGGCAGCACCGGGAAGCGCTGACGGGCCAGGTCGAAGCCCTCGAAGAACCGGGCCCACTGCACATCCACCGAGGTGGGGTCCTGCTTGTACTGGTTGTAGATCGCGTCCAGCGCGGCTGGATCGGCGTTGCTCAGGAAGGTGTTCTGGTCCATGCGGACTTGGTGGATCCGGGGGCGCAAAGGTAGCCACCGGAGCGGGCCGTTCTACGCTGATCGGCAGGCGCTTGTTCCCGCCACCGGAGCGGCGCGCCGAAGGGCGCCTAACCACGCCCCGCGTATCGTTCCCGTGCCAGCACCTTTTGCAGGCAACGCAGCACCACGGCGGCCGACAGGGCTTCCAGCCCGCCGTCCTCCACCGTTCGGCGGAACGCCTGCTCGGGGATGTCCACACGGTTCAGCACGAGGCCGAAGGCATGGGCGCCTGCCGCTTGACGTTCCTCCAGCACCAAGAGCACCTGCGCCCGCAACGCCTCGAACGCTTCGTCGCCCACGGTCGGGAGCCGCAGGTCGGGCGCGTTCAGGTCCTTGCGCAACTGGTCCGTGGTCGCGGCCAGCACCACGGCTTCGTCGAGGCGTTTGCGCAGGCCGCCCGGGCGATCGTTGGCAAGTCGGTGGTCCATTCCTGCTGCCGTGGTGCAAAGGTGCTCCCTGCGTGGCACTATTTTCGCCAACGCGGCCAGCATCCGCACCAACACACTTTCATTCGATCCATGCACAAGTCATTCCTGCTCACGGCCGTTGCGGCCCTGCTGTTGACCACCGGTCTTTCCGCCCAGTACGGCACCTTCGACGCCGCCGCCGTGAAGGCCGCGAAGGGTACCACCACCATCGTGGTGCTCGATGCCGGCGATACGCCCTACAACCGGGCATTGATGGAGGCGGTGAAGTCCGATTGGAAGTTCACCGGTTCGTACGAGTTCGTGAAGGCGCCCGAGCTCGCCATGCGCGCCATCACTCCCGAGCAGACCTTCCTCATGAAGCTCACGAAGGTGGACCCGGTGAAGTTCGAGGGCACCTTCCTCACGCTCGTTCGGGGCTGGAAACAGAAGAAGGGCGAGTTCCTTCAGGAGAAGGACAATGCCTTCACCACCGTGCCAGCCGACCAGGAACTGGCTTCGATCCTGATCGATCCCAAGGGCATCGATGCCAACAACACCGGTGCCATGCTGGGCGTGTACGTGAAGCACCTGCAGAACTACCTGGACCTGGTGGCGGCCGGGAAGATCACCGACAAGACCACCGCCGACCGCACCTACTCGGGCCGCACGCGACTGGTGCGCGACACCGAGCTGTGGGTGGCCAAGGAGCACCTGGACAAGACCCTGCCCGATGCCGCCAAGGTGAAGGAGTTCTACACCGCCCCGGTGCAGGTGATGGACCGCGTGCAGTTGATGAGCGCGATCGACAGGAAGGACGCCGGCATCACGATCACCGATGTGGTGATCACCGGCGATCACCGGAACAAGCACTGCTTCAAGCGCGTGTTCAACGCGGCCACTGGTGAGTTGATGTACCAGAAGGACGATGCCGCGATCTACGGCAAGAAGGAGGGCTTCCTCGACGAGGACCTCAAAAGCATCATACGGGCACGTTGATCCGGCATGATCGCCTCCGTCCTGCGTCGCCCACGGTCCGCGCTGCTCCTGGTGGTGGCGTTGTTGGCATGGAGCACGGCGAAGGCCGATCATTTCCCGGGCGGGTCGATCACCTACCGTTGCGTCGGGAACAACCTGTACGAGGTCACCCTCACCCTGTGGCGTTCGTGCAGCGGTGTGGCCATGGTGCCCCAGAGCATCCGTCTGCACAATGACTGCGGCTTGAACTTCACGCGAACCGGCCTGCTGCCGCGCGACTCCATGGAGGTGTCGCCGGTGTGCCCCTCGGCGTTGAACACCACCACCTGCCATGGAGGCACCCTGCGGGGCACCATGGTCTACCATTACGTGGACACCGTGTACCTGAGCCCGTGCAACACGTGGACGATCCGGTGGGATGTGTGCTGCAGGGAGGCATCGGTGAACGTTCTGCTGCAGCCGGGTCTGTACATCGAGGCGCGCTTGAACAACGGGCCGGGTTTCTCGTGCGAGAGCTCCTCCACGTTCACCAATGATGTGTTGCCGCATGTGTGCGTGGGCCAGCCCGTGACCTTCGATCCCGGGGCGGTGGATCCGACAGCGGTGCGACGCCGGTTCAGCCTGATCGATGCGCGTTTCGCTTCGCCATCGCCATTCCCGGTGGGCTATGTGTTCCCCTACTACGGTGCTGAACCGTTCACCGGTATGCAGATCGACACGGCCAGCGGCGTGATCACTTTCACACCCACCATCCAAGGCAATGTGGTGACGGTGGTGCAGGTGGACGAGTACAACGCCGCAGGCCAATGGATCGGCAGCGTGATGCGCGACTTCGCCTTCGTGGTGCAGGCCTGCTCGAACCAACAGCCCGACGCGGCCTCGGGTGCGGTAACAGCGGTGAACGGCGGCGTGCAGGCCGTGGACGATCGTACCCTGCGGCTCTGCGCCAGCGGCCCGTATTGCTTCAGCGCCACCATCACCGATCCGGATGCCGGGCAATCACTGACGCTCACCACCGCTGCGGGTGATGTCCTGCCCGGTGCGGAGGTGTCGGTCAGCGGCACGTCGCCCGCCACGATCACCATTTGTGGTGATGGCGAGGCCCTGTCCCCGGGCGACCGCTGGTTCACGATCACCGCGATGGACGATGGCTGTCCGCTGCGGACGTTCCGCTCCTTCACCTACCATGTGGAGGTGATGGCACCACCCGATGCCGGCATGGACGGCACTGCGGTCACCTGTCCGCAGGAGAACATCTTCTTCCTTGGCGATTCGCTGGGCGGCGACAACCCGCCCGATGGGGCGTGGGCCGGACCCGCCGGTTCTTCCAACGGCTGGTTCCATCCGGGCACCGATCCCGAAGGGGCCTACGGTTATTACACCACGGCCTTCCCGGGCTGCCACGACACGGCCCACGTGGTGGTGACCTACCTGCCAGCGGACCTGGAACAGTGCATTGATGCGGGCCTGGCCGATCGGGCCGCTCGCTCGCTACGCGTCTTCCCCAATCCTGCGCAGCGCGGGGTGATCGTTGAGGTGACCGATGGCGCGCTCATCGCCCACGTGCTGCTGATGGACGGTCAGGGACGCGTGGTGCTGCGCATGCCGATACCACCGGCATCACGAGCGATGCTCCAGTTGCCCGCTGGCCTCGCCTCCGGTGGTTACGTGCTGCATGCATTGGATGTGTATGGATCGCCGATCGCGCGGACACCGTTGGTCGTGCTGCCCTGATCTGTCAACGTTCTGTCAAAGTCCGGGGCGACTGTTCGCGCGTGCTGTTCCTTCGTGGGCAAGTGAACGATCATGGCAACGATCCTGATCACGGGTGGAAGTGGACTGATCGGTACCGCGCTCACGAAGGCATTGCTGCAACAGGGCCATGCGGTAAGGCATCTCGGTCGTGGGGCAGGCAGGCGTGATGGCGTGTCGCACTTCAGGTGGGATCCCGTGCGTGGCACGATCGATCCCCGCGCCGTGGACGGCGTGGACCACATCGTTCATTTGGCCGGGGCGGGCATCGCTGACAAGCGCTGGACCAAGGCGCGTGTGCAGGAGCTGGTCGATAGCCGGGCCACCACCGCGCGTTCGCTTTTGAAGGCCGTGCAAGAGCATGGCGCGACACCTGCTGTCATGGTGAGCGCGGCGGGCATCAGCTACTACGGTGCCATCACCACGGACCATGTGTTCACCGAGAACGATGCTGCGGGCGACGACACCATTGCGCGCATCAGCGTGGCGTGGGAGCAGGCCGTGGATGAATGGCGTGATCGCTGCCGCGTGGTGAAGTTGCGTACACCGATCGTGCTCGCACGCTCGGGTCCGCTGCAACGGATGGTGGCACCGGTACGCCTGGGCTTGGGAGCACCGCTGGGCAACGGCCGCCAATGGATGCCCTGGGTGCACATCGATGACCTCGTCGCCATTTACGTGAAAGCGCTGTTCGATCCCGAGATGCACGGCGCGTACAACGTGAACACGGGGAACGATGTGACGAACGGGGAGATGATGCGCACCGCGGCGCGGGTGCTGCGGCGACCGTTCTCCCTGCCCAAGGTGTCGGGCTTCGTGTTGCGCACCGCGTTCGGGGACCTGGCGGCGATCCTGTTGGAAGGCAGCAGGGCATCGAACAAACGCCTGCTCGCCACCGGCTTCCGCTTCGCGCATCCTGAATTGAAAGGTGCGCTGGAGGACCTGCTGCGGTGATATGACGACGAAGGGCACCGCGCGGATGCCCTTCGTGCAGGGTGGCTGGTGCCACGCCGCTGGATCGCGAGTGCCGGTCAGAACTTGATCGGCACACCCAGGTTCAGATACGAGATGCCATAGCCCAACTCCAGGTAGGCACCGATGTTGTCCGTGAACAAGTAGCGCATGCCCAGATAAGTGGAGTAGGTGACGAAACTCAAGCTGTAGTTGAAGTCGTCGTCATAGGTCTCGGTGACCCCATTGCGGGTCCGTGTGCTCTTGTTCTTGTAGCTGCCGATATTGTAGCCCAACATCAGCCCCCCGTAGATGTCGAAGCGGTCGCTGCCGTGCCATTCGTTGTAGTGCCAGCTACCACGCAGGCCGATTATGGTGTTGCTCCAGCGCCGGTCGTAATCATAGGCCCAGCCACTCCATGACTGAGAGACATGGTCCTGGTACCTCACCGACTTGCGGGCGAAGAAGCCGCTGATACCGAGCACACCGGGGCCCAGTTCGCTCACGCCGCGCTCATAGCTGGCGCACAACGTGGGGGTGACGGTCACTCCATTGTTGTAGGAGGATAGATAGCTGTATCGGTATCCACCGAGCCCGATACCGAGGTTCAGGACATTGTCCCCCACATCGAACGATTGGGCTTGTGCGCTGAGCGATGAAAGAACGGTCAGGGCGACCACTGCGCGGGTGGAGAGGTAGGAGGCGATTTTCATGGTTGTTGTATGTTGATCGTCGTTGGTTCGAAAGGTGCCCGGGCATGGGGGTGACCGGTTCCGTGTCGTCAAAACTTCCATTCTGTTCCTGTTCCATGGACCAGCAATGAGTATCCGGCGGACCTGAAAGAGAAAGCGGCGGAAAAACATCGGTCGATCTCATCCGCGGACCAGCGACTCAATCCGCGCGGACTTCTGTCCGCGGCTCGCTCCAGTGATCATGTTCACGGCCTTCCGCGCGGCATCGTCCGGTTCATCGGGCGCCAGGGGTGCCAACGGGTGGTCCATCGTGGTGCCGACCGTCGTGTGGCCGTCGTCCGATGTCCGGTCCGGATCTCTTGGATAATGGAATGCCAGAAACCCGGCATTGTGCCCCGAATTTCATGGCGATCACGCCGAATACTATTTGGTAAAGCGTGCTATCGATCGGCGTATTGAACTTGGCATGCCTGTCGCTTTGATGCAGGCCGTCGAAAAGAATTCGGACCGTGCACAATACACCTGCCATGAACAGAAGGATCACTATCATCACATTCACTGGTGCCCTATTGCTCGCTGCGGGGCTTCCCGCCCAAGAGCGGGTCGTGCCCATCAAGATCAAGAGCACACCCCAGCGCAGCTGGTCGCAGTACAAGAAGATCATCATCGCCGAGTTCGAGGGGCCGGATGGCACCATCACCGCGCGTTCCCGGGACATATCCGATTACGTCGCCCAGACCTTCGTGAAGGCGGGGGAGTTCAAGGTCTACGACCGGAACAATCTCCAAGCGATCCTCAAGGAGCAGAAGGTCCAATTGGGCGGCACGTTCGATGAGGCCACCACGCTCAAGGCGGGCAAATTGATCGGCGCCGACCTGGTGATCTCCGCACGTGTGCAGATGGACGACTTTTCACAGGACGACAAGGGTGTGTGGATCCCGGTCGGCGGTCGCGCGGGCTCGATGATCCCCACGACGAAGGGTGTCTACGTGCTGTCGGTCGCCTTCAAATTGTTCAACGCGGAGACCGGGGAGACCGTGGATCAGTTCGTGCGCGATATCACGGTGGACAGCAGGTCACGTATCGGGCACAGCAGTGTGACCGAGGTGAACGATGCGCCGATCAAACTCGAGGCATTGGAGAAGTTCGCCGCGAAATTCTCCTGCGACCTGGCGCCCTGTGTGGTGGAGGAGACGGTGAAGTTCGTCTCGGACCCTAGCTTCAACAAGGAAATGGACCTGGCCATCCGCCACTTCAACGTGGATGAGCCGGAGGAGGCCGTGGCCATACTCAAGCGCATCCACGACCGTGAGGATCTGAAGGAGAATGCGCGTTACAAGGCGCAGTACAACTATGGCCTCATTCTCCTGGCGTAGGGACGTTGCCTGGAGGCGCGGGAGCTTTTCAAGAAGGCCTACATGGCGAATGGTAGATCCACCCTCTACCTCGAGGCGTACAATAAGGCCAAGGCGCAGTGCGCGGACGAGCCGAAGGCCGCTGGCGTTGCCAAGGATTGATACCGGAGCCGGGACCGTCCGCTTTTGGTCCGGTGTGGGGCTGGAAGCCCCATGGGCGTGAGCCGAGGTTCAAGCCCTTCGCTCCAACAATGCCGTGGCCAATGCACGCAGCGCGTGTTTCCGCGCGTCCGGCACATCCACGGCGGCAAGTGCCTTCATGGCCTCCGCGTGGTGCGCGTTGAACGCCTCCTCGGTGGCCTGTCGCGCGCCCGACCGCTCGATCACGGCGAGGATCGCGTCCACATCACGCTCCTGTGCAGGGCGTGACAGCTCGTGGCGCAAGGTGCCGTCGCCATGGGCATCGCTCCACTCCAACGCACGGATCAGCAGGCTTGTGCGCTTGCCTGCCCGCAGGTCGCCTCCGCGTTGTTTGCCGGTGATCGCCGGATCGCCGAACGCATCCAACAGGTCGTCCTTCACCTGGAAGGCCAGACCCAGTTCCTCGCCGAAACGGCCGATCAAGGCGCATTGCGCATCGGTGGCACCGGCCTTCATCGCACCCACCTGCAGCGCGCACGAAAGGAGCACGGCCGTTTTCAGGCGGATCATCTCCTGGTACTCGGCCAGCTTCACGACGGTGCGCCGTTCGTTGTCCATGTCCAGTTGCTGGCCTTCGCATACACGCAGCGCGTACATCGCGAAGAGCGCGGCGATGCGTGGGTCGCGGGCCATCAACTGGTGGGCCTGCACCAGCATGGCATCACCGCTCAGGATCGCCGTGGCGATGTTCCATTTCACGTGCACCGTGGGCTGGCCTCGCCGCGTGGGCGAGTCGTCCATGATGTCGTCGTGCATCAGGGTGAAGTTGTGGAACACCTCGATGCCCAGGGCTTCGTCCAGTGCATCCTCCGCGCGGCCGCCGAACAGTTCGCAGGCCATGAGCGTCAACGCCGGTCGGATACGCTTGCCGGGCAGGCCCATCAGATAGCGCATCGGTGCGTACAGATTGCCCGGGGGCAGGGCCTGCGCCCAGGCCGCGATGCGGTTTTCGATCAGGGCGTGGTGGCTGGTCATGCCGGACAACGGGCAACCGACAACTAAGATCGGATCAGCTTCAGCAGGTATTCACCGTAGCCGCTCTTGCGCAGAGGCTCGGCCAGCGCACGCAGCTGGTCGGCGGTGATGTAGCCGCGCTTGTAGGCCACCTCCTCGATGCAGCCGATGCGCAGGCCCTGCCGTTCCTCGATCACCTGCACGTACTGTCCCGCCTGCATGAGCGAACGGAATGTGCCGGTGTCAAGCCAGGCGGTGCCGCGGTCGAGGATCTCCACCTTCAGGCGGCCCTGGCGCAGGTATTCGCGGTTCACGTCGGTGATCTCGTACTCGCCGCGGGCGCTGGGCTTCAGATCGGCCGCGATGTCGAGCACATCGTTGTCGTAGAAGTAGAGACCGGGAACGGCGAAGTTGCTCTTGGGCTTGGTCGGCTTCTCCTCGATGCTGATCACGCGGTTGTCCTTGTCGAACTCCACCACGCCATAGCGCTCGGGGTCGCTCACGTGGTAGGCGAACACCAGTCCGCCATCGGGGTTGGTGTGCTGGCTCAGCATGCGTCCCAGCCCACGTCCGTGGAAGATGTTGTCGCCCAGGATCAGCGCCACATTATCGGCGCCCACGAAATCGCGGCCGATCACGAAGGCCTGCGCCAGACCGTTCGGGGTGGGTTGTTCGGCATAGGAGAAGTCGCAGCCCAGGGTACGACCATCGCCCAGCAGGCGCTTGAAATGCGGCAGGTCGTGCGGGGTGCTGATGATCAGGATCTCACGGATGCCCGCCGCCATCAGGGTGCTCAGCGGGTAGTAGATCATGGGCTTGTCGTACACCGGCATCAGCTGTTTGCTCACGGCGAGGGTGAGCGGATGCAGGCGTGTGCCGGAACCTCCGGCGAGGATGATGCCTTTCATCGGTCGGGGTCTTGTGCGCCGTCGCTCGGGTCTGGCTCAGGGGCGTCCAGCTTCAACTCCATCAGCTCGATGTCCTCCTCCTCGTCCATGATCTCGAGGAGCGGCTCCTGGAAGGCCTTGCTCATGATCGCCTTGTTCAGGCTGAGGAGCAGCGAGGGCAGCACCAGCAGGTTGGTGAGCATGGCCACCAGCAGGGTGATGGTGGTGAGCATGCCCAGTGCGCGGATGCCTCCGAACTGTGAGAAGGCGAAGAGCGAGAAGCCCGCGAGCAGCACCACACTGGTGTAGATGATGCCCACGCTCACCTCGCGCGTGGCGAGGTCCACGCTCTTGCGCAGGTCGTTGTTGGTCAGCTTCAGCTCCAACCGGTAGCGAGCCAGGAAGTGGATCGCATTGTCCACCGCGATGCCCAGGGCGATACCGAACACGAGCATGGTGCTCGGCTTGATCGGGATGTGCAGGAAGCCCATCAGTCCGGCCGTGAACAACAGCGGAATGATGTTCGGGATCAACGCCACGATCAGGATCCGGAGCGAGTTGAAGAGCAGGGCCATCAGCACCACGATGATGACCACCGCCCAGAACAAGCTCGTGATCAGGTTCTCCACCAGATAGCTGCTGCCTTTCAGGAAGACCACGCAGGTGCCGGTGAGCGTGACCAGGTATTTGCCTGGATCGAAGATGCTGTCCACCTGTGTCCGCAGCCTGCTGAGGATCGGCTCCATCCGGGTGGTGCCCACATCGGCCATCTGTACCGTAACCCGGGTGGTGGTCCGACTGCTGTCGATGAAGGCGCGGGCCATGCCCTCCTTGCCCTGGGCGCTTTCCAGGTAGGGCAGGATGAAGGTCTTCTCGGTATTGTTCAGCAGGCTGTACTTCTCGGGGTTCCCGCCGTAGAACGCCTGCTTGGTGAACTTCACCGCATCGACGATGCTGAGCGGGCGACTGAACTGCGGATAGGTGGCGAGCGTGTCGGCCAGCTTCTCGATCCGCTTCAAGGTGGCATCGGTGAGCACGCCGCCTTTCTTCTTCGTGTCGATCACCACTTCGAGCGGCATCACACCACGGAAGTTGGCCTCGAAGAACTTCAGGTCGGTGAGCACCGGATTGTCGGCCGGCAGGTCGTCCACGATGCGGCTCTCGTCCTTCATGCGGGCAATGCCGATGAAGGCCAGCACCGTGCAGAAGGTGGCGATCGAGTAGATCAGCGGACGGTGATCGCGCGAGGTGGCCACGATCCATTCCACCACCTTGTCCAGCCAGCGGCGGTCCAGGTGGCTCAGGTGGCGCGGTTGGGGCGCGGGGAAGAAGCTGAAGATGATCGGGATCAGCAACATGCTCAGCGCCCACAACACCATGATGCCGATGGTGGCGATCCAGCCGAACTCGACCAGTGTGTCGCTGTTGGTGATGCAGAAGGTGGTGAAGCCCACCGCCGTGGTGGCGTTGGTCATGAACGCCGCAGGGCCGATGCGGCTGATCACCCGTTGCAGGGCCTTGATCTTGTTGCGATGCCGCACGTACTCGTAGTGGTAGGCATTGATCAGGAACACGCAGTTCGGCACGCCGGTGACGATCACCAGTGGTGCGATCACCGACTGGAGGATGGTGATCTTGTACCCCAGCAGGCCCATGGAGCCGAAGCTCCACACCACGCTCACGGCCACCACGCCGAGGCAGATCCAGGTAACCCGCCAGCTGCGGAAGAACAGCAGGATCAGCAGGCCGCACACGAAAAGGCTCGCGCCCATGAAGCGGGGCATCTCGCCTTTCACCAGTTGGGTGCTCTTCACACGGATCCATGGCAGTCCGCTCACGTGGGTGGGTATCCCCGTGGCCTCGGAGAATGCCGTGATGCGCTCGTCCAACGCCTTCACCACGGCGGTGCGCCCTTCGGTGTTGAACAGCTGCGCGTTCACGAAGAGCATCATCAGGCTGGCGCCTGTGCTGTCGTTGTAAAGCAGGCCGTTGTAGAAGGGAAGGGCGCGGATGCTGGCCAGCAACGAGTCCATTTCCGCCTGGTCGGTGGGCGGCTCGTGCATCACCCGCCCCACTACGAAGCGCTTCAGACTGTCGTCGCGGAGCAGTTCGTAGAGGTGTGCCTCGCTGAACACGCTGTCCACACCGTCGATCCCGCGCAGGTCGTTGCCGAGCTCGTACCACTGGCGGAAGTTCGCGGCGGTGTAGAGCGCACCGCCCTCGGCGCCCACCACGATCACGTTGCCGTCCTCGCTGAAGCGCTCCAGGAAGCGCTCGTATTCCACGTAGGCGCTGTCGGTCTTGGGCAGCAGACCGCCATGCTTGTAGTTCATGCCCACCGTGCTGGCCTTGTAGGCCATGAACACGGTGACCAGCAGCACCCCGATCAGGATCGTGATACGATTGCGGAGCACCCTATTGGCCAGCCAATGCCACATCCTTGTCACCGGGCCTTGCGGCCGGGCGGGGCAAAGGTGCGAAATGCGGGTGGAAGGGGGCTGTCGGGCCGTTCTCACGTTCCCGGCACTGCGAAGCCCAGCACCAGCTTCACCGTCAGGTTGTCGACCGGTTCGGGGAAGGCCTCCCGACCCATGCGCTGGAAGGCCCCTACGCCCAGGCGCATGAGCCCCAGGTTGAGCACGTTCTCGATCTGGAGCCCCGCCTCGTAGTAACCCTCCTCGGGGGCTTGCACCGCATAGCCGTGGTGCCGCTCGCCGTGTTCCAGGCGACCCCACACCGCCGAGCCCACCAGCACGGGTTCAGGCTTGAACTTGCCCTTGCCTTTGTACAGCAGGTTGCCAAAGTGGTGGCGCATATGTACGGCCACGTACCGGTCGGCGGTGAACTCGTTGGGCCGCATGACCTCGAAGGAGTTGTTCGCCGCCAGGGGGAAGCCATCGTTCCACGTGCCGCGCAGGTTGAAGAGGAAAGGGTAGGGCGCCTTGGTGTCGGCCATGCCACCCATGACGCGCCAGGAGAGGTGGCCAAGCATGCGGATGTGGAAGGTCTTGTCGAGCTGTGCGCTCACGCGCCAGATGTCGTATTGGCCCTGCCAGAGGCCATCGACAGCGCGGCTCGCCATCACGTGCAGCACCGGCCAGCGGCTGCCCAGGGTCACTTCGCGATCGGGAAGGCGCACCAGTTGCTCGCGGAAGGCGAAGCGCAGGCCGAGCGATACACTGCCAGTGCGGAAGGTGTTGGCAAGTAGGGTGGCATCGCTGGTGAGTGGTCGTGCATAGCGATAGCCGAGCTGGTTCTCACGGTCGGCGCGCTCGGTGCCCAGCCACACCTTCAGCGAGCTGTTCACACGGAAGGCCAGCTGCGCCTGGTAGCGGCGGATGCGCTCCATGCGGTCCATGTAATAGAGGCGGTAGCCCTCGCCGAAGGACGGTGTGCGGAAGCCAGGGAAGGCCACTCCGCCGCTTTCGTCCACGTCGTCGGCGAAGAGCAGCCGCAGCGCGACATCACGGCCCGGGCGCGGTTTGATGGTGAGGTCGCCGCCGTACTTCCACCCTCCGTCGCCAAAGCCATGGGCCAGGTAGCCGCCGAGCGAGGCATGTCGGGTGATGCGGTCGTTGGTGGCCAGGCTCATGCCCAGCCGCACACCCTCGTAGCCGTTGAAGGCGAGCAGGTCCTGCAGCCGCAGGTCCACCGGCCCCATGGGCACCCGGCCCGTGGCCAGATAGCTGAACCATTTCAACTTGCGGTCCAGGTCCACCTCTTCGCCGATGCTGTCGATCACGTGATAGGTGCGCAGCTCCTTCGCATCCAGGCTGTCGTTGCGCAGGCCCGACCAGAACGCCTCGTCGCGACGCACCGCCTCGCGCTGCATCTCGAACTCGGCACCGCGTACCTCGCGGCGGGCCACATCGGCATCCACCTCGATCTCCTTCAGATAGGTGCGACCGATGCCCACCACGCGCTTGTCGCCCACCACCATGCCATCGAAGTATATGAAGGTGTTGAGCTGCACGGGGAACCATGCCCTGCCCTGGACCTTCTCGTGCTGCTGTTGCAGGCGCAGGCTCATCAGGCCGTCGCGTTCAACCGGCTCGGCGATCACGTTCTGCAGGGCATAGCCATCGGTGTTCACGTAGAGCACGCCTTTGAGCGCATCGAACTTTTTGCCGCGGCGCGGCTGGTAGCTGATCACGAACACGGTGTCGGCGCCCTTGTACAGCGTGTCCTCGATCAGGAAGAGGTATTGGTTGGTGCTGCCCTGTCCGATCGGCCCCACGTAGGTCTTTTCGTTCAGCACGATCTGCGGCGCATAGATGGAAAAGGTCTTGGTGGAAGCCGCCAAGGCGAGCAGGGAGGGGTCCTTCAATCCGCTCACCCGCATGGCGATCACCTCCTCCTTCTCGGCCGCCGGGGGAATGAAGCTCCTCTTCGTGGCGCTTTCGATCAACAGGAGGTGCTGGTCCTCGAAGAAGGTGACGTCGCTGTCCGACGTGTCGGCAGCGGCTTCGGTGTCGCGCGTCCCCTTCCGCGCGCTGTCCACTTCGGCGGTGAAGATGGTCTTGCTGTAGCTGGTGTAACGATGGCTTCGGTTGCGCATGCCGTCGTTGGTCTTTCGGTTGGCGTACACCTGCTTGATGATGCGGTGGGCCGGGTTCTCGGTGGGCAACACGTCCACTGCTGCCAGCTCATGGGTTTGGCGCTGCAGGCGTATGAGCTGCGGACCGGCATCGGTCACCATGTGTGTGGTGGTGGCATAGCCCACGTAGCTGGTGCGCAGCGTCGCAGGCAGGGCGGGCACCTCGATGGTGAACAGGCCATCGATGTCGCTTTGCACACCGCTGTGCGTGGCTTCCACCGCCAGGTGCACGAAGGCGAGCGGTTCCGAGGTGCGGGCATCCACCACGCGGCCTTGGATGCGGTGCTGGGCGTGCGCGCACATCCCTAGGGATGCGGCCAGGATGGTGATGATCGATCGGAGGAACATCAAGGGGATGACCGTAGGACGGAGAGAGGGGGGCGGAAAGTAACAGGGGAGGGGACATGTGGGCGGGGCCGCAGAACGGACACGGCCATTTTGCTTGTTGAACACGGCTGTGCCCCTTCGGGGTCGGCACCCCACGCCCGCCGGCATCCGACCCGGAGGGTGCCCCACACCTTGGCATTTGGCCACGGCGGGTCATTCGACCCCCCGAAGGGATCGCAGCCTGTATCGGCGATCATGTCGAGTCGCGGTCCGGTATTCACGGGCGAGATGATGCGCTTGCCTTGGTGAGTGCTGTTCGACACATGCCTCATGTACACATCAGGTCCTCCTACCTTGCCGCCATGTTCGCTCGCGCACGTGATGCCTATGAGTGGTCGCGCAAGGCCACACCGCGCCGTGTGCGCAACGCGGCATCGCTCTGGGCCAGCTATCGCCGGGCGCGGCGCACGAAGGATCCGCGCATCACGGCGATGCCCTTCAGCATCAGTTTCGAGCCCACCACGGCCTGCAACCTGCGCTGCCCCGAATGCCCCAGCGGGTTGCGTTCCTTCACTCGCCCCACCGGCAACCTGAAGCAGGACCTCTTCCAGCGCGTGATGGACGAGATCGGCGACGACCTCTGGGCCCTGACCTTCTACTTCCAAGGTGAGCCGTACATCCATCCGCACTTCCTGGACATGGTGCGTATGGCCGCCGACAAAGGGCTGTACACGAACACGAGCACGAACGCGCACTTCCTCACCGAGGAGAAGGCCGAGGCCACGGTGCGCAGCGGCCTCTCGCGGTTGATCATCTCGCTTGATGGCACGGACCAGGACACCTATTCCGCCTACCGCCGCGAGGGCGAGCTGGCCAGGGTGATCGAAGGTGCGGAGCGCATCGTGAAGTGGAAGCGGCGGCTGAAGAGCCTGACACCGCACGTGGTGTTCCAGTTCCTCGTGGTGCGGCCCAACGAGCACCAGATCCCCGAAGCGCGCGCATTGGCGAAGAAGATCGGCGTGGACGATCTGTGGTTGAAGACCGCGCAGGTGTACGATCCGAAGGACGACCATCCGTTGATCCCCTCCCAGGACCGCTATGCGCGATACCGCCGCAATGCGAACGGGGTATGGGAGGTGAAGAACCGGTTGGCGGATGAGTGCTGGAAGATGTGGCACAGTTGTGTGATCACCTGGGATGGTCGTGTGGTGCCGTGCTGTTTCGACAAGGATGCGCACCATGTGCTGGGCGACCTGCGCACGAACAGCTTCCGCGAGCTGTGGCATGGCCCGGCCTACGAGGCTTTCAGGCATTCGTTGTTGCGGTCACGCAGCAGCATCGACATGTGCAGGAACTGCAGTGAGGGGAGTCCCGTGTGGGCGTGATGGTCGACCCGCGCGGCTGATGTTCCCCGGCGCTGTACCCCACATGGCACTGTTGACAAAGTGGGTCATGATGTGGCCTTCGCGGGAAATGCGCGTCCCTACGTTTGCCCGGTACCTTGCTCCGTGACCTGTCCACCGTGTGCGATGCGATGATGTGCATCGTGCGGCCCGTGTGATCGCTCGATCCCGCGGCGGTCGGATGGAACGGCGAGGTACCACCAAGACCGGTTGGTACATGGCTGAACACGTACGCCTTTCGCAGGCCGCCCGCATCGGGGTGGCGATCAAACGGACCCTTCTCGCACTGATCCCGACCATGGCCGCGGCGCTCCTCGTCCCGAACGAGGTGCATGCCACGCACGCCATGGGTGGCGACATCACCTACGAGTGCCTGGGGAACAACCAGTACCGGATCAACATGAGCTTCTTCCGGGACTGCAACGGCGTGGCCGCGCCCACCAGCTGCAGCAACGGCGACCTGCGCTTCAACGTCCGTTCCGTCCAGTGCGGCGCCAACTTCACCGCCTGCTTCGTGTTCCAAGGCATGGAGGTGGTGACACCGATCTGCGCCACGGCGATCGATCGTTGCAACAGTTCGCAGGGGCAATACGGCGTGCAGCGCCACCGCTACAGCGCGGTGATCAACCTCTCACAGTGGGCCAACTGCGGCACCGACTGGGTGATCGACTGGAGCCTGTGCTGCCGCAACAACGCGATCACCTCGCTGCAGAACCCCGGCAGCCGCGACCTGTACCTCAGCGCCACCCTGGACAACACGGTGCAGCCCTGCAACAGTTCGCCCCGCTTCCTGAACGATCCGGTGCCCTTCGGTTGCGTGGGCCAGCCGATGGTGTACAACCACGGCGTGTCCGACATGGAAGGTGATTCGCTGGTGTTCGCCCTGGCCCCTGCCCGTGGCACCAACGGCTCCTTGATCCCCTACGCCGCCGGCTACAGCTACACCCAGCCCGTGATCACCAGCGGCGGTGCCAACGCGGTGCAGATCGATCCGCAAACCGGTACGATCAGTTTCACGCCGAGCATACAACAGTTCGCCGTGGTGACCGTGCTCGTGCGCGAGTTCCGCAACGGTGTGCAGATAGGCAGCTACACACGCGACCTGCAGTTCGCCATCATTCCGTGCGCCAACAACAACCCCACGTTGAGCGGGATCAACGGCACCAACACGTTCACGTACGAAGTGTGCGCGGGCACGAACTTCTGTTTCAGTGTGAACTCCAGCGATGTGGACGCGGGCCAGACCGTGACGATGACCTGGAACAACGCGATCCCCGGCGCCACCTTCACCACGTCGGGCAGCCCGCATCCCACCGGTACTTTCTGCTGGACGCCAACGGTCGCCGACATCGGCCAGCACATCTTCACCGTGAGCGCCACGGACAATGCCTGTGCGCTGGTCGGTAGTGCGGTGCGCGGATACCTGATCAATGTGACCCCGCCGAACACGCCCGCAAATGCAGGGCCCGATCAAAGCGTATGCGGATTGAGCACCACGATGGCGGCCGTATTGCCCCATCCGCAGGTGAGCGCCCAATGGACCGTGGTGAGCGGATCGGGCACTTTCGCCAGCCCATCCAGCCCCACCACCACCGTGACCGGATTGTCGCCGGGCACGAACGTGTTCCGCTGGAACCTCGACTTCGGTACCTGCGGCACGTCGTTCGATGAGGTGACCGTGATCGCCTACGATCCGGCTCACCCCGCCGCCAACGCCGGACCGGACCAGTCGCTGTGCCTGCCCACCAACAGCACCACGCTCGCGGCCAACGCGGCCACCGCACCCGCGGTGGGCACCTGGACGGTGATCAGCGGCTCGGGCACCTTTGCCAACCCCAACGCGCCCAATACCGTGGTGACCGGTCTGGCGCCCGGCACGAACGTGTTCCGCTGGACGATCGACAACGGCGCCTGCACGCCGCCGACGAGTTCGCAGGTGAGCATCCATGTATACAGTGATACCCAGCCCGCCGCCAATGCGGGGCCCGATCAGCAGCTCTGCTCGCCGAACACCACCGCCACCCTCGCGGGCAACCAGCCCATCGCCCCGGCCACCGGCCAATGGACCGTGGTGAGCGGTTCCGGCACATTCGCGAACCCCAACCTGCGTAACACCACGGTGAGCGGTCTCAGCATCGGGGTGAACACCTTTGAATGGACCATCACCAACGGGCCCTGCCAACCGCCGACCACCTCGGACCAGGTGAGCATCACGGTGTACGATCCGGCAAGCCCGAACGCCAACGCCGGTCCGGACCAGGAGGTGTGCGGCACCACGGCGACCCTTGTCGGCAACGCGCCGCTGGCCCCGGCCGCCGGCCAATGGACGTTGGTGAGCGGCGCCGGTACGATCACCGACCCCACGAACCCGACCAGCACGGTCACCGGCCTGGGCATCGGCGCCAACGTGTTCCAATGGACCTTGAACAACGGTCCCTGCGCGAACGGCACCACCACCTCGCAGGTCACGATCACGCGCTTCGACCCCAACGTTCCCGCAGCGAACGCCGGTCCTGACCAGGACCTGTGCTCGGTGGGTGGCACCGGCTTGGCCAGCACGACTTTGGCCGCGACCCCGGCCCCGGCCCCGGCCACCGGACAATGGACCATCGTGAGCGGTTCGGGAACCTTCACCAACCCCAACAGCCCCACCACCACGGTGACGAACATCCCCGTGGGTACGCACGTGTACCAGTGGACGGTGAACAACGGTCCTTGCACGCCGCCCACCAGCAGCGATCAGGTGGTGATCCGTGTGTTCGATCGCAACGCGCCGGTGGCGGCCGCTGGGCCTGATCAGCAGGTATGCGCCCCCGTGACCAGCGTGACGCTTGCGGCCAACGCGGCCACCGCGCCGGCCGTGGGCACTTGGACGGTGGTGAGCGGTGCCGGCACCTTCGCCGATCCCAACAGCCCCACCACCACGGTGACGGGCATGGCCATAGGTACCAATGTGTACCAATGGACCATCGCGAACGGTCCCTGCCCCAATTCGGGCAGCAGCGATCAGGTGAGCATCGTGCTCTTCGATCCGGCCACGTCCACCGCGCAGGCCGGGCCCGATCAGGAGCTCTGTGGCAGCTCGTCCACCACGTTGGCGGGCAACGCTGTGGCCGCTCCGGCGCAGGGCACGTGGAGCGTGGTGAGCGGTTCTGCCACGATCGCCAACGTGAACAACCCCACCACCTCTGTGAGCAACCTGCCCTTCGGGATCACTGTGCTGCGCTGGACCGTGAGCAACGGCCCCTGCGGCACCAGCAGCGATGATGTGACCATCGCGCGCTTCGACCCGGGCAACCCGGTGGCCAACGCCGGTCCCGATCAGGAGATCTGCATCCCGGTGGTGGCCAACCAGGTGACCATGGCGGCCAGCAGCGTGACCGCACCGGCCGTTGGTACCTGGAGCATCGTGAGCGGAAGCGGCATGATCACCGATCCCAACAGCCCCACCACCACGATCACCGACCTGGGTGTGGGCGTGAACGTGTTCCGTTGGACCGTGGACAACGGTCCCTGCCCCACGGGCATCACCAGCGATGATGTGATCGTACGCGTCTTCGACAACTCGCTGCCCCCGGCCGATGCGGGCCCCGACCAGTCGCTGTGCACCTTGGATGGCACCGCGATGATGGCGGGCAGCCCGGTGTCGAGCCCGGCCACCGGACAGTGGACCTTGGTGAGCGGCTCGGCCACCATCGTTGATCCCTCCGACCCGAATACGATGATCACCGGCCTCGGTGTCGGTCAGCACATCTTCCAATGGACCGTGAACAACGGCCCCTGCACGCAGGGCACCACCACGGACCAGATGAGCATCTTCGTCTACGACCCGAACAACCCGCCTGCCGATGCCGGTGCCGATCAGAGCATCTGTACTACCGAGGGCAACACCATCACTCTTGAAGGCAGCCCCGTGATCTTCCCGGCCACGGGTCTGTGGACGGTGACGGGTGGCCCGGCCACGATCCAGGATCCCACGGCACCGATCACCACGGTCACCGACCTTGAAGTGGGCAACTACACCTTCACCTGGACGGTGAACAACGGTGCATGTCCCGATCCGGTGTCGAGCAGTACCTCGATCGTGATCGTGGCCGATGGCTTCGCACAGGAAGCCATCGCCGGTCCGGATCAGAGCGTGTGCGGCACCGGTAGCACGGTGACCATGGCGGCGAACACGCCCACGGGCGTGGCCACGGGCTCGTGGTCGGTGGACCAAGGCACGGCCGTGTTCGCGGACCCGACCTCGCCCACCACCACGGTGAGCGGGTTGAGCATCGGGGTGAACGTGCTGCGCTGGAGTATCGACAACGCGGCATGCGGCATCACCTCCGACCTGGTGAGCATCTTCGTTTACGACCCGAACAACCCGGTGGCCGGCGCTGGTCCCGATCAATCGCTCTGCACCCCGACCACCAGCACCACCATGGCGGGCAGCCCGCTGACCAATCCGGCCGTGGGCCAATGGACCTTGGTGAGCGGCACCGGCACCATCGCCAACCCGGGCAGCCCCACCACCACGGTGAGCGGCCTGTCGGTGGGCGAGAACGTGTTCCAATGGCAGGTGAACAACGGTGCCTGTCCGAACCCGATCACCACCGACCTGGTGAGCATCTTCGTGTTCGCCTCCACGGCCGAAGAGGCCAACGCCGGTCCTGACCAGGAGATCTGCACGCCGGTGAACACCGTGACCATGACCGCCAACGCACCGGTGGGATCGGCGGTGGGTACGTGGACCCTGCTGAACGGTGGTGGCACCATTCTCGATCCGAACGATCCGAACACCACCATCACCGATCTGCCGGTGGGCGCCAACGTGTTCCAGTGGTCGATCGACAACGGTTCGTGCGGCATCAGTTCCGATGTGGTGACGATCTACGTGTTCAACGGGTCGGATCCAGTGGCCAACGCGGGTCCCGACCAGGAACTGTGCACACCGACCTCAACCACGACCCTGGCTGGTAGCGCTGTGACCTTCCCCGCCACCGGCACCTGGACCTTGGTGAGCGGCAGCGGCACCATCGTGGACCCGAGCTCGCCCACCACGGCCGTCACCGGTCTGGCGATCGGTGAGAACATCTTCGCATGGACCGTGGACAACGGACCCTGCGCCAACGGCATCACCACCGATCAGGTGAGCATCTTCGTGTTCGACGAGAACAACCCGGTGGCCAACGCCGGTCCTGATCAGGAGCTGTGCACCCCGGCGAGCAGCACCACCCTGGCCGGAAGCCCGGTGACCTTCCCCGCCATCGGTACCTGGAGCGTGGTGAGCGGCAACGCGATCATCGCCGACGTGAACGATCCCAACACCACCGTATCGGGTCTTGGTGTGGGTGAAGTGGTGCTGCAGTGGGCGGTGGACAACGGACCCTGCGCCAACGGCATCACCACCGATCAGGTGAGCATCTTCGTGTTCGACGAGAACAACCCGGCGGCCAACGCCGGTCCTGATCAGGAGCTGTGCACCCCGGCGAGCAGCACCACCCTGGCCGGAAGCCCGGTGACCTTCCCCGCCACCGGCACTTGGAGCGTGGTGAGCGGCAACGCGATCATCGCCGACGTGAACGACCCCAACACCACCGTATCGGGTCTTGGTGTGGGTGAAGTGGTGCTGCAGTGGACCGTGGACAATGGTCCGTGCGATGGCGGCATCACGGTGGACCAGATGACGATCCTGGTGTTCGACGAGAACAACCCGGTGGCCGATGCCGGACCCGATCAGGAGCTGTGCACGCCCACCACCATCGCCACCATGAGCGGTAGCGCGGTGACCTTCCCCGCCACCGGGCAGTGGACCTTGGTGAGCGGCCAGGGCAACATCACCGATCCTTCCAGCCCCACCACCACGATCACCGGTCTGGGCCTCGGCGCGAACGTGTTCGAGTGGACGGTGAGCAATGGGCCCTGCGCGAACGGTGTGACCAGTGATCAAGTGACGATCCTGTTGTTCGATGGCGGTGCCGTGCAGCCGACGGCCGGCCCCGACCAGTTCCTGTGCCTGCCCACCACGAGCACTACCATGGCCGCCAGCCCGGTGACCGCTCCCGGCATCGGCACTTGGACCTTGGTGAGCGGCCAGGGCACCATCGTGGACCCGAACGATCCGAACACGGCGATCACCGGTCTGGGTGTGGGTGAGAACATCTTTGAATGGACCGCTGACAACGGTCCCTGCGGAGCCGGCAGCGGTGCCGATCAGGTGAGCATCTTCGTGTACTCCGACGAGAACCCGGTGGCCAACGCCGGTCCTGACCAGGAGCTTTGCACGCCCAACATCACCAGCACCACGCTGGCCGGCAGCCCGGTGATCTTCCCGGCCGTGGGTACCTGGACCATCGTGAGCGGCAGCGGCACGATCGTGGACCCCAACGATCCGAACACGCTGGTGCTCGACCTGGAGATCGGTGTCACCGTGCTGCAATGGACCGTGGATAATGGTCCGTGTGCCACTGGCATCACCACCGATCAAGTGACGATCTCGGTGTTCGATGAGAACAACCCGGTGGCGAACTCCGGTCCCGATCAGGAGTTGTGCACGCCCACCACGTCCACCCAGCTGTCCGGCTCGCCCGTCACCTACCCGGCCGTTGGCACGTGGACCGTGCTGACCGGTACCGCCACGATCACCGACCCGAACGATCCCAACACGACGGTCACCGGCATGCAGCCCGGCGAGATCGTGCTGCAATGGACGGTGGACAACGGTCCGTGCGCGACGGGTGTGACGCAGGATGTGGTGAGCATCTTCCTGTACGATGCGAACAGCCCCGTGGCCAACGCCGGCCCCGATCAGGAACTGTGCACGTCCACCGGGACCACCATCTCCACCACCCTGCAAGGCAGCTTGCCCGTGGCCCCGGCCATCGGTACCTGGCAGATCCTGATGGGGTCGGGCACGATCGTGGATCCCAACGATCCCAACACGACGGTCACCGACCTCGAGGTGGGCCAGACCGTGATCCAGTGGACCGTGACCAACGGGCCCTGCGACGACCCGGTGACAATGGATGAAGTGACCATCCTGGTGTACGATGAGAACAACCCTGCCGCCGATGCCGGTCCGAACCAGCAGGTGTGCACGCCGGTGACCAGCGCCACCATGGCGGGCAGCTCGTTGATCTTCCCGGCTACGGGAACCTGGACCTTGGTGAGCGGTCAGGGCACGATCGTGGACCCGAACGACCCGAACACCGAGATCACCGACCTGGGCATCGGCCCGAACGTGTTCGAATGGACCGTGTACAACGGTACCTGCGCCAACAGCATCACCACCGATCAAGTGACGATCGTCCTGTTCGATGCTCAGGCTCCGCCGGCCGATGCGGGTCCGGACCAAGAGATCTGCGCGCCCAACGATGAGGTGACGCTTGCAGGCAACCCGCCCGTGGGCTCGGCCGTGGGTACCTGGGCCTTCGTGCAAGGCGGTGGTACCATCATCTCGCCCAATGATCCGAACACCGTGGTGACCGATCTGATGGTGGGTGAGAACATCCTCTCCTGGACCATTGAAAGCGGCGACTGCGTGACCACCACGGACAACGTGAGCATCTTCGTCTTCAACCCGGAGAACCCTGTGGCCCATGCGGGCATGGACCAGGAGCTTTGCGTGCCGGAGGATAGCGTGTACATGGCGGGCAGCATCCTGTTGCCGCCGGCCACCGGTACTTGGACGTTGGTGAGCGGCCAGGGCACACCGGTGGACCCCAACGACCCCAACACCCTGATCACGGGCCTGGGCATCGGCGTGAACGTGTTCGAATGGACGGTGTACAACGGGCCCTGCCCGAACGGCACCACCACCAGCCAGGTCACCATCACCCTGTATTCCGATACCACGGCCGCGGCCGATGCGGGTCCCGACATTGAGATCTGCCTGCCGCTGAACGAGGTGAACCTCCAAGGCGTGCAACCACCTCCTCCCGCCGAAGGCACCTGGACGCTGATCGCCGGTCAGGGCACGATCGTGGATCCGCACGACCCCAACACCCTTGTCACCAACCTCGGCCAGGGCATCAACACCTTCGTCTGGACGCTCGAATGGGACCCCTGCCCGAACAACGGTATCCTCTCCGATACCATGACGGTGTACGTGTTCGATCCCACCGCACCCTTCGCCGATGCGGGCCCCGATCAACAGCTCTGCACGCCTGATACCACCACGCACTTGGCTGGCAACACGCCGATGGTGCCCGGTGTGGGCACCTGGACGGTGATCCAAGGCAACGCCACCGTGGTGGACCCCAACGATCCCAACTCCGAGGTGACCGGTCTCGAAGTGGGCGTGCATGTGTTCGTGTGGACGATCTACAACGGCATCTGTGCCTTCGGTCCGCCCACCACGGACACCGTGCAGATCGCCGTGTTCGACCACACGGCACCGCTGGCCGCCACGGGCGACGACGTTTCCTGGTGCACCCCCACCAACAGCGCGGTGCTCAGCGCCAACGATCCGGTGTTCCCGGGCACTGGCTACTGGACCTCGCTGAGCGGCACCGGCACCTTCGCCGATCCCACCGATCCGAACACCGCGGTCTTCGGCCTGGGTGTGGGTCAGCACGACTTCCAGTGGACGATCGACAACGGTGCCTGTGGAATATCGACGGCCGGGATGAGCGTGTTCATCTACGATGGTGAGAGCGACCCGGCCAACGCCGGCCCCGATCAGGACCTGTGCCTGCCCACCACCAGCACCGGCCTGCAGGGCAACGCTCCGGTGTTCCCCGCCACGGGTGAATGGACCCTGGTGAGCGGTACCGGCACCTTCGCCGATCCGAGCAACCCCACCACCACGGTGAGCGGCCTCAGCGTCGGCACCAACGTGTTCCGCTGGACGATCCACAACGGTCCCTGCGGCGATACGGAGGACGAGGTGACCATCACCCTGTACGACAACGAGCAGGTGTCGGCCAACGCCGGGCCCGATCAGCAACTGTGCACGCCTGTGCAGAGCACCACACTGCAAGGCAGTCCGGTGTCCGCTCCCGCCACCGGCATGTGGACGATCGTGAGCGGTTCTGCCACGATCACCGATCCCACTTCGCCCACCACCACGGTCACCGATCTCGTGGTCGGTACGCTGGTGCTACAGTGGAGCGTTGACAACGGGCCCTGTACCAACGGCAATACGTCCGATCAGGTCACGATCGAGGTGTTCGACCACACCGCGCCCGAGGCCGCAGCCGGTCCGGATCAGAGCTTCTGCACGCCGATCACCGATGCCGTGACCATGTTCGCCAGCGGTCCCGTGCCTCCGGGCAGCGGCTTCTGGGCGCTGGTGAGCGGCAGCGGCTCCATCACCGATCCCACCAGCCCCTTCACTGCGGTCACCGACCTGGCCCTGGGCGAGAACGTGTTCGAATGGACCATCGACAACGGCGCCTGCGGCACCACCTCGGACCAGATGAGCATGTTCGTGTACGATGGCTCGCTGGAGGCGGCCGATGCGGGCGACTACCAGGAGTTCTGCCAGCACCTCTTCACCGAGACGTACCTGGACGCCACGCCTGTGGACGATCTGCTGGCCAGCGGCACCTGGAGCCTATTGGCCGGCACGGCGGTGATCGAGAACCCGTCGGATCCGCACACGCGTGTCACCGGCCTCTCGCTGGGCACGAACGCCTTCATCTGGACGGTGGACAACGGTGAATGCGGCGTGACCCGCGACACCGTGGTGGTGGTGCTCAAGGATTGCCTCACCCTGACCATCCCCGACGCCTTCTCGCCCAACGGCGACGGCACCAACGATACCTACGTGATCCACAACATCGAGTACTACCCCGAGAACAAGCTCGTGGTGTTCAACCGCTGGGGTAACAAGGTGCTGGAGCGCGCTCCCTACAACAATGACTGGGACGGCACGAGCCAGTTCGGTGCCGTGTTCGGTGAGAAACTGCCCGAGAGCACCTACTACTTCGTGCTCGATCCCGGCGGTGACAAGGAACCGATCACTGGCTACATCTACCTGCGCCGATGAACACCCACGCCCATCAACAGCACAAGCCGATGCGATCGATCATCGAACGATGGACGGTGGCGCTCCTCACCCTGGGGATCGCCACGCCCACGCTGGCCCAGCAGGACCCGCAGTTCAGCCAGTACATGTTCAACATGCTGGCCTTGAACCCGGCCTATGCCGGTAGCGCCGAGCGGGTCAGCCTCAAAGCCCTCAGTCGCCACCAGTGGGTGGGCTTCGAAGGTGCGCCCGAAACGCAGACACTCACGGGACATACGCCGTTGCCGTTCGAGAGCGTGGCGGTGGGCGGATCGTTCTTCCGCGACTCGCACGGGCCCATCACCCAGTACACATTCATGGCCGATGTGGCCTACCGCATCTTCATGGGCGATGCCAAGCTTTCCTTCGGCATCAAGGGTGGTCTGAACCTGCTGCAGGGGAGGTACGGCGAGCTGCATCCCCTCGACCCGAACGACCAGGTGTTCCAGCAGAACGTCAACACCAAGCTGGACCCGCAGTTCGGTTTCGGTGTGATGTACTACAGCGACCGCTACTACATCGGCCTCAGCACGCCGAAGCTGTTGCGCACCGATTTCTTCGATACCGATTCGCTCGCCCTGGTGTCGGAGCCGGGCCAGAAGCCCCACTACTTCCTGTCCGGCGGCTACGTGTTCGACCTGGGGATCTACCACAAGTTCAAGCCCACCTTCCTGCTCAAGGCCGTTGACGGTGCCCCGTTGAGCTTCGACCTCAGCGCCAACTTCCTCTTCTACGAGAAGTTCTGGGTGGGCGCCATGTACCGGCATACCGATGCGGTGGGAGCCTTGGTGCAGTACCACATCACCAACGACCTGACGGTGGGCTACGCCTACGACTACCCGCTCTCGATACTGCGCAATTACAGCGGTGGATCGCACGAGATCATGCTGGGCTTCGAGTTCGGCAACAAAGTGAGGGGTATCCGTTCACCGCGCTACTTCTGATCCATGAAGAACCGTACACATTCCCGCCTGCGATGGTCACTGGCCCAAGGCCTCCTGCTGGTGGCGGCACTGTGCGTCGGCACAGGCGTGCAGGCCCAGAAACTGAAGGAGCGCATGGCCCAACGGTCGGCCGAGGTCTTCGATTATCCCAAGGTCGTCGCCATCTACGAGAACATCCAGGCAAAGGGCAAGGCCGGGCCCGAGGACCTGCGCAAGCTGGCACATGCCTACCGCAAGGTGGAACGCTACGCGGATGCCGAGGCCACCTATGTGAAGCTCATGGCCACCGGTGAGCAGACGCCCGAGGACATCCGAGCCTACGCGGACCTGCTCCGCACCAATGGCAAGTACAACGAGGCCTTGGAGTGGTACAACAATCTGGTCCAGGTGAAACCCGACGATGCCTATGCCAAGGCCTACACGAAGGATCCCGCGATCTTCACCAAGTTGATGCGTGACAGTGCCAGTGCCACGATCCGCACGGTGCCCATCAACTCGTCCAAGGCCGATCTGGGCATGAGCGTGCTGGAGGAGTTGCTCCTCTTCTCCAGTGCCAGGGGCGAAGGTGCCGGTGGCTCGCGCACCTACAGCTGGGACGAGCAGCCCTACCTCAACCTCTACTCGGCCCTGCTGAAAGGCGAGACCGCGGAGGAACCCATGGTGATGCGCAACGATGTGAACAGCCGCTATCACGATGGCACGCTTTCCTACGATTCGCTGGCCAAGCGGATGTACTTCACGCGCAACCATGCGCACTACGGGGTGCTCGACAAGTCGAAGAAGGGCTACCTGAACCTCGGCATCTACTTCTCCGATGTGGTGGTCGGTGAGTTCGGACAGCAGGAGTGGGGCGACCTGGTCTCCTTCGACTACAATGACCCGGAGTTCAACAACGGTCATCCATGCGTGTCGCACGATGGACGATCGCTCTTCTTCGTGAGCGATCGCCCCGGCGGCTACGGCGGTACCGACATCTGGGTGTGCAGGAACCTGGGCAACAGCTGGGGCGCCCCCGAGAACCTCGGTCCTGAGGTGAACACCCCGGGCAACGAGATGTACCCGTTCATCCGCCGCGACAGCACCCTGTTCTTCGCCAGCGACGGTCATCCAGGCCTCGGCGGGCTCGACCTGTTCTCGGTACGCCTGCGGCCCTCGGGCCCGGGCAGGGTGCGCAACCTGGGGTACCCCATGAACACGCGTTGGAACGATCACAGCCTGATCCTGATCAACGATAGCACCGGCTTCCTGGCCAGCGACCGTATTGGCGGGTTGGGTAGTGACGACATCTACGGCTTCACCATGCGGCCGCCCACGGCCTACCTGGCAGGGATCGTGATCGACAAGGAAACGCGCGAGCCGATCGAAGGGGCCGTCATCGTGCTGAAGGATGTGCACGGCGACCGGATCAAGCGCCAGAAGATATCCACCGAACCGGGTGGGCGCTTCAACATCGAGACCGAGGAGCATGCGCGTTACCTGCTCACGGTGAACAGGCCCGGTTATTACCAGGTGGAAAAGCCCGTTGATGTGGACGTGGACGACATCGGGAACATCGTGGTCGAGATGACCAAGTACGACTACATGGCCGATGGTATCGTGACACATGGCGAAAGCGGCGATCCCCTCGAAGGTGCCACCGTGAAGCTGCTCGACCCCAATGGCAATGTCGTGGCCACCACCACCACCGATGCCAACGGCCACTACGAGTTCCCGCTGGAGGCCGAGAAGGATTACCGGGTGGAAGTGGAGCGCGATGGTTTCTTCAAGCAGAGCGCCAAGATCACCACGCGTGGACAGACCAGCGCCAACATCCGCACCGACTTCAAGCTCTTCCCGCTCCAAGTGGACCAGGTGATACGCCTGGACAACATCTACTACGACCTGAACAAGTGGAACATCAGGCCTGATGCGGCCCTGGAGCTGGACAAGCTGGTGGCCACCCTGCAGGACAACCCGAACGTGAAGATCGAGCTGAGCTCGCACACCGACTGCCGTGGCAAGGATGCGTACAACCTCACCTTGTCGCAGAAGCGGGCCAGGAGCGCCGTGGATTACCTGATCTCCAAGGGCATCGCCAAGGACCGCGTGACGAGCAAGGGCTATGGCGAGACCAAGCCCGTGGCGACCTGTGTGTGCGAGCAGTGCACCGAGGACGAACACCAGCAGAACCGTCGCACCGAGTTCAAGGTGCTGTCCATCGAGTGATCAGCGCACCGGAACGAACGATGAGCGGGCCACCGCGGTTGATCCGCTGCTGAGCGCGGTACGGCTTGTGGCGATGGCGGTCCGAGCACCGGCGGCGCTATGATCGGTTGGGTTAGCGGGTGTGTCGGTACGCCGATCGTGTGTACAACCGACCTCGTGTTCGAGACCATGCTGCCGGCCAACAGTGATACCGTACCCACATGGTCCGTGTACGACCTCACCGACAACGTGCTGCCACGACCAGACCGACGGCCGCGGCATCACTTCTTGTTCAGCAGGTCGCGGGCGCGTTCGGCATAGAAGCCGCCTGCCTGGGCGATGTGTTCCATGCGCTCCACGGCTTCGTCGTACCGGCCCAGGCGTTGCAACGTCAGGGCGTGGTACCAGGCCGCCTCTTCGTCGAACACGTCCATACTGTGCGTGGCCGCACGGCCGAGCAATGCCTCCGCGCGCTCGTACAGGCCGAGGTTGTAGCAGCAAAGCCCGGCGTAGAAGATGGCGTTCACATCGTCAGGGTATTGGCGCAGAAGGAAGCGCAACTCTTTCAGGCACCCGCGGTGGTCGTTCCGTGCGAAGCGCGCCATGGCCTCGTCCATGAACGACAGGTAGCCCACCAGACGGGCCTCGGACGATGCCTTCATCTGCGCCTCGCGATCGGCATACGCGGCCTCCACACCGAGGCCATCGCTCAACAAGGATGGATCGTGGCCGTACAGCTCATTCGGCTGCACCAGCTTCAGACCGGAGAGGAAGACCAGCTGCACCGAGGTGCGCTTCGTGCGATCGGTCGTTTTCGGTGCGGGGGTGGCCTCAGGGCTTGATGTGGGCGTGATCGCCACCGGGCTCATGGGTTCCGGCGCCTGGTCACGAACAGGCTCGCGCGTCACGCTCTCGGGAAGCATGTGCTTGTCCTCGGGGCCATGACCGATCCGCATCGCCGTGGGGATCTCGGTGGCGGCCTCCACTTCGGGTGCGGTGGGCAGTTCCACGGGGGCATCCGATGGTGGTGCGGTCGGTGTGGACCGCACCAGGGCACTTGCTTGATGCCCGACCTCGGCGATGGCAGTGGTTTGCTGGGAGTTGTTCCACCACAACACGCTCCCGGCACCTACGAGCAGTGTCGCGCCCAGCAGCCACCACGTCGCAGGCGTGCCGGTGGCGGGAACATGCGCAGGTCGTTGCAGGCTGCGAAGTGCCTCCACCGCGCCTTCCTCGTGCATGCCGTCGAGCGCGTCCTGCAACAAGGGGTCGATGGTCGCCTCCATCTCGAGCTCCCAGCGTTCGCGTGCCGACGTCCGGCCTTCCGCATGCGCGATCAAGCGCTCACGTGTCACGCGGCCCTCCTTGTGCGGTCCTGTGCTATGTATTGCGGTCGGCATGGCGTTCAAGGATGATGCGGAGGTTGCGGCGGCCGTTCTGCAGGTGGCTGCGTACCTGTTCCAAGGTGAAGCCCGTGGAGGCGGCCACCTCGTCGTAGCTGCGACGTTGCAGGTGGAAGAGCTCGATGCACAGGCGTTGCGCGTCCTTCAGTTGGGCGATGGCCTCCTCGAGTTGCACGAGAGATGCCTCGCGTACTGCTGCGGCGTCCAGCGTATCCTGTGTGGTGTCGGTGAGTTGCGCCTCGAACAAGGTCGCGTCGGTGTGCTTGGCGCGAAGCAGCATCAGGCACTGGTTGCGCATCACCACATGCACCCATGGACGGAATCCGTTCACCTCGTGCTTCATGATCAGCTCGGGAAGCTTCGCGAACAGGTCGGCCACGGCATCCTTGCTTTGCTCGGGGTCCTTCAGGTATTTCATGCAAACGGCGAAGAGCAGGTGGGCGTAGCGGTCCCACAGGGTGCCCAACGCGGCGCGGTGGCCCTGCAGCAGCAGGGCCACCAACTCGGCGTCGGTACGGGTACCGGTGCTTTTCCGCCGCATGAACATTGCTTGCGCTTCAGTGTTGTCGGCTGCGTTCCTGCATGTAAAGATCGAAGTAGCTCTTGGTCTCGATCGCCACCACGCCGCCGGTCACGTCGCCGTACTTCGCCGGCAGGCCGCCGGTGTACATGGTGATGCTCGCGATACCGGCCGGGGGAACACCGCTCAGGCGGCCGCTCACCTTCACGCCATCAACGAAGTAGACCATCGCATCGGACCGCGATCCGCGGAAGTACAGCTCATCGCTGCCGGGCGCCTTGTATATGTCCGGCGAGGTGGTCGCGATCAATGCCGCGGGGTTCTTGCGCTGCGGATTGTCCTCGAACTGGCTGGCCACGATCGTGAGCTTGCTGGGCTCCTCGGGGTCGATCAACGGGGGCTCCCAGCGCCGGGCTTCGACCGCGATGGGCCCGAGCATGTTCATGGCCGACATGCGTTCGTTCCGGAGCAGGGTGATCTTGTCGGGGTTCACCAGCACATCGGTCAGTTCGCGGGTCTGCATGCCGGTGAAGGCGAAGCGTACCGTGTATATGCCCGGGGGTAGGGGCTTCAGGGTGAAGCGCCCCTGTTCGTCCGTGGTGGTGCCATAGCGGTCGCCGCCGCGCTCGGCGGTCACCGCGGCGAACTCCACCGGCGTGCCGCTCTCATCGATGAGGTTGCCCTGGATGGAGCCGTGGTTCTGTGCCTGTGCCAGCGGTGTGGCGAGCAGCAGGGCAAGGATCGGTAGGAAGCGTTCGTTCGTCATGATCGAGGGGGTTTGACCATGGGATGCAAAAGCTCCCTCGATCGCATAAATGTGTGATCGGCGCTCGAATGCCGTGGTCCGTGCTAGAGCTCTTCGGCCACCACCTCACGCACGCCGGGCACTTCGTGCTTCAGCAGGTTCTCGATCCCCTGCTTCAGGGTGACCATGCTGCTGGGACAGCCGCTGCACGAGCCGCGCAGGCTCACGGTCACGATGCCGTCGTTGAAGGAGCGGAAGGCGATGTGCCCGCCATCACCTTCCACTGCCGGGCGGATGTACTCCTCCAGCACGCGGATGATCTTCTCGTCGTCGGCGTTGCGCGGTGCGGCATGCGAGGTGGCGCGTTCGTTGGCATCGGCCAGGGCCTGTGCCGGTGCATCGGCCAGCACCACGCGGCCATCGGTGTTCAGGAACTCCTGGATGTATTCGCGCAACTCCAACTGCACCAGGTCCCAGTCCACGGAATCGTTGCGGGTCACCGTGATGAAGTTGCCCGCGATCAGCACGCCGGTGACGAACGGCAGATTGAACACATGCGCGGCGAGCGGCGACACGGCCTCCGCCTCCTCGGGGCTCAGGAACTCCATCAGCCTCCCGTCGGGCACCAGCATGCGGCTGCTCACGTACCGCATGGTGACCGGGTTGGGGGTCATTTCGGCATAGACCGTCACGGGCGGGAGTTTCTCGGTGGTGTTCATCATCGTTCGGTGGTGCAAAGGTAGGGTGGGTGCAACGGGCCTCCGGTTCCGCCCTGCACGGCCCTCCTTTCTTCACATTATTTCTACTTCCCGCCGTACGGAACCGCCTGTTCGGTACGTTATCTTCGCGTTCGCATGCGCGCTTTTCTGCATAGCAACCGATGGGCCTCCGTGCTGGTGGCCGTGCTGTTGCTGTTCGCTACGAGCGGCATGGCCATCACCCGGATGACCTGCCTGGTGGGCGGCCATTCGGTGGTGAGCCTGGGCACCATGGCGGATTGCTGTCCGGAGGACGAACCTTCGGACGTGCCCACGGTGAAGGCCGAGTGCTGTGCCCTTTCATCGGCCAAGGCAATGGCAGGTCCGTTCATGGGCCACGATGATGGCGGCATGGCGCCTTTGTTCGCCGTGCTCCGCAATGTGCCTTGCGAGACCATGGTCGCTGTGCCCATGGTCCTTCCAAGAAAGCCGAAGAGCCCTGCACCGCCCTTGCGTGCGCAGGACAGGCTTTCGGTCCTGAGCATCCAGCGCATCTAGTCCGTTGCCGTTCCCGCCCATGGCGGAAGGGCCCATCGCGGCCGATGTTCTTCACACATCACGGAGCGGAACCTGAATGCAATCCCAACGATCACTTATTCTGACGCTGGCCTCGGTCATCGCCTTGGTGGCCGACGCGCAGACGATCGGCGGCCGCGTCACCACCGACGAGGCCGAGCCCCTTCCTGGCGCCGTTGTGCACTGGGCGGGCGGCGGCCAACACACCACCACCGATGTGGATGGGGCCTTCACCATCGCTCTGCCCGGGCAATGGCCCGACACCTTGGTGGCCTCCTTCGTGGGCTATGGGCCCGACACCCTCATATTGACCGCTCCTCCATCGGCTCCGGTGCATCTCAAGCTGCACTGGGCGGTGGCGATCGGTGCGGTGGAAGTGGTCGAGCGCGTGAGCGGCACCCGCTTGGATACGCGCACCACCATCGCCACCGAGATCATCGGGCAGAAGGAGCTCAAGCGTGCCGCCTGCTGTGACCTGAGCGAAAGCTTCGAGACCAATGCCACGGTCGACGTCAACTATGCCGACGCGATCAGCGGGACCAAGACCATCCGCATGCTGGGCCTCGATGGCAAGTACGCGCAGATGAGCGTGGAGAACCTGCCCTTCGTGCGCGGGCTTTCGTCGAACTACGGGCTCACGTTGCTGCCGGGCACGTGGATCAAGGACATCAACCTGAGCAAGGGGGGCGGAACGGCCGTGAATGGCCCCAATGCCATGACGGGCCAGATCGATCTGTGCCTGATCGATCCCTTGGAGGAAGGGCCGCTCTACGTGAACCTCTACGGCAATTCACAGGGGCGCACGGAAGCGAACGTGCACACCGCGCAACGCACGGGGAAGAACAGCGCCAACCTGCTGCTGCTCCACGGCAACCTGTTCCAGCAGGACATGGACCAGAACAACGACGGCTTCATGGATGCGCCACGCACGCGCCGGATCAACGTGATGGACCGCTGGATGCTCCGCGATGAACGCCGCAGCATCCAGGTGGCCGGACGCTATGTGTACGATGAACGCATCGGTGGAAGCACCGGCATGGCGATGGCCGGCAGCGACCATGCGCATCATCCGCCCTACGAGCTGGACATCCGCAACGAGATGGTGGATGTGTTCGGGAAGTACGGCACCGTGCTCAAGAAAGATCCCACCAAGAGCATCGGTGTGCTGTTCGCTGGTCGTCGGCACGATGTGTCCGCGCTCTTCGGCCCGCGCGGATATGGCGGCATTCAGGAGAGCATTTACGGCAGCGCCGTATTCCAAACCCTGCTCGGCACCGGCACCGATCAGCTCAAGGCGGGCCTCAGCTTCCAGTACGATCGCTACAGCGAGGCCTTCCGTCCGACGCCCACCGCGCCGGACAGCGTGTTCGGTCGCACCGAACGGATGCCCGGCATCTTCGCCGAGTACACCCGCCACCGCAACAAGCTCACCTTCGTCGCAGGCCTGCGCGCCGATGCCAATTCGGTGTTCGGCAACGTGGTGAGCCCGCGCGTGCACCTGAAGTACGATGTGGGACCGCTCACCGTTCTGCGATTCTCCGTGGGCCATGGCTTCCGCACCGCGAACCCATTCATCGAAAGCGCCACCGTGCTGGCGAGCTCGCGCCGTGTGGTGATGGAGGGCGACCAAGGCATGGAGCGTGCCTGGAACATCGGTGCCTCCATGCTGCACAAGTTCAAATGGCTCGACCGGAAGTGGGCCTTCGGTGTTGACCTCTACCGCACCGAGTTCGTGGACCAGTTGGTCACCGACCTGGACCGGAGCGCGCGTGTGGTGGCGTTCTACATGCTCGATGGTCGTTCGTACGCCAACAGCATGATCGGCGATCTGCAGATCGAGCTGATGCGCCAGTTGGAGTTGAGGTTGAGCTATCGCTGGTACGATGTGCGCACCACGTACAACGGGGTGCTTCGCACGCGGCCCTTCACACCCGCGCACCGCGGCTTGGTGAGCCTGGCCTATGCCGACCTGAAGGAACGGTGGCGCTTCGATGTCGGCCTGGGTGTCTTCGGTGAAGGGCGCGCCCCGGACACCTCGGACAATCCTGAAGAGTATCGTTTCCGGAGCACCACGCCGACCTATCCGGTGCTGAACGCACAGATCACGCGCATCGTGGGACCGTGGGAGTTCTACTTCGGTGGCGAGAACATCACCAGCACATTGCAACAGCAGCAGATCATCGCGCCGGAGGATCCCTTCGGCCCGTATTTTGACGCCTCCATGATCTGGGGACCGACCAACAAGGCCATGCTGTATGGCGGATTGCGCTTCGCCATCCCCCGCAAGGCCGTGACCTCACCCGCTCATTGACAATGGCCGCGTCATCGCGACCGATCAACACGACCATGAAGACCATCCTCACCATCTGTCTGGCCCTCGGCCTCGGCACGCTGAACGCACAGGACAACAAGACCGCACATCTGGACATCCGCACCAGCAGCGTCTGCGACATGTGCGAGGTGACCATCGAGAAGGAGATGATCTACGAGAAAGGGGTGAAACACGTGGACCTGGACCTGGCCACGGGCGAGCTCCACATCACCTACGATCCGCGCAAGAACACGCCCGATGGCCTGCGCACCGCCCTGACCAAGCTCGGGTACTGGGCCGATGACATGCCCGCCGATCCCGCGGCCTTCGCCAAGCTGCCCGCGTGCTGCCAGAAGGAAGGATGCGGTAGGCCCAAGACGCAGGAGTAGGGAAGGAGCGTGGTCGCCCAAGCGATTACTTTGCCCGCATCCGCCATGTCCGTTGGCGGAGTGCTTTTCACTGTAGACCATAACGACCTGTCATGGCCCTCATTCGCACCGTCCGCGGTTTCACACCTCGATTCGGGAACGATCCCTTCCTCGCCGAGACCGCCGTGGTGATCGGCGACGTGGTGGCCGGCGACCGGTGCAGCGTGTGGTACAATGCCGTGGTGCGCGGCGATGTGAACAGCATCCGCATCGGCGATCGGGTGAACATCCAGGATGGCGCGGTGTTGCACTGCACCTACCAGCGTGCGGCGCTCACCATTGGCAACGACGTGAGCATCGGTCACAATGCCATCGTGCACGGCTGCATCATCCACGACAAGGTGCTCGTTGGCATGGGGGCCATCGTGATGGACCATGCCGTGATCGGCGAAGGCAGTGTGATCGCGGCGGGGGCGGTCGTGCTCCAGAACACGGTGGTGGAGCCGGGCAGCCTCATGGCCGGTTTGCCGGCGAAGCGCATCGGTCCGGTGAGCGCCGATCTATCGAAGAACGAGATCGAGCGTATCGCGGGCAACTACCTGAAGTATGCCGGATGGTTCAAGGACGGCGGCGCTGAGCGGAAGTGACCGCTAACGCACGATGGTCACCGTGCCACGGAGGTCGTGCGATCGGCTGTCGAGGCCCGTCGCATGCAGTACGTAGAAGTACGTACCCTCCGGCACCTCCTCGCCCGAGCCCGTACGCCCGTTCCATACGTGATGCGGTGCGGTCAGTACGGCCACTTGCTGTCCCCATCGATTGAACAGGGTCATGTCCAGGGTCCTGAGACCGCTGTTCTCGACCCACAGCACATCGTTCCGTCCATCACCGTTGGGCGAGAAGATGTTGGGCACTTTCACGAAGCTCTCTTCGATGATGTCGTTCACGGTGATCGTCATGGTGGCCTGCGAGGTGCAGCCGTCCGCGTTGATGGTGTGTGTGACGACGTAGGTGCCCGGCTCCGTGAATACGTGCGTGGGCGATGCACCGGAGAAGCTGCTGTCGTCGCCGAAGGTCCATGTCTCCGTTGCGGGTGCCCCAACGGTCTCCCCCGTGAAGTGCACCTCGAGCGGTGCTTGTCCCGATGCCGGCACGGCCGTGAATTCCGCCGGGATCCCGCCTTCGATCACCGTGGCTTGCGCAGTGGCCGAACCGCAATCGTTCGACACGGTCACGCTGTATGTGCCGGGGGCGTTCACGGTGATCGATCCGGTCGTTGCCCCCGTGTTCCAGAGGAACGAGGTGCCACCTGCCGCGGTGAGCAATGTGCCCGCATCCGGGCATACGAGCAGGTTGCCGCTGATGCTGGCCATCGGTGGTGTGCCGCCGGTGATCTCCACCTGTGCCGTGGCCGAGCCGCAGGCATTGGTACCCGTCACGGCGTAGATACCCGGTGCGTTCACGGTGATCGTGGGGCCTGGCTGCGTGGTGCTCCACACGTAGGTGTCGGCGCCGTTGGCCGTGAGTACCACCGTCGCGCCTGAGCAGAGGTCGAGCGGGCCATCAGCCGTGATCGCCACCACGGGCGCATCGCCGACCGGCACCACCACCGTGCTGCATACGGGATCGGTGCACACCCCGGTGGCGCAAAGGGTCAATGTCACGGTGCCAGCATCGCCGGGACCTGCCGTGTAGGTGGTCGACAGCGCGTTCGGATCGGCGAAAGCGCCGGTGCCTCCGGACCATTGCAGGGTTTGCGCGGTGCCCGTGATCGCACCGGTCAGCTGCACGCTTCCGCCTCCACAGAGATCGCCGCTGACGGCTGCCTCCACACTGAACGGCTCGACCGGGGCCTGGCAGCCGTTGTTCACGTAGGTCACCAGGGGCACTCCGGGCCAGCTGAAGTGCACCGTGGCACCATCGTTCAAGGTGGAGGGGCCTCCGTACGTGCCCTCCTGGTTCACGAGCAACTCGCGTACGTACGTGGCGGTGTCGCTGCAGCCGGTGGGCACGTGGGTGATGACCAAGGTGCGGGTGCTGTTGCCGGAGGGAGGGCTGGTGCTGATCGGTTGTCCCGCCGCCGGGCTGTTCGCGAAATGCCCCGCGCTATTGTTGCCCCCTTGGAAAATGAGGTAGAGGGTATCGCTCAGCGCGGCGAAGGAGTTGCCTGCCAGGCACATGGCGGTGTTGGTGACCAACAGCACGCCACTGCCCGAAGGGATCACGCCACCGGGCGGCTCCAAAAGCCGACCGCAGCTTTGGATCGTGGCGTTCAGTGCAGCGGTGAGGTCGGCCGTGGTGGCGTTCTGTACCAGCCCATGCCAGCTGTTGTTGGGCCAGGTCACCTGAAGGTCGCCCAATGCGATGGGGTTCGGCCCGGTGCGGAAGCGCACCATTTCGTTCTGGCCTTCGCTGCTGCCGGGGCAGGTGGTGGACGGGTTGCAGGCATCCACCAGGATGCTCTCTATCTCAAGGCATTGGCTTGGGATCTGGGCGAGGGCCGTGGAGGAAGTGAATAGAGCAGTTAGCAGGGCGTAGGTGCCGCACCGGGGGGAGAGGGTCATAAAGGGGCAGGTGGGATCGGGGTGCAAATTTCGCAACACCCGGTCGATCCGGCGTCTGCCGGTCCATGGGCCGCGAGCACATCTCCCTGTGGAGCGGGCGTTCTCGTGCCGACCAAGGAGCCCATGACAAGGACCGCCCCCTTCAATATGTTTGTCGAAGAGATGTTCGCTTCGCTCGTGATACCACCGACCTGGCGCAGTGCGCTTGTGTTGAGCAGCGAGGCGGGCAATGTGGGACGCGGCTTCCGGGCGTGTCGTGTTGCCCGACCCTTCAATGCGGGGGAGGCATGAGCAAGGCAGGACGGCACGACCGTGGATCGGGCGTGGAGGTGATCGATAGCGCCACCACCGTCGGCTCCACATGGCGCGACAGAAGAACGGTCTTGTGCCTGCTGCTTATGCTGGTCGGCCTTCTGTTCATCTACCACCGCACCTTCCACTATCCCTTCACAGATTGGGACGACACCAAGTACGTGGCGGAGAACAACGACTTGGATGCCCTCTCATGGGACCAGGTCCGCCTGCAGTTCACCAGCTATGCGGTGGGCAACTACCATCCCGTCACCATGTTGAGCTATGCTTGTGAGATAAGCCTGTTCGGCAGGGATCCGGAGGTGATGCATCGCACCAATGTGATCATCCATGCGATCAGCTGCCTGCTGGTGTTCTTCTTCCTGCTCCGGGTCACCGGGGATCCTTGGGTCTCTGTTCTGGCCGCCCTGTTGTTCGCCTGGCACCCACTGCGTGTGGAGAGCGTGGCGTGGGTATCGGGCCGGAAGGATGTGTTGATGCTGCTCTTTTCGCTGTTGGCATTGATCGCCTGGCTGGACTGGTCGAGACGTGGGCGACCGGTCATGTACGCCGCGGCCTTCCTGTTCTTCGTCCTGGCATGCCTCTCCAAGGCCATGGCGGTCGCCATCGTGCCTTCCATGTTCGTGGTGGGCCTGTTGCGCAACGAGCCGCTCCTGCAGTGGCGCACTTGGCGGGAGAAGCTCCCCTTCATCATCACCGCCATCGTTTTCGGCGTCATCGCCGTGCAGGCCCAGAAAAGCGGTGGCGCCATGGACCACGAGCTTCCCGCGTTGCGCTTCGTCGTGGTGCTGGCCAACCCGGTGTTCTATGCGTTGCAGCAGGCCGTGCCGGTCGGGCTTGCGGCGCATTATGGCTATCCCGAGGCCGCCGATGTGGTGCCCCTGTTCATCTATCCGCTCTTTGCCGCGGTGACCCTCGTGGGCCTCTGGGCGTGGTGGCGCAGAGGCCTCCCGCCCTTGGTGACCTTTTGCATCCTGTTCTTCCTCGTCAACATCGCGCTGGTGCTGCAGATCATCCCGGTCGGTTATGCCGTTCGGGCGGACCGGTACACCTATGTGGCCGGCATTGGGGCGGCCTTGCTGACGGTGATCCTGATCAAAGCGCTCTTCACCAGGCTCGGAAGGCCAGCGTGGTGGGGAGGGGCCGTGCTGCTCTACGCGATCGGTTCAGGTGTGTTGGCCTACCAGCGCACGGAGGTCTGGTCGAGCGCGTTGAACGTGTGGGACGATATTCTCGCGACCAACCCCAAGGCGGGATCCACATGGATGAGCCGGGGTATCACGCTGAAGAAGATGGGCAGGCTCGATGATGCCATGGCGAGCTTCGATCGCAGTGTGGCCCTGCGCCCCCCGCGACAAACCGTGCCGCTCTGGCACCGTGCCATGCTGCACATGACGTTGGGCGACCACGGTGCGGCGGCGAACGATCTTGGAACGATCTTGAGGGAAGGCCACAATCCCCCGGGCGTTGTCCCCAATATGGTGTACGCCAAGATGCGCGCGGGTCGTTGCGATCAGGTGATCGAGGATGTGGAGCGGTATCTCGGTCATGTGCCGGGCGAGGTGGACCTGTTGAACCTTCGTGCGTGGTGTCTCTTTGAGCAGGGGCGTGCTTCCGAGGCGATCCGCGACGTGGAAATGTCCATGGCCCGCGACAGCAGCTATGCCGCGATCCAACTGCTCAAGGCCATGGGCGAACTGGCCGCGGGTGGAACGGAGGCCGCCTGCGATCGGCTCAACCGGACGCGGGGGCAGAAGATCGACGACGAACTTTGGGCGGGCCGCCGGGAAGAGCTCGTTCGGGAGCACTGCGGCGGCTGGGGCGGGAATGTCACGGACCAGGATGGCGATGGGCGCAGATGAAGCCAACGGACGCGAGACCTTGGGCTACAAGGTGACCCGGGCGATCGGTCTGGGCATAACGCGCCTGTTCGCCGCCATGATCACGTTGGTGGTGGGCAGGCGCCCGGTGCTTGATCCGAACGAGATCCCTGAACTGGACGACCTGCGTCGCCACTGGAAGGTCGTCCGGGACGAGGCCTTGGCCGTGGTAAGCGATGGGAAGGACGTGGAGGTGCAGACCTATTTCAGGCAGCAGGCGCCCATGATGGAGGGTCGGAAGTGGCGCTCCTATGCGTTCCTGGTCTATGGCACCGCGTTCAAGGAGCACTTGGATGCTTGTCCGAGAACGGCCGCCCTCATCAAGGCCGTTCCGCGGATCTCCTCAGCTACCCTGTCCATCCTGCCGCCGAACAGTCGCCTGGTCCCGCATCACGGGCCGTACAAGGGAGTGCTCAGGTACCTGCTGGCCCTTGTCGTTCCCAGCGACGAGGAGAAGTGCGGCTTGGTGGTGGATGGCCGCACCTTTCATTGGAAGGAGGGCGAAGGTATTCTGTTCGACGATACCTTCCTGCACGAATCCTACAACAGGTCCGACGAGTACCGCATCGTCTTGTTCCTGGACCTTATCAGGCCGCTGCCATTCCCCCTCAATCTCCTGAACAAGGCCCTGTTCGGGCTGTTGGCACGGTCGGAGTATATCCGTGCCGCCTTGGAGCAGGCCGAGAAAATGGAGGAACTCCATTTCGAGCGCAAGCGGTTGGCGTTCTGATCGCGGCCCATCATTCTCCCCGCATCCGCCGGCCGCCATGCCCATGGCTTTCGTGTGTATACTTGGACCACTCCCGCTGCTCATGGACATGCTCTCCATCGTTGTCCCCTGTTATCGGAACGAGGACAACGTGCTCGAGGCGTTCGACCGCTTGCGCGAGATGGAGCATCGGTTGCCGACCGATGTGACCGTGGAGTACGTGTTCGTTGACGATGGAAGTGATGACGGCACGTACGCGGCATTGTTGAAGGCACAGGCGATGCTTCCCGATCGCACCGCCCTGATCAAACTGACGAGGAACGTAGGGGTGTACAACGCCCTGCTGGCGGCGTTCGGCCATGCACGGGGTGATTGCGTCGCGGTGATCCCCCCGGATCTCCAGGAGCCGGTCGAGCTCATTCCAGGGATGTTCGATCACTGGCGGTCCGGCATCCCGGTGATCATGACCGTGCGTGCCGGGCGTGAAGACGGCCTGCTCGAACGGATCGGCGCTTGGATCTTCCATCGGACCATGCGCCTTGTGGTCAGGCGGGACCTGCCATCGGGTGGCTACGGCACGGGCCTCATGGACCGAAAGGTGATGGAGGACCTGCTCCGAATGGGGGAGAAGAACAGCCACACCCTCCTGCTGCTCGCATGGTTGGGCTACCCGCACCTGGTGGTCCCGTATGTCAGGCAGAAGCGCGAACGCGGGCGTTCGGGCTGGTCGCTCACCAAGAAGCTGAAGCTCTTCATCGATTCGGTCGTGGCCTTCTCCTATCTGCCGGTGCGCCTGATCACGCTGATCGGTGTGGGCCTTGGCGTGCTGTCATTGGTCTATGCCGCCACCGTGCTTTTCTCCGCCTCGGTCGATGGGGGGGCGGGCGGCCGTGGGTGGCCCTCCTTGATGATCGTGCTGTTGCTCACATCGTCCTTTCAGATGATCGCGCTCGGCGTGCTCGGCGAATACCTGTGGCGCACATTGGACTCCGTGCGCGCCCGCCCGCCCTTCGTTGTGGAGCGTACACTTGACGAGCGCGTGAACAGCCAGGAATGACGTGTCGCGGCCCGGCGCCCGGCAGGGATCGCAGCGTGGACCTGTTAGGCGAGGGGCGCTCCTGGCTTGCCGGGTGTCCCGGTGCCGAGCACCCGGTCGGCCAACAACGAGGTCACCCCCATCCATCGCTGCCCATCGATCGCATGGTGGTCGATGTGGTTCTGCACCAACTTTCTCAAGTACGGGGACCCGATGCGCACTTTGGAATGGGCCAATAGATGGACCCATTGGTAGGTCTCGACCAGAAGGAAGAAACAGCTCGAGAAGGTCAATGCCGCGCGCAGTGTGAACAAGAGGGTCAGGATCGATGTCATCAGCAGCCATGCCCCGAGGATGGTGCCTCCCTTGAAGTGCAGCGTGCCACTGTCCCAGGGATCCCGATGATGCCGCAGGTGGATCGTCGAGAACAGCTCGGGCAGGCGCCATCCGACGAGGGGGAGCGGCTTGCGGTGCAGCAGATACTTGTGCGCGGCCCACTCCACGAACGGCCAGGTGGCCGATACCGACACCACGGCGGCAAGATCGGACCAGTGCCATGCACCCATGTACACGCGAGCGGTCGCCCCGCCGATGATCAGGACCACCGAGGTGATCGGGCCGCTCGACCGCAGCGTCAGAGAAAGGGCTTCCCCGTACGTGCTCGGCACCTTCGTGCGACTTCCGGTGTAGAACTCGGGTGGCGAATGCATGCGGCTCACCGGAGGATGTGCGCGCACGGAAGGATCGGGGCGGGAGCTGTCCAGCAACATGGTCGAAGGCGTTGCACGGTCCCTGCAAGCGAACGGGATCCCGCCAATTTAGGGCATTCCCGCTCGGCGCGCGAGCGTTGCCGGGGGCACGGACCTTCCGGTCCAGGCCTCACCATCCGCGGGTGGCTTCTTCCTATTTTGCCGACGTGGCAGGCCTGAGCATGCAGGAGTACGGCAGGTTGAAGTATGTCCGACCTGTATTTCTCGCGATCCTACTATTGACCTATGCCTGGGTCCGGATCGGTTTTCGGGACATCCCCCTGGAGCGCGACGAAGGCGCATATGTCTACATGGGCGGGGTCTTGCTGGATGGCGGGGTCCCGTACATCGATCTGCTGGAGCCCAAACCGCCCGGCCTGTTCTATACCTACGCATTGCTGTATGCGATCTCGGGAGGGGATCTTGCTTGGATGCACGTGTGGATGGCGTTGTTGGTGACCGGAAGCGCCCTGCTGCTCCATGCGCTGGCGTGCAGGTGGATGGGGCAGGGGGCGGCCATGGTGAGCGTGGCGGCCTTTGTCGGCCTGTCCATGTCGTTGCAGGCCTCCGGTTTCTCCATCCAATCCGAGCACATCGTCGTCTTCTTTTCCTTGGCGGGACTGCTTGTATTGGACCGTTCCTTGGAGAAGGGTTCCTGGTCGGGCCTGGTCCTGGCCGGCATGCTGCTGTGCTGGTCCGTGATCACCAAGCTCAACGGCGTCTTCTTCGCCTTGTTCGGAACGGTGTATGCGCTGTTCGCCCATCCGGCCCGGGAGGGCGGTCGGGTCAAGATGCTGGGGCGGCTTCCACTGCTGGGGGGCGGTGCGCTGGTCGTACTGGTGCCCGTGTTGGTGGTGTTGTGGGCACAAGCTGCATGGGCCCATATCTGGCTGTGGGCGGATCTCGCGACCGACTACGTGGCACGGATGACCTGGGCCGATGCCATGAGCCTGCTCCCTCGGCGCATGGAGGTGATGCTCCGCGATGCGCCGGTATGGTGGGCGTTGGCGTGTCTGGGGATGCCTGCCATCATGGTGGGGCCCCTGATGCAGCGGCAACGGGTGGCTCTTGGCCTTTTCGTGGTCGCATCGCTACTGACCGTCGTTCCCGGATGGCGGTTCTTCGGCCACTACTTCCTCATGCTCTTCCCGGCCTTGGCGCTATGCGTGGGACAATTGGCCAACGTGATCGCCCATTGGATGGGCGCACGAATCGAACAAGGCCGGGCGCTGCCCGTCCATCTGATCTTCGCCATCGGCGTTTTCGTGGTGGACCTGTGCATGCAGCGCATGAAGTACTTCGAGCCGGACCACACGGCCGTGTTGCGTTATGTCTACACGTCGAACCCCTTTCCCGAGGCGCGCATGGTGGCCGACCTGATCAATTCCCGGAAAAGACCTGGCGATGGTGTGTTCGTGATGGGCTTCGAACCGCAGATCTACCTGTACACGGACACCCGCTCACCCACCAGATGGCTCAACACCAATGCGTTGATGTACGTCCATCCGCTGGCCGATAGCGTGCGGTCCGAGGTGCGTCATGCCTTGGCGGCGAACCCGCCCCGGTTCGTGGTGTGGTCCCAGCATTTCACCAGTTGGATGCCCCCTCCGAGGTCGGACCAATCGTTCCTCGAGTCCTATTGGAACGAGTTGCACCGCGATTATCGGGTGATCGCATGGTTCGAGCAGGATCCGACCTTCAACCTGACCGTGGTGATCGGGGACGAGGCGAGCAGCTACACGCCGAAAGGGGATCGGTATATCTTCCTTGCCGAACGCAAGGACGGTGCCGACACATGACCCCGCCTTAGTGCCATGATCGACCTGCCTCCTCAACTGTACCGTTTGCCCCGGATCGGCTCCGAGGGCGAAGGCCACATCACGGTCGCCACCATACGCGGTGCCATCCCCTTCGTTCCCGAACGGGTGTTCTGGGTAACGGGAACACCACCCACGCAGCAGCGCGGCGGCCATGCGCATCGCACCACCTGCCAGGTACTTGTCGCCGTTGCCGGCCGTGTGGACGTGCACACGGAGCTCAGGAACGGGGTGAAGAAGGATCTCGTTCTCGACGACCCGGGCACCGCGCTTTTCCTGCCGGCCATGTGTTGGCGAACCCTCCGGTTCTCGCCCGGTGCGGTCCTCCTCGTCATGGCGTCCACGCCGTTCGACCACACCGACTACATTCGTGACATCGAGCAGTTCCGCGCACTTGGACGATGACGATGATCCATCCGACCGCCATCGTGCGAACGAAGCACATCGGTGCCAATACCACCATCTGGCAGTTCGTCGTGGTGTTGGAGGATGTGCGGATCGGCGCCAATTGCAACATCAACGGGTTCGTCGGTCTGGACAATGATGTGGTGATCGGCGACAACGTGACGATCAAGTCCGGCACCTTCATCGGCAGCGGCGTACGGATCGAGGACAATGTCTTCGTGGGGCCATACGTCTGCTTCGTGAACGACCGTCATCCACGTTCCCGTGTATATCCCGAGCATCGTCCGCTCATCGTGTTGGAGAAGGGGTGCACCATCGGTGCACAGGTGATCATCGGCGAGGGGGTGCGTGTCGGAAGCTATGCGCTCGTGGGAGCGGGAAGTACGCTTACACGCGATGTGCCGCCGTTCGCCCTCATGGCCGGGCGACCCGCGCGGCGCGTCGGCTGGGTCGATGAAAGCGGCGAGCCCATGGTGTTGGAGGGCGAGGAGTGGGTGGCCCACGATGGGCGTCGCTTCGTGGTGAGGAACGATCGGCTCGTGCCACGATCATAAGGTGAAGGTCCCGTTCTTCGATCCACGTCCCATGCATGCGCCCCTGCGCGAGGCGTTGGAACGCGCCATGGCGCGGGTAGTGGAGGGCGGCACGTTCGTCAGGGGAACGGAGCTCGAGTTGTTCGAGCAGGACTTCGCCCGATACTGTGGGGTGGGGCATGCGGTCGGTGTGGGGAACGGGCTGGACGCCCTGCACCTTGCCCTTCGCGTGCTCGGTATCGGTCCCGGGGATGAGGTGATCGTTCCCGCCAATACCTATGTGGCCACGGTTCTGGCCGTGATCCATGCCGGTGCACGGCCCGTTCTCGCCGAACCCGACGCGCACACATGCGACCTGGACCCCGCGATGTTCGAGGCGGCCATCACGCCACGGACCAAGGCCGTGATCCCGGTCCATTTGTACGGCAGGCCTTGTGCCATGGACCGTATCCTGGCACTGGCAGCGGAACACGACCTGTTCGTGGTCGAGGACAACGCCCAGGCGCATGGGGCCAAGTGGAAGGGCAGGCGTACGGGGGCCATGGGGCACATCAACGCCACCAGTTTTTACCCGACCAAGAACCTGGGTGCCTTTGGTGACGGGGGCGCGATGACCACCCGAACACCGGAGCTCGCCCAAGCTGCACGCGCTTGGGGCAACTACGGTGCTTTCGAACGCGACCATCACCTTGTTCCGGGGTTCAACTCCCGATTGGACGAACTGCAGGCGGCACTGCTGCGCGTGAAGCTCGCGCATCTGGATGAATGGAACAGGGAACGACGCAGGCTGGCATCCATCTATATGAGCGAGTTGGCCGACCTGCCCGGGCTGATGTTACCCATGGAGGGCCCCGACGAGGAGTGCACCTATCATCTTTTCGTGGTGCGCACCCGCCATCGCGACCGACTGCGCGATCATCTCGCCGCCCGCGGGATCGGCACCATGGTGCACTATCCCGTGCCTCCCCACCGGCAGCCTGCGATCACCGGCTTCCTCGCACCCCGGCAGGGTGGGTACCCGATCACCGAGGAACTGGCCAGCACCTCGCTCAGTCTTCCCCTTTATCCGGGACTTACGGAAGCACAGCAAGCCCGGGTCATCGAAGCGGTGCGCTCGTATATTGCCACCTCCGCGATATGATGCGACGGGGCTGGGATCGTGTCGCATGGCACGATCGCTCCGGACACGACCAACGGACGCATGCTCCCCGCTGCTGACACCATGGCGCAGAAGGACTACTATCCGGCGTTGACAGGGATCCGCGCACTGGCCATGTACATGGTGTACGTCCAGCATTTCCCGCCTTTTCCTCCGGACGCCTTGGGCGGCTATGCGCTCAAGTTCGTGAACGAGTTCTATGTGGCGGTGATCATGTTCTTCGTCCTCAGCGGCCTCCTCATCACCCTGCGCTATTACAACAGGCCCGATAGAGGCTTGCGGACATACTTCGTCAATAGGATCGCCAGGGTCTATCCCATGTATTTCCTGGTCACGACCCTGACCTTCATCGTCGGGCCCATGGCGATGATCCATGTGAGCGCCAAGCTGGAGATGTGGAAGGTGTACCTGGCCAATATCACGTTCATACGAGGCTTTTTCCAGGACCTTGTGCTTACCGGTGTGGCCCCGGGCTGGTCGCTCACCCCCGAAGAGGTCTTCTACTTCACGGCCCCTCTCGCCTTCGTGCTGATCAAGCGGTCATGGGTCCATGTGATCCTTATCCCGTTGGCGATGTTGCTGCTCGGGTTCGCGATCGTCCAGGCCGTTGGAGGATGGTGGCCCCATGGGTTCATGGAAAGCAACTCCTTCATGCTGCGCCATACGTTCTTCGGGCTCGCCGCATCGTTCTTCTCCGGGGTCGCCATCGCATTGCTGTACATCCGGCACAAGGACCGGCTCCGCGGACGCCATTTCACGATCATCGGTTCGACCGTGGTGATCGCGTACTTGGTGAGCGCCACCATGCTCAAAACAGAGCACATGGCCGTTTTTCAACCGGGGTGGTTCGCGATCGCGATGACGGTGCTCTCATTCCTTGGCATGGGGTTGCTCTTATTGGGGCTCATGCTGGAACGGACGTGGTTGTCGCGGTTGTTGGGCCACAAGCTCGTGGTATGGTTGGGCGATAGCTCCCTCACGTTCTATCTCATCCACATGGGCCTCGTACCGTTCATCGCCTGGTACGTCCCCGGCGCCCTGGGCCCTTGCTTGATCACCACGGTCGTGGCCCTTGGCCTGAACCGGGCGATCGAAAGGCCGGCCGATCGATGGATCAAGCGTTGGGCCGGCGGGCGTCGGGTGCAGGGGGGCGCCCAATGACGCATGTTGCACATCGGTCCGATAGCATGACACACGACAAACCCGCATCGAACACCGGCACATGGAAGGAGGTCCTTGGTGTGATCGTTGGTTTCATGGCGATCTTCCTTGTGTACGCTGACCAGACAAGGATCTCGCTCAACAATGGGCAGGGATTCGATGGTCCGTTCTACTACCGCATCGCCGAAGAGATACTCACCGGGAATTTCCCCGTTCCCGGTGAGGTCCCCTATGTCCAGCGCATTGGTGCATGTCTCGTGCCGGCATGGATATCCATGATCACGGGCATGGACCTGCTTGATGGAGCCATGTGGTCCAACCTGATCGCCACCCTGCTGACAGCGATCCTGCTCGTGGTGTGGTTGAGGGAGATGGTCGGCAGTCCCTACGTGCGCCTGCTCCTGGTGCTGCTCTTCCTGATGAATTTCCGCGTCACCCTGCGATCGGCCTTTTGGTATCCCATGGTCACCGACGGGTGGGGCTCGTTCTTCCTTGTGGCCGGGTTGCTCTGCCTTGGTGGCATGGTGCGGGCCTACGACCAAGGGGCGCGTTCACGGCTCTTCTGGCATACCATGGGCCTGTCGCTGGTCATGGCCGTGGGAACGATGTTCCGGGAGACACATGCCTTGTTCGCCCTGGTCGCCCTGTTCGTTGCTCGTCCGGTGAGCGTGGTGCGGGGGATGGAGGGGAGGGGCTCGTCGTGGTCCCGGCTTTGGGCCCTCTACACGGGCCGCCCGGGTCGGATCTTGTTGATCCCTGCCGTGATGTTGGTGCCCACCAAGCTGCTCATAGGCTGGATCATCGCGCCGCGCTACAACCTGGACTACACCTATGTGTCGGCGATGGTGGAGTGGATCTGGACCAAATCCCTTCCGATGGTCCTTCTGTCGATCTTCATTGCCACAGGGCCGGTGCTGTTGCTGGCGTTGGTGCCACCCGGTGTCGGTGCGTGGGTCCATCGTCTGCGTGGGCGCGAGGACCTCTGGTCGATTCTGCTGATGGCCGTTCTGTTCGGTTGGATCGGCGGGAATGATTCGGAACGGATCTTTTTCGTTGCGGGCTTCCCCGTTCTGCTGGGCATGGTCGGGGCCGCCATGGAGGCGGCGTGGAGCACCCGTGCTCGATGGTGGCTGGTGATCCTTCTGCTGCTTCAGACCGTCGCGCATCGCTATTGGTGGCCGATCCCCGACAGCATGGCCGATGGCGCTGTCGGGCAGAGGATCGTTCCCGTGCTCACCATTCCCGGCACCAGGTTCGATGCGCTGATGCTGCACTCTTTCTTCGGCAACATGTACGTGAACATGATCGTCTTCGCGGAGTACATGGCCTTGCTGATCATCACATGGCTGGTGATGCAGCGGTACGCGAACGCGCTCGGTGCGCGATAGTGCGTTCAGGCCGGGCGGGCGCTTTCGATGTGCCGAACATCGTTCGACCAAGCCTCCAACAGAACAAGCTCTTCCTCCGGGAGGAGGCCCAGGCGGACCATCTCGGTATAGCAGGTCCGCATGTTGCGTTCCATATGCTCGCGGCCTGGCAGGATCTCCAAGGCCGCGAGGTGGTCGGCCAATCGGCGGTTGTGCAGAAGCCCCGGCAGCTCACTGGTAAGGTCGGCCACCGGGTCGTGCGGATTGCGCTGTTGATCGGTGTCGGGGGCCTTGAACGCCACGTGCCAGCCATTGGCCCAGGCAATGCGCTGGGCCACCAGTCCGCGCCAGATGTCGGTCATCCTGAAGGAGCAGTGCGTGGGCAGGTAAAGCAATGGGAAGGCTTCGGGGAACCAGGTGGTGTTCTGCGAGTTCAGCGGGCACCACGTGCCGTGGCCCAAGGCTATCGGAGGGCCGCTCCGCTCGAAGGTCAGAGGTCCTGGCGAGGTCAGTCGCTGGATGGCGTCCACATCCGGGTCTCCGTTGGTGAGCCCCTGCTGGATCGGACAGATCGCCCGCTTCGTGGATCCGGCATCCGGCACCGAGGCCGTGGCGAGTTCCAATGGAAAGCCCCTGGGCCAGATGCACTTGTCGGTGAAGTACCGGTATACGTTGCACCATCCCGCGGTCGTGACATGCCGCACGTCCAACGCGCGTGAACGAGGCTCCCAGAAGGCAGGTAATGGCACGATGTCGTCATCCACCTCGATGATCGTGTCCGTGCCGCCTGCCATGGCTTCCAGATATCCCAGGTTCTTGCGCGCATAAGTCCCGTCCGGCAGAAGGGCCGCAAGAGAGAACGCCATTCCCTTCTGCCGCGCGATATCCCAGTGATCGCAGCCGGCCAGGTCGAACCGGTCGGGCGAACGGCTATCGCCAATGACGATGAACCGGACGTTCCGCTCCGAACATTCCCGGGCATAGCGTGCCAGCACCGGCGATGGGCCGGAAATGGAGGTGATGATCAACGCCGTCCGGTCCCGGTTCATAAGGAAGGTGCCCGGCCAAGCACACGCAGGCCAAAGTAGTGGAATAGCCCGTGCACCGAATTGAGGATCGCCTTGATCGGCACGCTGGACGTGGTGGCCCGATAGTGGATCGGCACTTCCACGCTGGGCCGCCTCCTGAGCAGGAAGCGTAGTTCGCTTTGGTAGAAATGTCCGGTCGAGAGGAAGGAATATTCCAGGAACCGGCCCACGACCTCGCGATCGAACCCCTGGTAGCCCGATGTCATGTCGTGCAGGTTCGTTCCGAGCAATAGCCTGCACAGGGCACTGCCCCCGCGTGATAGGAGCCATCGGAAGGGATGGCCCGACATGGATCCACCAGGGATGAAGCGGCTGCCGTACACGCACGAGCGGCCCTCCCGAAGATGGTGCAGCAGATCGGGCAGCTGGCGCGGATCATGCGACGATCCCGCGTCCATTTCGATCATGAAGGCATGGCCGTTCTCGTAGGCCTTGCGATAGCCGGTCAGGTAGGCCGCGACCACATTGGTGATCCCTGGCTCGTAGACCACCAGAAATCGGGGGTCCGATCGTGCGACCTCCCGGCAGAGCGCCGGTGTGCGATCGGTAGAGGAGTCATCCACCACCAGATATACCGTTCCGCATCCCGTTCGATCGAGCACGGCCGTCACACCGTGGATAAGCGTTCCCAGGCTCCGCTCTTCATTCGATAAGGGAATGATCAGCGCCCAATCCATGATCATGCTCTACGCGAGGAGGTCGGAGGTGGTCATCGGCGACGGGGCATAGTTACATCACCCGACCCCCCCGACCAATGGGCAGAGGTCCGGGGTGTATTTCCAACCAAGAGGCCCCCACGTGACGCGGACACGAAATAACATAGACGTAATAATTGGAAATAGTTGCCAGATGGCTGAATTATTTCCTGAAGTGCTTGATTGATCTGCTCGATCGGCCTAATCTTGACTGTGATGTTCGGTTCGTTCCACATTGTCCGTGGCGGGATCGGGCCGGTCACTTTCAAGAAACCCCTTTTCCAAAATGAAGCCTCACTACACCCGTTCGTTCCCGAGGACGCTGCGTGATGCCATTGCGATGGTTTCCGTGGTCCTGCTCACGACAACCGCCGTGCGATCCCAGACGTTCACGCCCATCGGCTCGTCGAACGGGTCGAGCACGACAGGTTCGACCGACACCGAAACAACGGTGACCGCGTATCCTACACCGTTCGGGGACTATTACGAGAACACCAGGGCGCAATACCTGTACCGCTCGGCGGATCTTGTGAGCGCGGGTGTTCCATCCGGGGCCACCATCACGCATATCCGTTGGAACGTGACGGGCCTGAACGGTGCCGGTGTGCATGAGAATTACACCATCAAGGCCGGCACCACGACCACCACGGCCTTGACCGCTGGGGCCTTCACCACTTCCCCAGGTACCGTGTGGGGGCCGACCGACTACCA
>JGI12383J13903_1000154_pt1 | contig 59405 bp, 68 predicted proteins | sample Passage237B_FD_13903 | JGI IMG/M metagenome (IMG submission 13903)
GATTGCTCCGATTGCGATGGACGAAGGTCTGCGCTTTGCGATCCGCGAAGGCGGTCGTACAGTAGGTGCGGGCGTTGTTGCCAAAATCATCGAGTAATTTGGGTACTTAAAAGAAAAAGGGGCTCAGTTGAGCCCCTTTTTTTATGTATTTGCGTAGCGCGACGTCGGTATTGGTCTCGTATAGGAGTGACTAGAGAAACAAAGCAGAAAGCTTAGTTTTTTATGTTGACAGTCTAAAACTCCACCATTAGAATTGCGCCTCCTTTGACCGGCCCCCTCCTGATGAGGCCGGGTTCTTTAAAAATTACTGGAGTTTTGGTTCCTATGCAGAATCAACGTATTCGGATTCGCTTGAAAGCATTTGATCATCGTTTGATTGATGCTTCCACGCAAGAAATAGTTGATACGGCCAAGAGAACGGGAGCGCAAGTGCGTGGCCCAATTCCTCTGCCGACTCGCAAAGAGCGCTACACGATTCTGATTTCGCCCCACGTAAACAAAGATGCGCGAGATCAATACGAGATTCGGACTCACAAGCGTCTGCTCGATATCGTAGAGCCTACTGAAAAGACTGTGGATGCCCTGATGAAGCTGGATTTGGCTGCAGGGGTAGAAGTGCAAATTAGTCTTGGCTAAAACTCCAAGCCAGACCGCCGGAAAGTTTCCTGCGGGATGTGTAACGCTCTGTAATGGGCGGCCATAGCGGGTAAAAGCCCCGTACACTGAGAGGTTAAAAAAATGACGATTGGTATAGTCGGCCGCAAGAGCGGCATGACGCGAATTTTTACAGATAGTGGTGTATCCATTCCTGTCACTGTGGTTGAGGTCGAGCCCAACCGCATCACTCAGGTCAAGAATGTAGAAACCGACGGTTATAGTGCAGTTCAAGTTACCGTAGGGTCTCGTCGCGCCTCCCGTGTTGTCAAGCCTGCAAAAGGTCACTTCGAAAAAGCTCAAACTGAAGCTGGTCGCGGTTTGTGGGAATTGCGTAATGACGCGCAAGAAGCCTACGAAGTTGGCGGACAATTGACTGTTGAAGCATTCCAAGCTGGTCAAAAAGTTGATGTAACCGGCACCTCGAAAGGTAAAGGTTTTGCGGGTGTGATCAAGCGCTGGAACTTTGCAGCTCAAGATGCTACTCACGGCAACTCACTTTCTCATCGTGCTCCAGGTTCTATTGGTCAAAACCAAAGTCCAGGACGTGTCTTTAAAGGCAAAAAGATGGCTGGTCACATGGGTGACGAGCGTGTAACTGTTCAAAACCTTGAAGTTGTTAAGGTCGATGTTGCGCGTAATCTGTTGCTCATCAAAGGTGCCATTCCTGGTGCGCCGGGTGGTGACGTCATAGTGCGCCCCGCCGTAAAGGCGCGTAAAAACGGTTAATGTTCCTGGGGGTTATGATGGAATTAAATATTGCAACGCCCGAAGGTTCTAAAGGTACGGTTTCTGTATCGGACCTGACTTTCGGTAAAGAATTCAACCAGGATCTTGTTCACCAGGCAGTAGTTGCTTACATGTCTGCTGGGCGTCAAGGTACCAAAGCTCAGAAAAATCGCTCTGATGTTTCCGGTGGTGGAAGAAAGCCGTGGAGACAAAAAGGAACTGGCCGTGCTCGCGCGGGAAGTATCCGAAGCCCTCTGTGGCGTTCAGGTGGTACAACGTTCGCTGCTCGTCCTCGTGATTACGAGCAAAAGTTGAACAAGAAAATGTACCGCGCTGCTTTGCGCTGCATTTTCTCTGAGTTGAATCGTCAGGATCGCTTGATTGTTGTTGAATCATTCGACGTAGATTCGCCAAAAACTAAAGCTCTTGTGCAAAAACTCTCTCAATACAATTTGAGTGATGTTCTGATTGTCTCTGAGAGCGTTAGCGAAAACCTGTATTTGGCGGCGCGAAACCTCCATAAAGTGGATGTGCGCGATGTACAAAGCATTGATCCAGTCAGTTTGATTCGGTTCGAGAAAGTAGTGGTAACGGTTTCTGCCCTCAAACAAATTGAGGAGGCTCTAGCGTGAATCAAGAACGTATTTACAAAATAATTCTGGGGCCGGTCATCTCTGAGAAGTCCGCTCAGTTGGGCGAGAGCGCTAACCTCGCTGTATTTAAAGTTGTTAAAGGCGCGCAAAAGCCAGAAATCAAAGCCGCTGTTGAAAAGCTTTTTAATGTAAAAGTGAAAAGCGTTCAGGTTTTGAATGTAAAAGGAAAAACCAAACGCACTCGCTATGGCATTGGCGTTCGAAGCGATTGGAAAAAAGCCTATGTGCGTCTTGAGCAAGGTCAAGACATAGACTTTGCCTTCGCGGATTAAGGGGTGTATGCATAATGGCTATCGTTAAACGTAAACCTACATCAGCTGGCCGACGCTTTGTCATCAGCGTGGTAAATGCAGACCTGCATAAAGGCGCGCCTTATGCACCCCTGCTTGCCCCGAAAAGCAAAACGGGTGGTCGCAACAACAATGGTCGAATCACCAGTCGTCACATCGGTGGTGGTCACAAGCAGCACTATCGTCTGATCGATTTTCGTCGCGATAAAGACGGAATTCCGGCAAAAGTAGAGCGCTTGGAATACGATCCAAACCGCAGTGCACACATTGCTCTTGTTTGTTATGCCGATGGTGAGCGTCGTTACATCATTGCTCCAAAAGGGCTGAGCGCTGGAGATCGAATCGAGTCTGGTGAAGCTGCTCCAATCAAAGTTGGTAACACGTTACCTATCCGCAACATTCCGGTTGGTAGTGTTATCCATTGCTTGGAACTCAAACCTGGCAAAGGCGCACAATTGGCTCGTTCAGCTGGTGCATCTGTGCAGCTGGTTGCTCGTGAAGGCGGCTATGCGACTGTGCGTTTGAAAAGTGGTGAGATTCGAAAAATCTTGGCAGATTGCCGTGCCACTTTAGGTGAAGTGTCAAATAGTGAACATAATCTCCGCTCTCTGGGTAAAGCCGGTGCTACGCGTTGGAGAGGTGTTCGCCCGACAGTTCGCGGTGTTGCTATGAACCCTGTAGATCACCCACACGGTGGTGGTGAAGGTCGTACCTCTGGTGGCCGTCACCCAGTAACTCCATGGGGCGTTCCAACCAAGGGTTATAAGACACGTAAAAACAAGCGTACGAGCAATTTAATCGTTCGCCGTCGTAACAAGTAATTTTGACGACTAATTGATAAGCGAGGAATTTCCAGTGCCACGTTCACTGAAAAAAGGCCCCTTTGTTGATCACCACCTGTTTGCGAAGGTGGAGGCGGCCGTATCAAAAAATGATCGTCGTCCAATTAAAACTTGGTCTCGACGTTCGATGATTATTCCGCAAATGGTTGGTTTAACCTTAGCGGTTCACAATGGCCGTCAACATGTCCCCGTTTTGGTTAACGAGGAAATGGTAGGTCATAAATTAGGTGAGTTTGCTGCTACCCGCACATTCCGCGGCCATGCGGCGGATAAAAAGGCGAAGCGTTAATACGCATCAGTTATCGAGGTAGAACGATGGAAGTAGCAGCGAAATTAAGAGGTGCTGGTCTGTCGGCGCAAAAGGCGAGACTGGTAGCAGATCAGATTCGCGGAAAAAGCGTTGAGCAAGCTCTGGACATTTTGACTTTCAGTCCAAAAAAAGGCGCAGCGATAATCAAGAAAGTTTTGGAATCTGCAATCGCCAATGCCGAACATAACGAAGGCGCTGACGTTGATGAGCTGAAGGTGTCCACTATTTATGTGGATGAAGGTTTAACTATGAAGCGGGTGAGACCGCGCGCTAAAGGTCGAGCAGACCGTATTAGCAAGCGCACTTGTCACATTACCGTTAAAGTAGCCGATCAATAAGAGAGCGCGCGTTATGGGTCAAAAAGTACATCCGACAGGAATTCGTCTCGGAATCGTAAAAAAGCATACTTCAACTTGGTATGCCGGCAAGAAACAATACGCCGCTAAATTGTTGACGGATCTGAAAGTTCGGGAATACATCCGAACCGCGCTTGCCAGCGCATCAGTGAGCCGCGTTGACATCGAGCGTCCGGCGAATACTGCACGTGTGACTATTCATACCGCACGCCCTGGTATTGTGATTGGCAAAAAAGGTGAGGACGTTGAAAAACTGCGCGCTGAAATCAGCAAGCAGATGGGAGTTCCCGTCCACATCAATATTGAAGAAATTCGCAAGCCCGATCTTGATGCCGCTCTGGTTGCGCAAAGTGTTGCTCAACAGCTCGAGCGTCGCGTGATGTTCCGTCGAGCGATGAAGCGTGCTGTGCAAAATGCCATACGCCAAGGCGCCGAAGGGGTCAAAATTCAAGTAAGTGGCCGCTTGGGTGGTGCTGAAATCGCGCGTACAGAATGGTATCGCGAAGGTCGAGTACCTCTTCACACGCTCCGAGCTGATATTGATTACGCCACCGCTGAAGCTTCGACTACCTATGGGATCATCGGTGTAAAAGTTTGGATCTTCAAAGGTGAGATCATAGGCGGTCTGGACGAAGTCGAGGCCAACCAAAAGAAAAAGGGCACAAAATAAGGGGTACGCAATATGATGCAGCCGAAGCGTACGAAGTTTCGCAAGCAACAGAAAGGCCGTAATAGAGGCTTGGCCCAGCGTGGGTCAAAAGTAAGTTTTGGCGAGTATGGCTTGAAAGCTACTGGCCGTGGCCGGTTGACTGCTCGACAAATCGAAGCAGCGCGTCGAGCGATGACTCGACACGTTAAGCGTGGTGGCAAAGTTTGGATTCGCGTGTTTCCTGATAAGCCAATTACCCAAAAACCTTTGGAAGTTCGTCAAGGTAAAGGTAAGGGTTCTGTCGAGTATTGGGTAGCGCAGATCCAGCCAGGTAAAGTTCTCTATGAAATGGAGGGCGTTCCTGAGGAAACAGCACGAGAAGCATTTGCTCTTGCGGCTGCCAAATTGCCAGTCGAAACAACATTTGTTAAGCGGACGGTGATGTAATGAAAGCGAAAGATTTAGTTGGAAAAACCGTCGAGGAGCTTAATGCTGAACTGCTGAGTCAGCTGCAAGCTCAGTTCAAACTGAGAATGCAAGCTTCTACCGGTCAATTAACTCAAACGCATTTGCTGAAGCAGACGCGTCGCGACATTGCACGCATCAAAACTGTATTGCAGCAGAAGACAGGTGCTTAATATGTCAGAGAATAAAGTAGTTCGCACATTAACTGGTCGAGTAGTCAGCGACAAAATGGATAAATCCATCGTTGTCTTGATTGAACGCCGAGTTAAGCACCCTGTGTATGGTAAATACGTCAGCCGCTCGTCCAAGCTCAAAGCTCATGACGAGAATAACGAGTGCCGTATTGGCGATCTGGTCACAATTGCAGAGTCTCGTCCCATTTCCAAAACCAAATCTTGGAAATTGGTAAAAATCGAAGAGCGCGCGACGGCGATCTGAGTTGCCACTAATAAGGTTTTGGAGATTAGAACATGATTCAGACTCAGTCCTATTTGGAAGTGGCAGATAACAGCGGTGCCCGCCGTGTCATGTGCATTAAGGTGTTGGGTGGATCTCACCGTCGTTATGCCAATGTCGGGGACATTATTAAAGTGACCGTCAAGGAAGCTATTCCACGCGGAAAAGTGAAGAAAGGACAAGTCATGAAAGCTGTAGTGGTTCGCACCAAAAAAGGTGTTCGCCGCAGCGATGGTTCCTTGATTCGTTTTGATGACAATGCTGCAGTTTTATTGAACAACCAGGAAGCTCCAGTGGGCACTCGTATTTTCGGGCCCGTAACTCGCGAGCTGCGCAGCGAGAAGTTTATGAAGATCATTTCCTTGGCGCCGGAAGTGCTTTGATCAGCGCCGAAATTGAGGGTTAGGTAATGCGAAAAATTAAACGTAATGACGAAGTTATCGTGATTACAGGTCGCGATAAAGGTAAGCGCGGAAAGGTAAATCGCGTACTGCCTGACGGACGATTAATTGTGTCCGGCGTGCAGGTGATTAAAAAGCATCAGAAGCCTAACCCACAGTTGGGTGTCGCTGGTGGTATCGTCGAAAAAGAGGCTCCGATTCAGGCGTCTAACGTTGCTATCTACAATCCAGCAACCAAAAAAGCTGATAGGGTTGGATTTAAGTTGCTTGAAGATGGCAGCAAGATCCGCGTATTTAAATCCAATGGCGAAGCGGTAGACGCGTAAAAGGCATTGAGAGAGCTATGGCCAGATTACAAGAAGTGTACAAAAAAGAGATCGTTAATAAACTGAAAAACGAGCTCGGTTTAAAGAACGTAATGGAGATCCCTAAGATCACCAAAATCACCGTCAATATGGGTGTTGGTGAAGCTGTAGGTGACAAAAAAGTTTTGGAAAATGCGGTTGCAGATTTGGAGAAAATCACCGGTCAAAAAGCGGTGGTTACAAAAGCTCGCAAATCTATCGCTGGCTTCAAAATTCGTGAAGGCTGGCCAATTGGCTGCAAGGTCACTTTGCGTAACGAAAAAATGTATGAATTCTTGGATCGCCTGATCTCCATTGCGATTCCTCGTATTCGCGACTTCCGTGGGATCAGCCCGAAACAATTCGACGGCCGTGGCAACTTCTCCATGGGCGTTAGCGAGCAGATCATTTTCCCGGAAATTGAGTACGACAAGATCGACAAACTTCGCGGTCTTGATATTTGTATCTCTACCACCGCTCGTACAGACGACGAAGGTCGAGCGTTGTTGAAAGCATTCAATTTCCCATTTAAAGGTTGAGGCGAATTTCAAATGGCAAAGACATCCATGATCATTCGCGATCAAAAGCGCGCGAAATTGAGTGCAAAATATGCAGAACGTCGCGCTGCACTTAAAGCGATTATTGCGAGCCCAAATTCCACAGACGAACAAGTTTGGGAAGCTCAAATTAAATTGCAAAAGTTGCCACGAGACTCTAGCAAAGCACGTATTCAACGCAGATGCCAAGTCACCGGCCGACCACACGGCGTGTATCGCAAATTTGGTCTCTGCCGAAATAAGATTCGGGAAGCCGCCATGCGTGGTGATATTCCTGGTTTAGTTAAGGCCAGTTGGTAATTGGGAAGGAGCAAGAAATATGAGTATGCAAGATCCTTTGGCCGATATGCTCACCCGCATTCGCAACGCGCAGTTGGTAGGAAAAACTTCAGTAGTAATGCCTTCTTCTCGTTTGAAGAAGAATGTTGCTCAAGTTCTGAAGAATGAAGGATACATTTCAGATTTTTCTGTGAGTGATAGCGCAAAGCCTGAATTGACCATCGAATTGAAATACTTCGAAGGCAAGCCGGTTATCGCTCAGTTAGATCGTGTGAGCCGCCCTGGACTGAGAGCTTACGTGAGCAAAAACGACCTTCCATCCGTTCGAGGTGGATTGGGTATAGCGATTGTTTCCACCAGTAAAGGCGTTATGACAGATCGTGCCGCTCGAGCAGCCGGTGTTGGTGGGGAAGTACTTTGTACCGTATTTTGATACGTCAGAATTAGTGGGAATTTGTCATGTCACGTGTTGCAAACAATCCAGTTCAACTGCCTTCTGGCGTTGAAGTTGTGATCAAAGGCCAGAGTCTCACCATTAAAGGTGCCAAAGGCTCTTTGGGGTTAGAGATTCACAATAACGTTACCGTTAAGCAAGAAGACAATATTCTGACGTTTGCTGCGCGCGACGGCGGAAAGCAGTCCAAAGCTCTCGCGGGCACTACCCGTGCTCTCGTTAATAACATGGTGACAGGCGTAACCAAAGGCTTCGAACGCAAGCTCCAATTGGTTGGGGTTGGTTATCGTGCCAAAGCGAATGGCAATGTGTTGAGCTTGTCACTCGGTTTTTCGCATCCAGTGGACTATCAAGTTCCCGCGGGTGTGGTAGTTGAAACTCCGACTCAGACCGAAATTGTTCTCAAAGCCGCTGATAAGCAGTTGTTGGGCCAAGTCGCTTCTGAAATTCGCGCATTCCGCGCTCCTGAGCCTTACAAAGGTAAAGGTGTCCGGTATTCCGATGAAAACGTTCTGCGTAAAGAAGCGAAGAAGAAATAGGAATTATTTATGACCGATAAAAAAGTTTCACGTCTTCGTCGTGCGCAGCGTTCTCGTATCAGAATGCGAGAATTGGGTGCGATCCGACTGTGCATTCACCGCACTCCGCGTCATATGTATGCGCAAATTATTGGTGCTGAAGGCGATAAAGTAATAGCTTCCGCGTCAACTCTTGATAAAGAGTTGCGATCTGGATCTACAGGTAATGTGGAAGCAGCTAAAGCCGTAGGTAAATTGATTGCTGACCGAGCGAAAGCCGCGGGCGTTGAGCGCGTAGCATTTGACCGTAGCGGTTTCAGATATCACGGTCGTGTAAAAGCATTGGCAGATGCAGCCCGCGAGGCCGGATTACAATTTTAAAGGTTTGAATTATGTCGATGAATGAGAAAGAGAAAGGCAGCGCGGAAGGTTTGCAGGAAAAATTGGTCCAAGTAAACCGTGTGGCCAAAACTGTAAAAGGTGGACGAATCTTTGCGTTTACTGCATTGACAGTAGTTGGTGATGGTAACGGCCGAGTAGGTTTTGGTCGAGGAAAGGCGCGAGAAGTTCCTGTTGCCATTCAGAAAGCTATGGAAGCTGCTCGACGTAATATGATCAGCGTTGATCTGAAAGGTGATACCATCCACTACCCAACTCGTGGTCGCCATGGTGCCTCCAAGGTATACATGCAACCAGCATCACCTGGTACTGGTGTAATTGCTGGCGGCGCTATGCGTGCGGTGCTGGAAATTGCCGGAGTTCAAAACGTATTGGCCAAGTGCTATGGCTCGACCAATCCGGTAAACGTTGTTCGCGCAACTTTTAAAGCTCTCGGTGCAATGCAATCTCCAGAGTCCGTGGCCGCCAAGCGTGGAAAAACGGTTGAAGAAATCACCGGTTAATAACTAGTTATTGTTGGGTACGAATACCATGGCAAATAAAACTATCAAAGTGACCCAGGTCAAAAGTGCTTTTGGTCGCTTGAAAGCGCATAAGGCCTGTGTGATCGGCTTGGGCCTACGTCGTATCGGTCATACTGTCGAAGTGCAAGATACTCCTGCTATCCGCGGTATGATCAATAAGATTTCATATATGGTTAAGGTTGAGGACTAACAGATGCATCTGAATACATTGAGTCCTGGTCCAGGCAGTAGGACTTCACGTAGACGTGTTGGTCGCGGAATTGGATCTGGTTTGGGCAAAACTTGTGGTCGTGGCCATAAAGGTCAACGCGCTCGTAAAAGTGGTAATGTCCGCCCAGGTTTCGAAGGCGGTCAGATGCCTTTGCAGAAGCGTCTGCCTAAGTATGGTTTTACTAGCCGTGTAAGTCTTGCGGCTGCCGAAGTTCGGTTGGCTGAACTCAACAATGTTGAAGCTGAAATCATTGATCTGGAAGCGCTGCGCGCTGCCAACGTGATTGGTCACAACATCAAGAGCGTTAAAATCTTCCTATCTGGAGAGATTACCAAAGCCGTTACCGTTAAAGGTTTGGCAGTAAGCAAAGGCGCTAGAGAAGCTATTCAAGCAGCCGGTGGCAAAGTAGAAGATTAAGAGAGGCTCTCATGGCGGCGCCGGGTGCATTATCTCTAGGCAACCAGAAAGGTTTGGGCGAGCTTTGGGCTCGCCTTAAGTTTTTATTTATCGCTCTATTGGTCTACCGCATAGGTACCCACATCCCGGTTCCAGGTATTGATCCGGGCCAGGTGCAGGCACTTTTCGAGCAGAATGAGGGCACTTTCCTCGGAATGCTGAATATGTTCTCAGGTGGTGCGTGGGAGCGTATGAGTATCCTGGCGTTGGGGATCATGCCCTATATTTCGGCGTCGATCATCATGCAAATGATGACTGCAGTGGTTCCTTCTCTCGAGGCAATCAAGAAAGAAGGCGAGGCCGGACGACGTAAGATCAGTCAGTACACTCGCTATCTCACGGTTATTCTTGCGCTGATTCAAGGCGTGATAATGGTTGCCGGGATGGCCAGCCAAGGTATGGCTTTTGCGGCTATGCCGACCTTTAGCTTCTATCTGATCGCTGTTACTTCTGTGGTAACTGGTGCGGTCTTTATGATGTGGCTGGGAGAGCAGATCACCGAGCGTGGCGTAGGCAACGGAATCTCCATGCTGATTTTTGCTGGGATCGTGGCCGGTTTGCCCGGAGCCTTCGGCACCGTTATTGAAAGCACCAGACAAGGTAATTTGCATCCGCTGATGCTGTTGGTGATTTTGGTCGGGGTTATGGCGATTGTTTGGTTCGTGGTGCGTATGGAACGCGGTCAGCGCCGTATCACCATCAACTACGCGAAGCGACAGCAAGGTCGTCATGGCTATGCGCAACAAACAAGCCATTTACCTTTGAAGATCAACATGGCTGGTGTGATTCCAGTCATTTTCGCAAGCAGCTTGTTGTTGTTCCCGGCTTCTATTGCTCAGTGGTTTGGGCAATCAAGCGAAGGTAAAGTCGGCGAGATCTTGCAAGATATAGCGCTTGCTATTGGTCCTGGCCAACCGTTGAATTTTATTGTTTTCGGTGGATTGATCATTCTGTTCTGCTTCGTTTACACAGCAATGATTTATAATCCCAAGGAAGTAGCTGACAATCTGAAAAAAGGCGGCGCTTATATCCCAGGTATTCGTCCGGGTGAGCAGTCAGCCAAATACATCGATAACGTTCTGACCCGTTTGACTTTGATCGGATCGATCTATATTGCTGCGGTAGCACTTTTACCTCAATTCCTGGTTGCTTATACCGGAATACCGGTTTATCTCGGCGGTACCTCGCTGTTGATCGTGGTGGTTGTGGTGATGGACTTTATGTCTCAGATCCAGTCGCATTTGATGTCGCATCAGTACGAGTCAGTGCTTAAGAAAGCGAATTTAAAAGGGTATGGCAGCGGTAACACGCGCTAAATGTGAGGTTAGAGACATGAAAGTAAGAGCATCTGTAAAGAAAGTCTGCAGAAATTGCAAGGTGGTTCGTCGTAAAGGTGTTTTGCGCGTTATTTGCAACGTGACCCCAAAGCATAAGCAACGTCAAGGTTGATTGTTGCCGGCGGTCTTCAGCGAAGGCCGCCTTCAGGGAGGATTCTAGGGGGTACTAACTGTCGGGGACTCTTCTCCTATTGAATTCCGGTGATCGAATGGGTATTATCCCGCGCCCCTGTATTCAGGGCCGCGGAGATGTCTTTTTTATCGCCGTTAGTACCGCAGAACAAAAGTTATTGGAGTAATCCGAATGGCCCGTATTGCTGGTGTCAACATACCAGACCAAAAACACACAGTAATTTCCCTAACATACGTTTACGGAATCGGTCGCACACGTGCAAAAGCAATTTGCGCAGCTGCTGGTATTGCAGAAAGCGCCAAAGTGAGCACGCTGAGTGAAGATCAGCTCGAAGCGATTCGTAACGAAGTTGCCAAATACACAGTAGAAGGTGACTTGCGTCGTGAAGTTTCAATGAGCATCAAGCGGCTGATGGACTTAGGTTGCTACCGTGGTTTGCGTCATCGCCGCAACCTGCCGGTTCGCGGTCAGCGCACCAAGACAAATGCACGTACCCGTAAAGGTCCGCGCAAGCCGATCAAACGCTAATTTAACCGTTCAACGTTAGGAAAATTACGATGGCTAAGCCAACTAAAGGCGCTCCACGCAAAAAGGTCAAAAAGACCGTTGTGGATGGTGTGGCGCATATTCACGCATCCTTTAACAACACCATAGTTACTATCACCGATCGTCAGGGCAACACTTTGAGCTGGGCGACTTCCGGTGGTTCAGGTTTCCGCGGATCTCGTAAAAGTACTCCGTTCGCAGCACAGGTCGCCGCTGAGCGAGCTGGACAAGCCGCTCTGGAATACGGTTTGAAAAATCTTGACGTCGAAGTCAAAGGTCCAGGGCCAGGCCGCGAGTCAGCAGTGCGCGCTCTGAACAACATTGGCTACAAAATTACCAACATTACTGACGTCACGCCAATTCCACATAACGGCTGCCGTCCGCCTAAAAAGCGTCGCGTGTGAGGGGGTAGAGAACCATGGCTCGTTATATTGGACCAACCTGTAAACTTGCTCGTCGCGAAGGTACAGATCTGTTTTTGAAGAGTGGCGTTCGTCCGCTCGAATCCAAGTGCAAAATCGAAACTGGCCCTGGCCAGCACGGTCAGCGTCGTGGTCGTTTGTCTGACTACGGTGTACAGCACCGTGAAAAGCAGAAAGTTCGTCGTATCTACGGAATTCTGGAAAAGCAATTTAAGAATTACTACACCGAAGCTGCTCGTCGTAAGGGCGCAACCGGTGAGAATCTGCTGCAGCTTCTCGAGTGCCGTTTGGACAACGTCGTTTATCGCATGGGCTTTGGTGCAACTCGCGCCGAATCTCGTCAGCTCGTTAGCCACAAAGCGATTACTGTAAACGGTAAGACTTTGAACATCCCTTCCTATCAAGTACGTGTAGGTGATGTGATTGCTGTACGCGAGAAGGCAAAGAATCAATTGCGAGTTCAAAACGCATTGAATATCGCCAGCCAACGCGGTGATGTTGATTGGGTTGATGTGAACACCGAAAAGAAGGAAGGCGTATTTAAGCGCGTTCCAGATCGTAGTGATTTGTCAGCGGATATCAACGAGAACCTGATCGTCGAGCTTTACTCGAAGTAAGCCAAGTCCAACCTGTTGACAGGAATGCTTATGCAAACTGCTGTGAATGATTTCTTGACGCCGAAAAATATCGATGTCACCGAACTTAGCCCCACAAGGGCGAGGGTAGTGCTCGAGCCGCTCGAGCGCGGCTTCGGCCATACCCTGGGCAACGCTTTGCGTCGCATCCTGCTGTCGTCTATGCCAGGTTGTGCGATTACCGAAGTTGAAATCGAAGGCGTGCAACACGAATACAGTGCAATCGAAGGTGTGCAGGAGGACGTTATCGAAATCCTGCTCAACCTGAAAGAAGTTGCTGTGGTAATGCACGGTAAGGATGTTTCTGTTCTGACGTTGAGCAAGCGTGGTCCTGGCCCTGTCACCGCTGGTGATATCAAACTGGACCATGATGTTGAGATTAAGAATCCACAGGCGGTGATCGCCAATATCACTGCCGATGTTGAACTCAATATGCGCCTCACCGTAACTCGCGGCCGTGGCTACCAGCCTGCTGATGCTCGTTCACGGGATGACGAAGAGACGCGCGCTATTGGTCGACTGCAATTGGATGCCAGCTACAGCCCGGTAAAACGTCTTGCTTACACCGTAGAAAGTGCGCGTGTTGAGCAGCGTACGAACTTGGACAAGTTGGTACTTGATCTCGAAACCAACGGCACTATAGACCCTGAAGAAGCTATCCGTCGTGCGGCTACCATTCTGCAACAGCAGTTGGCTGTGTTCGTTGATCTGGAAGGCGAAAAAGAAGCGGAGCCAGAGAAGAAAGAAGATCAAATCGATCCGATTCTGCTGCGCCCCGTGGACGATCTGGAACTCACTGTTCGCTCCGCGAACTGCTTGAAGGCCGAAAATATCTATTACATTGGCGATCTCATTCAGCGCACCGAAGTGGAGCTCTTGAAGACTCCAAACTTGGGTAAAAAATCGCTGACTGAGATCAAGGACATCCTGGCCTCGCGCGGTTTGTCATTGGGTATGCGCTTAGAGAACTGGCCTCCCGCCAGTCTGAAGGGCAATGATTAATTCACCGCTTGGTGAAGTTTGCTGAGATAGCAATCGAAAAAGGTATAACGTCATGCGTCATCGTCTTAGTGGCCGTCAATTAAATCGAAATGCATCCCACCGGAAAGCCATGTTCCGCAATATGGTGAATTCATTGGTGGAACATGAACTCATTAAAACCACCTTGCCAAAGGCAAAGGAGTTGCGTCGTTTTGCAGAACCTTTGATCACTCTCAGCAAGAATGACAGCGTTGCAAATCGTCGTTTGGCGTTCAATCGCCTGCGCGATAAGAAAGCTGTAGGTAAGTTGTTTAATGAGTTGGGACCTCGTTTCGCCAATCGTCCAGGTGGTTACTTGCGTATTCTGAAGTGCGGTTTCCGTCCTGGTGATAATGCTCCTTTGGCTTACGTAGAACTGGTTGATCGTCCGGTTCAAGGTAAAGTAGAAGAAGCGGCTTCTGCTGAATAATTCAGTATGAGGTGCAAAAAACCGGGCATCGCCCGGTTTTTTTATTTGTGGTTTTGATATGACTGAGCTGCGGATCACCGAGATTTTTTTGTCGCTGCAGGGTGAAGCCAAAGCCGTAGGCCTGCCGACCGTATTTGTGCGCCTGACGGGATGTCCTCTGCGTTGCGGTTATTGCGATTCGGCTTACGCGTTTTACGGCGGCAAAAAAATTTCCGTTGACGAGATTCTTGCGCAAGTTCGCGCGTTTAATGTTCGCCATGTTTGTGTAACCGGTGGCGAGCCTTTGGCGCAGCCCGATGTTCGCGTTTTGTTGCGCGAATTGTGCGATATAGGCAAGTCGGTTTCGCTGGAAACCAGTGGGGCTATGTCAATCGCCGATGTCGATCCCAGAGTCAGTGTAGTAATGGATATTAAAACGCCGGGATCTGGCGAAAGCCACCGCAATCTTTTGGATAATTTGCCCCTGCTGGGCGAAAAGGATCAGATTAAATTCGTTATTTGCAGCCGCGAAGACTACGAGTGGGCGCGGTTTAAATTAGCGGAGTGGAATCTCGCGGAGCGCGCGGGAGAAATTTTATTTTCTCCCAGCTATGGAGTGGTGAATCCGAGAGATTTGGCGGATTGGATAGTCGCAGATCGTCTGCCTGTGCGGATGCAGATTCAGTTGCACAAGCTCCTTTGGGGCGATGTGCCGGGGGTGTAGCGTGAGCGAATTAAAACGAAATGTAGCCGTAGTATTGGTATCAGGTGGTTTGGATTCTGCCACGGTTTTGGCGATGGCCCGCAAAGAAGGTTTCGCTTGCTATACGCTGAGTTTTGATTACGGGCAGCGTCATAGAGCGGAATTAATCGCGGCAGAGAGAGTGTCTTCCGAGTTGGGTGCGGTTGCCCATAAAGTCGTTAAATTGGATTTGGGATCGATCGGCGGTTCTGCTTTAACGGATGATCGCATAGATGTGCCCGAGCAGGAGACAGATGGAATTCCGGTTACTTACGTACCTGCGCGCAATACAGTATTTCTGTCGATTGCGTTGGGTTGGGCGGAAGTTTTAAATGCGTCGGCGATTTTTATCGGCGTTAATGCGGTGGATTATTCCGGTTACCCGGATTGCCGGCCGGAATATATTGCCGCTTTCCAAACGCTCGCCAATCTTGCGACGCGCGCGGGAGTCGAGGGAAATAGCATCGAAATTCGCACGCCGCTGATTCAGTTGAGCAAGGGCGAAATTATTCGCAAAGGTTTGGAATTGGGCATTGATTACCATCTGACGGTGTCCTGCTATCAGGCGACGGAAGAGGGGCTTGCTTGTGGGAAGTGTGATTCCTGCCGGTTGCGCCGTAAGGGTTTTATGGATCTTGGTGTGCCCGACCAGACTCACTACAAAAGACAAGATTAAGCGATAAATTTTTAGTCTGTATTGAGGCGCCAAAAGGCTAAAAAAAATTCTTGTTTTTTATGGGCAAATCATTACTATATGCGCCTCTTTTGGGTCGTTAGCTCAGTCGGTAGAGCAGTTGGCTTTTAACCAATTGGTCACTGGTTCGAATCCAGTACGACCCACCATTTTTAGACTCATTCGCACATTGAATGACGTCGCACATGCAAGTTTGTGCATGTAATTAAATTAAGCGATTGATTCGCGTAGATTCAGAAGAAAAGTTTCGGGTCGTTAGCTCAGTCGGTAGAGCAGTTGGCTTTTAACCAATTGGTCACTGGTTCGAATCCAGTACGACCCACCATTTTAAGGGGAGCCTAGGCTCCCTTTTTTATTGCCTTTTGTCTGACGGCTGGTAACGCTTTGCCGTTGAGGTGATCAAAACTTCAGCAGTTAGCGTAAACTTTGTTACCTGTTTCTTTGGAGAGTCTGTTTGATGGCAGTGGAAGAAGTTCCTGTTCGCGTTGGGTCTGACGATAAACCCAGTCCGGTTGATTTGGTGCGCCAGTACTTGGATCGCATTCCGGTTCAGCATCGCCCGGATCCTGAGCAAATGGCTGAGCAAAAGGAAAGAATCAAAGCGCTGCTCAAACAACACAATGCGGTACTGGTCGCCCACTACTATACGGATCCCGAAGTACAGGCGCTGGCGGAAGAGACCGGGGGCTGCGTTTCCGATTCGCTGGAAATGGCCCGTTTCGGTAAGAATCATTCTGCCGATACATTGATCGTCGCCGGCGTCAAATTTATGGGCGAAACGGCCAAGATTCTCTCCCCCGAGAAGCGCGTGCTGATGCCGACTCTGGAAGCGACCTGCTCCTTGGATATTGGTTGCCCGGCAGACGAATTCAGTGCGTTCTGCGACGCGCATCCAGATCGCACGGTGGTGGTTTACGCTAATACCTCAGCGGCTGTTAAAGCGCGCGCGGATTGGGTGGTGACTTCGAGCATTGCGGTCGACGTGGTGGACTATCTGGATCGCCAGGGCAAGAAAATTCTCTGGGCCCCTGACCGTCACCTGGGAAGCTATGTGCAGAAGACTACGGGCGCAGATGTGCTCTTGTGGGACGGTGCCTGTATCGTCCACGAAGAGTTCAAGGCGCGCGGTGTGGAAGAGCTGAAAGCGCAACACCCGGATGCGGCCATATTGGTTCACCCGGAATCGCCAGAAGCGGTGGTGGCTTTGGCGGATGTGGTCGGCTCAACGTCGCAATTGATTCGCGCCGCGCAAACCCTGCCTCATCGCAAGTTTATAGTCGCGACCGACCAGGGCATCTTTTACAAGATGCAGCAGACCTGTCCGGATAAATTGTTTTATATAGCCCCCACCGCTGGCGCCGGCGCAACTTGCCGCTCATGTGCTAATTGCCCGTGGATGGCAATGAATTCGTTGGAATTGATGGCAACAGTGTTCGAGCGTCAGGACAACGAAATTTTTGTCGATCCCGAACTGGCTCGTCGCGCCATGATTCCGCTGCAACGGATGCTGGATTTCCGTAAATAAGGAGCGGTTTACAGGAAGGTTTAGCAAGCGATGGCGCGATTGCGACCATTGAGCTTGGCTTGATAGAGCAACTGATCCGCGCGGTTGAGCATGTCGTCGAAGACGGTGTCCTGCATCGCGCGGCAGGTCACCCCCAAACTTACCGTAAATCTGAATTGTTGCGTTCCGTAAGGAATAATGCGCTTTTCGCAGGTTGCCCGGATACGTTCCGCGATAGCACCTGCGCCTTGTAAATCTGCATCGGGACAGCAGATGGCAAACTCCTCGCCGCCAATCCTCCCGACAATATCTGATTCCCGCACCGCCTCCCGGCAACAATCCGCCAGAATATCCAGCGCCTTGTCTCCCGCTGCGTGACCGTAGGTGTCGTTGATGGATTTAAATTCGTCCACGTCCATCATGATGATGGAAAGGGGGCGTTTGTGGCGCTGGGCTTTGGCGAATTCAGCATGGGCAAGAGAGAAGAAATGCCGCCGGTTGCTGAGTCGCGTCAAGGGATCTGTTGTCGCCAGGCGGCGCAGCTCCTGATTGGCCACTTCCAGCTCCAGGGTCGCCTGTTTGACGCGCAGTGCGGTGCGCATACGAGCAGCGAGTATGGGGTAGACCACGGGTTTGCTGACGTAATCACTGGCACCTAAGTCGAGCGCCTTGATAATGCTGTCGTCGGCGCTGCTGGCGGAGATGATGATGACGGGTATATCAGCGGTTTCGGCAAAGCTTTTGAGTTTTTCCAAGGTTTCCAGGCCGCTCAGCCCGGGCATACGCATATCGAGAAGGATCAGGTCGGGGCGGCGGGTGGCGGCCGTGGTAATACATTCATCGCCGCTCAGGGCAATGAGGACGTCGAAGCCATCGTCGTTCAGGTCGTACTCCAGAAGTCTGGCGTTATCTTCGGAGTCATCCACTACTAAAACTGTCGGCATAAAATGGTCGCGTTTCGCTGGGGTATTGGCGGTAAAAAAGAACGTGTTCGATATTCCGTTTTGGAGGCCCTGAACTTAACTCTAGTCAAAGTTCTTCTTATTGCCGCTCTGGGTGGGCGCAAAAGGCGAGTGGATGTTGCATGGCGCGCCAGAACTTTCTGTGCGCCGCATTTTAACGGTCAAATACGCCAAAGTTGTGAATGGGGAGTGGCTTTGCGTAACTGTGAAAGTGCGAGATCGGCGAAGTAGGTTTTGCTCTGTTGCCAGCCGGCAGCGCAGTGCTGCATGCGAAACAGAAGACTGGTGACGGCTTCTTCCCAGGTCAATTCCAGTAGTCCCGGGTAATAAAACTCCTGCACCCACTTTTGAATTTGGCCGTCTTGCGGCAGTGGTCCGCGCGGATTTTCCAGGGCGAGGTCGTCACGCAGATGACAGAGAATATCGATTAATTTCTGACAGCCGTTGCTGTAACCCTTCGACAGGCTTAACAAATTGCCAAAGTGGAAGGCGCTGTGTGGCATGGTGCAGCTCCGTTGTACCAATGAATTAATGAATTGTGTCGGGTTTTTCTCGGGATGGGGATGATAATTCTGACTTGCTACCCACCGAGCGCTGCAGTTGCAGGACCATCTTGCTCAAATAAGCGACGCTTTCGTTGAGTTGTTTTACCGCTACGCGCAGCTCGTCAGCGTCGTTGAGATCGAGTGCGGAGTTTGCGTTTTGCGTCTTGCTACCCATGATCAGTCCTCTATAGAAGCCGGCACCCGGTGAACGGGTGCCGGTGAGTCTAAATGGAATCAATCCCAGCTCAGTGCGCCACCGGTTTGGTACTCGATCACGCGGGTCTCGAAGAAGTTTTTCTCCTTGCGCAGGTCCATAATCTCGCTCATCCAGGGGAACGGGTTTTGCGCGCCGGGGAAAGCTTCTGGCAGACCGATTTGCGCCAGGCGGCGGTTGGCGATGAAGTGAAGATACTCTTCCATCATGCTGGCGTTCATACCGAGAATGCCGCGCGGCATGGTATCGCGAGCGTATTGGATCTCCAGTTCGGTGCCTTCCAGAATCATCTGGCGTACTTCGGCTTTGAAGGCCTCGGTCCACAGATGTGGGTTTTCCAGTTTGATCTGGTTGATGACATCGATACCGAAATTCAAATGCATGCTTTCGTCGCGCAGGATGTATTGGAACTGCTCGGCGACGCCGGTCATTTTGTTGCGACGGCCCATGGAGAGGATCTGGGTAAAGCCGCAATAGAAGAAGATGCCTTCGGTAACTACGTAGAAGCCGATCAGGTTGCGCAGCAATTCCTGGTCAGTTTCCGGCGTGCCGGTTCTGAACATGGGGTTGCTGATGCCGTGGGTGTGGGCGATGCTCCAGGCAGCTTTTTTCGCCACTGACGGGACTTCCCGGTACATGTTGAACACTTCGCCCTCATCCATGCCCAGCGACTCAATGCAGTATTGATAGGCGTGGGTGTGGATTGCTTCTTCGAATGCCTGACGCAGCAGGTACTGGCGGGCTTCCGGGCAGGTGATGTGGCGATAGATGGCCAGTACCAGGTTGTTCGCTACCAGCGAGTCCGCAGTGGAGAAATAACCCAGAGAGCGTTTCACTACTTGGCGCTCGTCTTCGGTCAGACCGTCGGCACTTTTCCACAGAGCAATGTCGGCCGTCATGTTCACTTCTTGCGGCATCCAGTGGTTGGCGCAGCCGTCCAGATATTTCTGCCAAGCCCACTCATATTTGAAAGGCACCAACTGGTTGAGGTCGGCGCGGCAGTTGATCATGCGCTTGTCGTCCACCTGGACGCGGGCGGCGCCCATTTCCAGTTCTTCCAGACCTGGGGCGGGATCCAGATCCTGCACGGCTTGTTTGGCCAGATTGATCGCTTCTTGGTTGCTCAGACCGGGTTTTACCGATGCGGCAACAGGCGCAGCAGCAGGTGCTGCAGGCTTGACGGTTTCTGCCACAGTAGGGGCTTCAGCCTCGGCAACCTCCGCGGCTTCCAGAGCGGCTTGAACGATTTCGGGTGCGATTTTCTTGTCGACTTTGGGCGCAATTGCCGCGTCGTCGTAGTAATCATCCCAACTCAGCATGTCGTTGATCCTATGGTCAGTATTTTGTTTAGAGTCTTGGTTAAGCGGTCAGTGCGCCCGCGACATCAGGTGCCGCGGGCTGTTTTGCTTACTGGCAAGCTTCACAGTCAGGGTTGTCGATGGAGCAGGCCTTGGGAACCGGTGCTGCTTCGACGGCGCCTGTATCTATAGAGGCGGATACGGCATTGAGCGAGCCAGTATTGATGGTGGACTTCTCAGTGGTGGTCGCTGCCAGTGCACGCAGGTAATAGGTGGTCTTCAAGCCGCGGAACCAAGCCATGCGGTAGGTGAAGTCCAGTTTTTTACCGTTAGCCCCAGCGATGTAGAGGTTGAGGCTTTGTGCCTGGTCGATCCATTTTTGCCGGCGGCTGGCGGCGTCGACGATCCAACGAGGCTCGACTTCGAACGCGGTGGCGTAGAGCTGCTTGAGGTCTTCCGGTACGCGGTCGATCTTCTGCACAGAGCCTTCGTAGTACTTGAGGTCGTTGACCATCACTATGTCCCACAGGCCGCGCGCTTTCAGGTCGTGCACCAAGTAGGGGTTGACCACGGTGAATTCGCCGGACAGGTTGGATTTCACGTACAGGTTCTGATAAGTCGGCTCGATGGACTGGCTGACTCCGGTGATGTTGGCGATGGTCGCAGTCGGCGCGATCGCCATGACGTTGGAGTTGCGCATGCCTTGCGTGCGGACTTTCTGACGCAGGCTGTCCCAGTCGAGGGTGCGGCTGCGGTCTTGCTCGATGTACTGCTCGCCACGGTTTTGCGCCAGCAGGTCGATGGAGTCGATCGGCAGAATGCCTTTGCTCCACAGAGAGCCTTCATAAGTGGAGTAGCTGCCGCGCTCAACCGCCAGGTCGCTGGAGGCTTCGATGGCGTAGTAGCTGATCAGCTCCATGGAGCGGTCGGCGAATTCCACGGCTTCCTGGCTGCTGTAGGGGATGCGCATTTGATAGAGCGCATCCTGGAAGCCCATGATGCCGAGGCCCACTGGGCGGTGACGCAGGTTGGAGGCACGGGCAGCAGGCACTGCGTAGTAGTTGATGTCGATAACGTTATCGAGCATGCGGACTGCAGTGCGCACGGTTTGGCGCAGCTTGGCTTCGTTCAGTTTGCCGTTTTCGATGTGCTGCGCTAGGTTCACGGAGCCGAGGTTACAAACCGCGATTTCTTCGTTGGCCTTGGTGTTCAGGGTGATTTCGGTGCACAGGTTGGATGAGTGCACGACACCGGCGTGTTGCTGCGGGCTGCGCAGGTTGCACGCGTCTTTGAAGGTGATCCAAGGATGGCCGGTTTCGAACAGCATGCCGAGCATCTTGCGCCACAGGTCTACCGCGCGCACCTTTTTGTGCAGCTTCAATTCGCCGCTTTCGGCTTTGCGCTCGTACTCTTCATAGCGCTCTTCAAATGCCTTGCCGTACAGATCGTGCAGATCTGGAGCGTCGCAAGGAGAGAAGAGGGTCCAGTGTTTGTCTTCAAACACGCGCTTCATGAACAAATCTGGCACCCAGTTGGCGGTGTTCATATCGTGGGTGCGGCGGCGGTCGTCACCGGTGTTCTTGCGCAGTTCGAGGAATTCTTCGATATCCAGGTGCCAGGTTTCCAAGTAGGCGCAGACTGCACCTTTGCGCTTGCCACCTTGGTTGACGGCTACAGCTGTGTCGTTGGCCACTTTCAGGAAGGGAACCACGCCTTGGGATTTGCCGTTGGTGCCTTTGATGTAAGAACCGAGGGCGCGCACTGGCGTCCAATCGTTACCCAAACCGCCGGCCCATTTGGATAGCATGGCGTTGTCCTGGATGGCGCCGTAGATGCCCATCAAATCGTCTGGAACCGTCGTCAGATAGCAGGATGACAACTGCGGACGCAGGGTGCCGGAGTTGAACAGGGTCGGCGTGGAGCTCATGTAATCGAAGGAAGAGAGCAGGCGGTAAAACTCGACGGCGCGCTCGTTCTTGTCTTTCTCAGATCCGGCCAGTCCCATAGCGACGCGCATAAAAAACACTTGCGGCAGCTCGAAGCGCACGCCTTTGCTGTGCAGGAAGTAACGGTCGTACAGGGTTTGCAGGCCGAGATAGGTAAATTGGTTATCGCGCTCCGGCAGGATTGCTTGGCCGAGCAGATCCAGGTCGAAGGTCAACAGTTCGGGGGAGATCAACTCCAATTCAACGCCCTTCTGTACAAAGGCTTTGAGGGCGGGGCCGTAGTAGTGGGCCATCTGGCGCTGGGTGGCTTCTTGGGCGATGCCGAGGAAGCGCAGGGCTTCACCGCGCAATTTGTCCATCAGCAGACGCGCAGTGGCGAAGGTGTAGTTGGGTTCTTTTTCTACCAGGGTACGGGCGGAAATGACCAGCGAAGTGTTCAGATCTTCGTGAGAAACGCCGTCATAGAGGTTGCGCATGGCCTCTTTCAGGATGGCTTGCGGATCGACTTCATCCAGGCCTTCACAAGCGTCGGTGACCAGGGTCAGGAGTCGCTCTATGTCCAGTTTTTGTTTGCTGCCATCGGGCATCACTACGTGAACATCGGGCACGTTCAGGTTGGAGGCGACTTGGGATTTCTGCGCGCGCAGACGGGCGCGTTCGCTGCGGTAGATTACGTAGTCGCGGGCAACTTTGTGTTCACCGGCGCGCATCAGGGCCAGTTCGACTTGGTCCTGGATTTCTTCGATATGGATGGTTCCGCCAGAAGGCATGCGACGCTTGAAGGTTTCGGAGATTTGCTTAGTCAGCTTGGCGACGGTTTCGTGGATGCGGCTCGACGCAGCGGCAGTACCACCTTCAACAGCGAGAAACGCTTTGGTCATGGCAACGGAGATTTTGTCGTCGGTATAGGGTACGACGGTGCCGTTGCGCTTGATGACACGCAGTTGACCGGGAGCGGTAGCGGTGATGGAGGCTGTGGGAGATTCAATCTCAGGTGCGCGAGGGGGGGTTGAATGAGATTTGATATCCACGTCTGTAAGCATATTGGTCTCCGTATGGTCGTTCTTGTTGGGGACGCCCTTGATGATTCTGAGGCGGATTCGTGCGGTGTCCGTTTTGTTGTTTTCTGTTGTGGACAACCTTAACGAAGCGTAGTTGGTATATGTAGTTTTTCAAGCCCAAAAACACTAGATCTAGTGTTTTTGCAAAACAGGGAACGCAATATATCGCAATGTAAATAAAAAAACATGTGGATAAGTTGTGCGATAACCTGTTGGAAACCTGTTGGGACCAGGGGGCGGAAACAGCTGAAACCAGCGCCGCTGCTCAGCTCGTTGGGTGGATAAAATCCGAAGCCCAGAAACTAGATTTTTTTTTTATTTTAAATACCCGCTATATAGCGACCGATTTTGTGTTGGTTATCCAACAACCAATAGGTCGGAAAGAGAAACGGCGATATCGGAACGGGTTCTGGAAGCCTCGCGGCCCCGACGGGCGCGGGCAGTCTTCAGGGATGAATTCACGGCGATTCTAGAATCCGTTCCGGTGCCCGCGGTCGCTACGTAGTTTTAAACGCGTTTCATAAGCGCGACGGGCGCTGCCGCCAGAGCTTCTGAAATCGGCGGCGTTTCGTCATGCACAAAGCAGCGCTTTGCACCGCATGACTACACCCTTGGCGGCCTGCGCCGCGCCCGAGGCTTTCAGGGCCTCTGGCGGTAGGAGCTGGGAGATTGAGCTTTTTGCTTACGACAACAGGGTTTTTAGACTGCGGTTGTCCAGGGTGCGCACACCGGCGAGGGACAGGACTATATCGAGGAGCGCTTGCCAAGGGTCACCTTGGGCCATGCCTTTGATGGTTCGATCCGTATAGGAGCATTCGCGCAGCAACAAGCGCAGGGTACCTAGGGACAGGCGTTGCAATGCGCCGCGGATCAGCGGGAGGCGGGTTTCGAAGATGCCGTGTTTGCGGGCGACGAATTCCAGCTTTTGGCCGTCGCTGAGGGCTATCTTCAGGGCTGCCAGAGCGCGGATTTCGCGGGTCAGAGCCCACAGGACTGCCATGGCGTCGGTGCCTTCGCCGCGCAGGCCATTGAGGCTCGCAGCTGCGGCTGGTGCATGGCCAGCCAGAGCTTTATCCACCAGACCGAAAACATCGTAGCGCGCGCTGTCTACTACGGCGTGAGCCATGGTCTGCGCGTCGATCATGCCGTTATCGGTTAGCAGCTTGAGCTTTTCAATTTCCTGCACGGCGGCGAGCAGATTGCCCTCAACCCGACCGGCGAGGATATCAATGGCGTGGGAATCGGCTTTGATGCCGGCACGTTGCAAGCGCTGATCTATCCAACGTGGCAGTTGTTTGATGCCGATAGGCCAGACGGTGATGACCACGCCGATCTGTTCGATGGTGGTGTACCACTTGCTATTTTGCGTGGCTTTGTCGAGTTTGGGGCAAACCAGCAGCAGCAAATTGTCCGGCGAGGGGGAAGCGCAGTACTCCTGCAGTACCTTCACGCCCGCATCGCCCGGTTTGCCGTTGTGGATTCTGACTTCCAGAACCTTTTTATCGGCAAACAGGCTGAGGCTATTGGCGCTTTGCAGTAGTTGCGGCCATTGGAAGCCCGCGTCTGTATGGAAGATTTCTCTCTCGCTGAACCCCGCTTTGCGCGCCGCCGCGCGTATGGCGTCACAGCTTTCCTGGACCAACAGAGGTTCATCCCCGGTGACGAGGTAGATCGGGCTCAGGCCTTTTTGCAGGGCCTGAGGGAGTTGTTCAGGGTTGAGCTTGGCCATCGAGCGGAGCCAGGTGACGGGCTTGGCGCAGGATGCGCTGGGCAAGTTCCAGGCGCATTTCTTCCAGCAAGGTGTTTTCTTCTTCGCTCTTGGCTACGGTGGCGCTGGGGTCGAAGTCGAACACCCGCTCCACCGACAGAACTTGTGGTATAGCCACAGTCTTGTCGCCGTGGAGCTGGTAGCGGAAGGTGGCGGAAAGGGACATTTCGTACTGCGCTGGAGAGCCTATGGAGGTCACTGCCACTACGCGCTTTTGCAGCTCCTCATCACCCAGATACAGGGTAATGGGTGCATCGCTGGTGGCGGCCACTTTACTGCGGTGCATGGCATCCACCAGTGCCAGCGTCAGAGGTGCGAAGCGGTCTTCTGGAACCAGATTGATGGCCTTAGGCCCCTCGTAGCTGCCGCCACCGCGCAGCTGCCAGCCGCAGCCCGCGAGCACAAGCCACAAAAGACCAAGACTACACCAATGTATCCAGCTCTTTATGCTCATCATTTGACGACTATGTTCACCAGTTTGTTTGGGACAACAATCACTTTTACGACCGTTTTGCCGTCGATGAAGCGCTGGACGTTTTCTTCTGCCAGAGCAAGTTTTTCCAGCTCGGCTTGAGGTGCGTCCACTGGGGCTTCGAATTTGCCGCGCACTTTGCCATTGACCTGTGCGACCACTTCCACGGCGCTGCGTACCAGTGCGCTGGGGTCATACTTCGGCCAGGGCGCATTCAAAACATCGTCGCCATTGCCCAGGGCCTGCCACAGGCTGTGGCAGATATGCGGAACAATCGGTGCGAGCAGCAACACGGCGGTTTCAATAGCTTCGCGCTCGACTGCCAGACCGATTGGCGTAGAACGATCTGCTTGGCGGCTGACTTCGTTCAACAGCTCCATGACTGCGGCGATGGCGGTGTTAAAGGTCTGGCGGCGGCCAAAGTCGTCGCTGACTTTCTGGATGGTCTCGTGAGTTTTGCGGCGCAGGGCGCGTTGTTGATCGTTCAATTGTGAAGGATCGAGTTGACCCGGCTGACCGGCTTCCAGGTGGCTGGCGACGCTTTTCCACAGGCGGCGCAGGAAACGCGAGGCGCCTTCCACACCCGTGTCGGTCCACTCCAGGCTTTGCTCTGGCGGCGCGGCGAACATGGTGAACAGGCGGACGGTGTCGGCACCGTACTGCTGGATCACGGTCTCCGGATCCACACCGTTGTTTTTGGATTTCGACATTTTGATCACGCCGCCGGATTCCAGCTGTTCGCCGGTCTCTTTGTGGAAGGCGCGGACCATTTTGCCTTTTTCATCCCGCTCGACGGTGACGAACTCGGGGGCGATCCACTCGGTGCGGCCGTCTTTGCGGATGTAGAAGGATTCGGCGTTCACCATGCCCTGACACAACAGGCGAGAGAAAGGTTCGTCGCATTGGACCAGACCTTCATCGCGCATCAATTTGTGGAAGAAGCGCGCATAGAGCAGGTGGAGAATGGCGTGTTCGATACCGCCGACATACTGGTCTACCGGCAGCCAATAATTGGCTTTGACCGGGTCGATCATGCTGTCGGCATTCGGGCAGGTGTAGCGCGCGTAATACCAGGAAGACTCCATAAAGGTGTCGAAGGTATCGGTCTCGCGCTCGACCGGTTGGCCGTCCAATTCATCCTTGCGCCAGTTGGGGTCGGCTTTGATGGGCGACTGCACGCCGTCCATCACCACGTCTTCTGGCAACAGGATGGGCAGCTTGTGTGGCGGTACCGGAATTTCACCGCCGTCGGGCAGGTTGAAAATCGGAATCGGTGCGCCCCAGTAGCGCTGGCGTGACACACCCCAATCGCGCAGGCGGTAATTGGTGGTGACGCGGCCTTTGTTGGCGGCGGCCAGGGTTTGGGAAATGGCGGCGAAGGCAGCATCGAAGTCCAAGCCGTCGAATTCCCCGGAGTTGACCAGCACGCCTTTTTCCACGAACGCGGCTTTGCTCAGATCAATGGCGTCGCCGTTGCTCGGTGCGATCACTTGTTTGATGGGCAGGCCGTACTTCTGGGCAAATTCGTAATCGCGCTGGTCGTGCGCCGGTACCGCCATAACGGCGCCGGAGCCGTAATCCATCAATACATAGTTGGCGACCCAGACCGCCACTTCTTCCCCGGTGATGGGGTGGCGGGCTTTGATGCCCGTATCCATGCCGCGTTTTTCCATATTAGCCATATCCGCCTCGGCGACAGATTGCACCTTGCACGACTCAATAAAGGCAGCGAGTTCGGCGTTGTCTTTGGCCAGATGCAGCGCGATGGGGTGCTGGGCGGCTAGGCTGACGTAGGTAACGCCCATCAAAGTGTCGGGGCGGGTGGTGTAGACCTCAAAGGCCTTGTGCTCGCCGACCGATTGGGCCAAGTCGAAGCGCATTTCCACGCCGCGGCTCTTGCCGATCCAGTTGCGTTGCATGGTTTTGACCTGCTCCGGCCAGTCCGGCAGTTTGTCCAGGTCGTTCAACAATTCTTCGGCGTAATCCGTAATGCGGATAAACCACTGGGGAATTTCTTTGCGTACCACCGGGGTGTCGCAGCGCCAGCAGCAGCCGTTCTCCACCTGCTCGTTGGCGAGCACGGTTTCGTCTTTGGGACACCAGTTCACCGAGGAGACTTTTTTGTAGGCGAGGCCTTTTTCATAGAGGCGGGTAAAAAACCACTGCTCCCAGCGATAGTAATCCGGCTTGCAGGTGGTGACTTCGCGCGACCAGTCAAAACCGAAGCCCAGCGCTTTTAACTGCTTGCGCATGTAATCGGTGTTGGCATAAGTCCACTTGGCCGGGGCGGTGTTGTTTTTAATGGCCGCGTTTTCCGCTGGCAGACCGAAGGCGTCCCATCCCATGGGATGGAGTACGTTTTTCCCCTGCATGCGCTGATAACGGGCGATCACATCGGTGATGGTGTAGTTGCGCACGTGCCCCATATGCAGGCGGCCACTCGGGTAGGGAAACATGGCCAGGCAGTAGAACTTCTCTTTGGATGGATCTTCGGTGACTTCAAAGCTGCGATTCTGCTCCCAGAATTCCTGGGCGGCTCGCTCGACCTCTGCGGGATTGTAGTGCTCGTTCATGATGCTCATGCAGGAGTAGTGAATAAAGGAGGCGTAGATAAAAAGGGAGTCATTATAGGCGCGCGTTGGCGACAAAGGCACCAGTGGTGATCAGATTATTTGCGGTGCTCCGCTGAGTAGCGCATTCATGGATGGCATAGGCATTGCGTTAGTCAGCAATCAAAACGGAAAACCCACCAAGTTGGAGCCTTTGCCGCTACCTGACTATCAAGATCTGCACCATGAACGAACAAGCCATACAATTTCGAGCACCAAATCCAGGCGTACGATTCGCAGATTTCGAAGATTTTTGTGCAGCTTACCGCCAGAGGCGCGATGCCCTGTCCTTGATCAAGCAGCTCAACCAGATGATCAAAGCCGTACAACGTCATAGGGGTATGAGCATGGCCTTGCTGGCGGGCAGCAGCCACTTTCAAGGCGACTTCGATATTCTGCAATGCCAGGTCGAGCGACGTCTCGCATCCCTGGAAGTCTTCGCCGCCCAAACCAACGGTCTTCTGTCGCACCGCGACAAGGTCAACCTGCATAACGCGTGGAGCACCATCCGGGCGGACTGGCAGGGGGACGATGTGATCGACAATTTCGAATTGCATTCGCACTTCATCGATCAGCTGCAAATCATGATCTCCGGCCTCGCCAAATTTTTGGAAAAGCCGGTGTCCGTCATAGTTGCGGAAAAAGCCAATTTGGAACTGCCGGACGAAGACGCGACGGCCTATCCGAAAATGTTCAAGCAGATTGAGTTGCTGAACTTCGCCGCGCGTCAGGTTACTACCATGGCGGAACAGATCGGCCGCATTCGCGCCTTGGCCACCTACGCCGCTGCCAAAGGCATTTGCGACGATCACCACGATCGCAAATTGCGCTACGCCATCTCCACTGCGCGCGCTGCCAACGAAAAACTGCGCCACCAGGCCGAACGCCTGGAATACGTCCTCGCCGGCGCCTTGCCGTCGCTGACGATGATCAAAACCTACGAATTGAAATTGATGTTCCTGTTCAATATCGTCGAAGCCGACGTCCTCTCCGGCGCCGCCATCAACACCACCAGCCACAACCTCTTCAAACTCGCCACCGAAATTATCGACGTGTACTTAAAAGTGGTCGATGAATCTATGGATTTGATTTCGCGTTGGAATGATGAGGATTTGGAGGGGTGGTTGTGTTTGGTGTGATTGGTAGAAACGTGTAAGGTGTTGGGATATTTCCCCTGCGCATTGGTAGGGCTATCGCAGATAGGGCGATCAATCGCGTGTAATAACGTTTTCGATACAACCTTGCCGGATTTAGGATCGATTTCGTTCAGGTAATGCCCATTCTTATCCGTGCTAATTAAGCGCAAGAAATTACCACACATGGCCGGCGCTGTAGCCCGGAGATCGTATGCGAAATTCCATCCCGCTGTTGGCGAATAAAATTCGCCTGCGAAGCCCGATTGTTTAAATCTGAGTGGTTTTGTGCAGGCGACCAATGCGGCATCAAAATTCAGAACTTGGGACATGGGCTTCAATTGTGTCGACGACAATATCCAATTCGGATATTCAAGAATGTATATATTTCCATTTACGTCATTAACAGCTGTTTGCTGGTTGAATGTGAAAACCGATTGCAGTATTTTGGGAAAGATCCAAACGCCGCTCTGATGACCCTTAAGCTGTAGGGCAGGATAATTAACATTATCCTTGCCAATAAAAAATCCAATACTTAAGTCCGGATTGGATGCGGAGGTCAAATAAGTGCTGTCCAGATTTTTAATTTCTGCAGACTTCTGAATTTTTTGTGTCTTCGAGTCGGCAGTGGGTGGCGCATCGCTTGAGTGCGCGCAAGAAAAGGACGCAAAAACAAATGTCGCGAATAAGGCAAGTTCAAGGAAGTTTTTCATTGTATTTATGCACGACAAATTTGGTTTTGGGTTTAAATGCTCCCTGCAAAATAAGTCTATCCCGGTCGGCGGGTTTCAAATGGATGCAGCCATGTGAAGGTTGAAGATTTACTGGTAATCCGTGATAAAGAAGCAATCGAATCTAGTCAATTTCATCAGTTCCACTGTCTATCGTGAATTAAGGCCGAGGCCCTTTTAATTCTGAGAGGTCATTTTAGATGAACATCAACCCTAAGTGGCTGGTAAATGTTGATCCCCTTTTGCTTCCCTCGCCAACTCCCCCAACAACTTTACATATTCGCTTATCTTCTTATTCAAATGCTTCCGCTGCTGTTCACTCATGCCATTCAATAACTCCGCCACCAGCTCATAACTAATCTTCTGATTGTAATCCAGAATCTGTTCCAGCTCCGGCTGCCAATTATCGGTGCGGTGGAACATCAGGCTTTTTAGTCCGTTCAAAAGTGCATTTTTATCTGTGCGTTTGGCGAGAATTTCTGCCAGGGTGTCTTCCCAGATTTTTTGTTGTTGCAGATTTAATGTCTCAAATGGTTGCAGTGATTCGCTCCATTTTTCTATTTGTTTTTTCTGTGCAGAAGACAGAGGGCCGAGCCAGTCTTGAGCGTGTTTGACAAATTCTTTGACGTATTTTTTTTGGCGTTTGCGTTCGGATATGTCGACATAATCCTCTTTATATTCGTCTCTTTCTTCCGCAACGCTGGCGAGCAATTCTTTGACTTGGGTATCGCTCAAGGTTGCCAGAACCTCCGTTGCATCAGGTAAAACGCGCTCGACGGATTGATCGACGAGCAATTGGATTTTATCGGTTTCCGCGTGAATTTCTTCGCCGGTCCAGGGGCCGGCGTTGAGCCGGCTTCGCAGTTGTTGCAGGTAATCCGCATATTGCGGCAATTGAGTGGAGCGATGCCATTGGTGGAAATCCTTGATGGCGCGTTTGGTCATTAGCTTTTGTTCGCCATGCAACTTAACCAATCGCTGCACCTTCCATTCGATCGCCCAATCCAAAAAGTTATAAGCCATTTTGGTGGTGCAAGCAGACAGGCCGAGCAGTAAAAGGAAGATCAAGCTGTAGCGGCTCAAAGCCTTTATGCCCATTGTGAAATCCCCGTGTGTTGTATATGCGTGCCGCATTATATGCGGAGCGCATTGTAATGGGTGAAGAGGTTTTGGCGTTGCTTTGCGCTCGGCTAGAAAACGCACGTTTGTGTACTCCCGTACTTACGCCGCGATTGATGTGCCCGTAAGGTGCCTGTATATAGAGCAAAAAATACGGGGGAAGATTTATGTTGGCGATGAATTATCGAGGGCCCGGTCGGGTTCGTGCGAGCCACAAGCCCATGCCGGAAATTCTGCACCCGCAAGACGCCATAGTGCGGGTGACACGCAGTTGTATTTGCGGATCGGATTTGCATTTGTACCACGGCAATGTGCCGGATACTCGGGTAGGTACCACGTTCGGTCACGAATTTACTGGAGTGGTCGAAGAGGTTGGCCCGGAAGTTCACAATTTAAAAGTCGGCGACAAAGTTTTAGTGCCATTTAATATTGCCTGTGGTCGTTGCGTGTTTTGCAAACAGGGACTGTTTGGTAATTGTCATGAGTCTAATCCGGAGGCGACTGCGGTCGGCGGCATTTTTGGTTATTCCCACACAGCGGGTGGTTACGACGGTGGCCAAGCGGAATATGTGCGTGTGCCTTATGCGGACGTAGGGCCGGTTATTATTCCGGATGATATGGATTTGGATGATGCAGTATTGCTGACCGATGTTGTACCCACTGGCTATCAAGCAGCGGAAATGGGCGGTATACAAGTTGGCGATACGGTGGTGATTTTCGGTGCGGGCCCTATCGGTATTATGGCTGCCAAAAGCTCCTGGTTATTTGGCGCTGGCCGGGTGATTGTGATCGATCAAGTGGATTATCGTTTGGAATTTGCCCAGCGTTACGCGCAATGCGAAGTCTACAATTTCCGTTCTATTGAAGATCCCGTCTTATTTATCAAAAAAATCACCGATAACCTCGGTGCCGACGTATGCATTGACGCTGTAGGTGCTGAGGCCGCCGGCAGCGCACTGCAGACCTTCACTGGACGCAAAACACTGATGCAGGCCGGCTCTGCCACCGCGCTGCAGTGGGCGATCAATTCCGTAAAAAAAGGCGGTGTGGTATCGATTGTGGGAGTGTATGGCCCAACTGGCAATATGATTCCTATTGGTAATGTTTTGAATAAAGGCATAACCATTCGCGCGAACCAGACTTCCGTCAAACGCTTATTGCCGCGCTTGATCGACCACGTGCAAAACGGCGTTCTCAATCCCAAAGAAATCATTACCCATCGAATTCCGCTGCAGGATGTAAGCGACGCCTATCGGATTTTTTCCGATAAGTTGGATGGTTGCATCAAAACGCTGCTGATTACTTGAGTCGAGGTGAGTTATGACCGAACAACATAATGGGCAATCGCTGAAGGAAAAATTAAGTGCAAGAATGTCCCATATAAAAGGTTGGGGCGTAGATGCGAATCCGAAAAATGATCCGACATATCCCATGCGCAAACGCTTCGACGGCGATCATATGACTTCCTGGGGGCGCCCGGCGCAGCAACCGGGGCATGAAGATATTTTACATTCCAATGAGCGGCCGGATGTAACTCGGGTGTTCGGCACTTCTGCACCGGTTTCGGGTTTAAGCGGAATGATCCGTCGCTGCGCCTTTAAATATAGCGAAGGCCGCTTTGCACATTGGCTGTTATTGTTGGCTGCGGATCGCGTTAATATGGTGGAAGGTTTTGCGCAGGATATTTGCCATGGCCGTGCCACCAATTGCATTACTGACAAAGGCCTTAAAGCCAAATGGAAATACGACCGTAATACGGTTGTCACTCAGGCCGCTGTCGGCGTTGCAGTGGTGGGGGTACTGGCTCTAATTTGCTTGCGCCGACACCGTCTGCCGCAAAGAGGATTTGCGTTGGTGCAGCATGCTTTTCATCAACCATCGCGCCTGGAAAATTTTCTGCTCCACTCCAAGAATTTAATGGATTTATCCAGGCACTTCCTGCGCTCCAAAATTTGAGATTAAAGAGAGCTGGATGCTCTCTTAACGCCCTCCATTTTGATTTGGAATCAATAACAATAAATCCGTCGCTCCTACGTCCTTACCCATTTGCGATAAAAGAGTTGTGGCCTGGCCGCGATGATGTGTTTGATGGTTGAAAAAATGCAAAAGAACTAAACGCAGGGGTTTTGCAGCGGGAATGCCTTTCACGGAGGAATACTGCAACACATGGTTCAAATCACTTTCGCTGAGCGATGCAATCCAATCCTGAATAGTCGCGTCCATTTTCTTTCGATGTTCCTTCATCGAAGAAAAATCATCGAACAGTACTTCATCCAAGGCGGTAGGTTTGGGCAATTGGCGTATCCATTGTAAGGCTGGAAACTGGTTTGGATGTTCGGCAAATCTTTGCAGCCAAATGCGATCGGCAACCAGAAGATGATTCAAAGTGCCAAATATCGAGCCAAAAAATGCTCCGCGATTTTCCCTTAACTCCGTTGGGGAAAGCTCTCCAGCAGTGGTGTAGAGCTTTTCATTCATCCAGGAATTGTATTCGGCGTATAAGGGGAATGGATTTTCCATAGGTCTATCGGCAATACGATGAGCGATAGCCTGATGGTAGCGCTTTCAATAGCGGTACGCAAAATTCAGTGATGCCGCGTCCATAATGTAGTTATGGTCATTGATATAGCGGGTGAGGTCGAGATTGGCGCAATAACGCTCGCCGCAGAAATCCAGCCCTACGCCGAAACTCGGGCTGTCTTTGCGTTCCCTTATTCGGCCGAGTGGATGGGACAAGGAATTTTGGATCCAGGTGTATCCTGCAGTTAGATAAGGGGAAAACGCAGCTTTGTCGAAAGGCGACACCTTTAGATATACCCCGGCGAGATAATCCAGTTTCAACGCCACATTCAGGGCGCCATCTGCATTCACATAAGGTTCCCGATCGTAATCGGTAAGACTTGTACCCAAGCGGGTTTCAAAAGTGAAGTGTTCCTGGTATTGATGCCCAAATGTCAGCGTCAGTATGCCCATGTCGGATTCGTCCGATTTGTCATCATCTAGCTTTACATAGGCTGCTCCCAGGCTGACGTAATCCGCAGCTTCCGCCACGGCGCTCTGCGTGATTGTTTGTCCGGCGAATACCAATGCCAAAAAACAGATAAGCCTGCTCATGCGGATTCCAATTCGGGGATTATTGGTTGGGTGCTTGGATTAAAGGTAGACGAAGAGCAGAACGGGTTCAAATAGCAGTGGAGAGAAGACTTGAAATAGGAAAAGGTAGTTTGAAAGCTCCGTTCCCTCGAGTAGGGGAGCGGAGCGCAGGTATAAATTAATCTATGTAATCCATTCCCAACCAACGGCCGTCTTTTTCGCAGTGTTTTGCCAATCCATCATTTTTATCTTTATGGGCATCTTTGAAGGATTTGTAGCGGTCATATTCCGCTTTGCTCAGCACGGCTTTCAGTTGATCTTCTTTTTTATCGCGGAGATCACTGAGTTGATCCTTGGCTCGATCTTTAACGTCTTCTGCCTGATCTTTATAACTTTCCAAAATATCTTCCACTTGCTCTGCTTTGTCGCCTTGCAGATTCAGCGCTTTCACCAAATCCTTGTGATGTTTATCGCCGGCGAAAGCGGTAAATGGAGCTGAAATAGCCAGAGCACTGGCAAGCAATAAGACTTTAGTATTCATGTTTTTTCCTCTCGTTTTTATTAAAAAAAAACCTAGCAAAACCATGAATAGCAATTTCAATGCCCGACAGGAATTTTCAGCTTTTATGGAGTGTACATGATTAATATCAGCCACACCGGAGCAAAAAATCCTACCGGAATTGGAAAATCTACAACGTCAGCGATTGACCTGACGAGACTTTGTGGTTTAGCGTGGCGAATCATTTGATAAACGTTTAATACAGCATGACGGTAGACTCCAATATCCAGGTGCGCTTTTTTCTGCAACGGTCTGCTGGGTCGAATGAAAGCGGATTTGTGCTGGATGTGGATTTGATGCTGCAAGGGCGCGGCATTACCGCGATTTTCGGCCATTCCGGTTCAGGCAAATCCACTTTTTTGCGCTGCGTGGCAGGTCTGGAGCGGCCGCAGGAAGGCAGGTTGCGGGTATTGGGCGAGGATTGGCAAACGGAGCGACTTTTTTTGCCAGCGCACCGCCGCCCCTTGGGTTATGTGTTTCAGGAGGCGAATTTATTTCCTCATCTGACAGGGCAGGGAAATCTGGATTATGCCATTCGCCGCGCGGATCGGCGGGATAGCCAACAATTTACCTTGGACCAAGTGGTCGAATTACTCGGCATAGGCCATAGATTGCAGCAAAAGCCCCACGAATTATCCGGTGGTGAACGCCAACGTGTTGCCATTGCACGGGCCCTGTTGATTCAACCGCGCCTGTTGTTGATGGACGAACCTATGGCGTCGCTGGATGAGCAGCGTAAAGCGGAAATACTGCCCTATTTGGAACGCCTGCGCGACGAGCTTGATTTGCCTATTTTTTATGTCAGCCATTCGGTCGCAGAAGTCAGTCGCCTGGCTCATTATTTGGTGGTATTGGAAAATGGCCGCGTTAAGGCGCAGGGCCCGCTGGCGCAAGTGCTCGCCGATATTCAAACACCACTGCCATTTGGCGAGGATTTGGGCGTGGTATTACAGGCGGAAGTGATTGCGCGCGATGCCCAGTGGCACTTGCTGCAAGTGCGTTTTGCCGGCGGTGATTTATGGATTCGTGATGACGGCGACGCAGTGGGTAAATCGGTGCGTATACAAATATTAGCGCGCGATATCAGCCTGGCATTGCACGGGCACAACGATTCCAGCATTAGCAATCGTTTGCAGGGCGAGGTTGTCTCAATCGTGGAAGATCGTCATCCGGCCATGTGTCTGGTGCAAATAAAAATCGGTGAATCGATTTTGGTTGCGCGAATTACGCGTCGTTCTGCGGAGCAATTGGCGGTAGCGCCGGGACAGTGCTTGTGGGCACAAATTAAGTCTGTGGCACTGGTGCGTTGAGAATAAATACGGAGTCAATTTATGAGTACGATCACAGGACCTGATGGCAAAGCGCGCTGTCGCTGGTGTGCGGCGACGCCGGAGTATATGCAATATCACGATAATGAATGGGGTTATCCGGTCAAAGATGATTACCGCTTGTTTGAAAAAATCTGTCTGGAAGGTTTTCAATGCGGATTGAGCTGGCGCACGATTCTGGAAAAGCGGGAAAATTTCCGAGCGGCGTTCCTGCAATTCGATTTTGCCAAAATTGCGGGCTTTAAAGAGCGCGATGTGGAGCGACTTCTAAAAAATGAAGGTATCGTTCGGCATAGAGGAAAAATCGAAGCTGTTATCAACAATGCGCAACGCGCATGCGAAATGCTGGAAAAAGAGGGATCGCTCGCGGCTTTCTTCTGGCAATTTGAACCTAAGCCTTTGGCCTCGCCACAAGTGGTTTCCACCACAGAAGAATCAGTCAAATTATCTAAAGAACTCAAAAAGCGCGGCTGGAAATTTGTCGGGCCAACCACTGTTTACGCCTTTATGCAGGCGATGGGACTGGTCAACGATCATTTTGAGGGATGTGTGATTCGCGATAAGGTCGCCAAAGCGCGCAGGAGTTTTACACTGGAGGCGCAAATTGCAAAAGTTTGATGATGTTATTCAGTACCTGCGCGAATTGGACAGGCTCAAACTTGTCAATCGCCGCAGTTATGTTGCAGGCGGCGTGCGCCTGGAAAATTCGGCGGAACACTCCTGGCATTTGGCTATGGCCTGTTGGAGTATTGCGCGCACATTTCAGTTGTCATTAAACGAAGAGCTTTTGCTCAAATTGGCATTGGCGCACGATTTGGGAGAAATCGACGCGGGCGATACCTTTTTATATGCACCTGCACGGGCCGATGCCGGAATTCGCGAGCGCGCTTGTGTGCAGCGTTTGCAGCAGCATCCAGGCAATGGCATTACAGAATTGGCAGATGTTTGGGAAGAGCAGGAGACGGGCACGTCTACCGAAGCAAAACTGATTAAAGTGGTGGACCGCCTGTTGCCGTTTCTGTTGAATGTTTCCAGCAATGGACGAGCATGGCAGGAAAATAAAGTCAAAAAATCCCAGGTATTAAACGCACATGCTTTTATCGAGAGGGAATTTCCGCAAATCCACGCGTGGCTGAAGCAAAACGTGGAATTTGCTGTGGCGCAGGGTTGGTTGGAGGACGCTTGATTATTTCGCAGGCGGATAAATTCGCTGCAAGCCAACGACTACACCATTGGTCCAGCCAAAACCGTCCTGCGTAGGATATTCACCGCCCCCGGCGGGAGCGTTGATGTCCACCACATTATATTTTTCCATCATGCGCCCGGTGCCCTGAAACACTTTTTGATTCAGCGCCAGCCAGCGCTCGGCAACGGTTTGCGCGAGGTCGTTAAATTCGTAGTGACGCAAGCCGATCACCGCCAACCACTGCAACGGCGGCCAGCCGTTGGGAAAATCCCATTGTTCACCGGTGGCTTGTAAGGTAGTGACGAGGCCGCCGTCTTTTAGAAAATCTCTGTGCAGTGTGTGCGCAATACGTTGTGCATGTTCCTGTGTGGCGACGGAATAATACAAAGGATAAACCGTAGCAAGAGACGCAATACCGGTCAGATTTTTTTCGCTGATGGAATAGTCACCATAAACTCCGCGCAAATCATCCCACAACCAATGCTGTATAGCCTGTTTGCGTCGCTCGGCGCGCTCAGCAAATTCCGCTGCTTGTAGAGTATTGCCTAAAAATGCGTGTTGCCGGCTGATTTCCTGTTCCATATGGAACAACAGACAATTCAAATCCACTGGAACAATATCGGTGGTGCGAATGCTGGGTAATTCGCCATAAGGTGTCAGCCAGCGGCTGCTGAAATCCCAGCCGCTTTCCGCTGCTGCACGCAAATCCCGGAAAACCTGATTTTTGTTGGGATTTTTGGCTTGCGAAGCCGTGTGTATATCTTCGCGGTAACTTTCCGGTCGTGGCTCATCCAATGAGTCGTAATAGCGATTTAGAATCGCGCCGTCCGGCATTTTGACTACACGAAGATGCGTTGTTGATAGCTCATTTTCTCCCGCCATCCAGAACGCATATTCTTTTTCCAATTGCGGTAAAAATTCCGCGGTTTGCGCCAGCTGATGCCGTTCAAGCAGCGCCACCATGGAAGAAAAAAATGGCGGTTGTGAGCGGCTGAGATAATAGGAGCGATTGCCGTTGGGAATATGGCCGATAGTGTCGATCAGCCAGGCAAAATTTTTCACCATGTCGCGCGCGAGATAAGCCTGCTGACTGTAAATCAGCCCCTGCATGGTGAAATAACTATCCCAGTAATAAATTTCGCGAAATCGCCCGCCCGGAACCACATAGGGAAAGGGCAGGGGAATTAACGATGAATGGGAATGATAATTTGTATCCGCCGGACGGCGCAGATGTGACCAGAGGGAGTCGATATGAGTGTACATATCCAGCGCGATTTTGCTTTCAAAGTGCAGCGCTGCTGGCGGCAGGGAAAAATTTTCTTCGACAAACAAGCGCAAGTCGAAATCTGCGCGATTTTTGTTTTCTCTATAACGCGCTTCTATAAGCTTGGGATCGTCTTTGGGCTGCGCATCCACCAGAGTTTTGCCATCGGGAAAAATTCGGCTCATTTGCACATCATGAAACAAGGTGCTGAGCTCTTGCGCAGGATGATAGACCTTTTGCAGATCCAAAGAGGCTGAGGACTCGGCTGCTTCTTGAGAGGGTTGGCAGGCGGGCAGCGTAAAAACGGATAACAACATGAAGATACAGCCGAAAAAAGTGAGGTTGTGCTGGATACTGGTAATGACACACCTCCTTGATGGAATCATGGAATGTCTTTGAATAAATCACCTATCCATAATATGCGCAAGCGAGGCGGAGCTTTTCTATGACTTTTTCGCGCAAACTTGCTGGCGCGAGCACCCGGACTTCGTCGCCGTAACTCAAAATATCCTTGATCAATTCCTGCGGTGTCTCTGGATTAAAGGGTAGCCGCAATTCCAGGCTGCCGTCGTCCAAAAGCTGTAATTTCTGCTTCGGATGCCACTCTTCGTCTTTTACCCGTCGGGCGACGCTCGGTGTAAACAACAACACAGCTTCATCTTTGTTTTCGCCAGAAAATATTCCGTAAGTCGGCTGAAAATGCGCATCCAATTCCGCTGCGGGAATTTTTTTGAATTCATCATCGGTTACGCGACAAGTTGCAATGCATTCCAATGCAAAAGTGCGTAAACCCTTGCGCATATGGCACCAGCTATCGAGATACCAATTGCCGCGATAGTGCACCAACCGCTGCGGAGAGATATCACGGTTTGTGACTGAGCCATCATCGCGCGATTGATAAGTGATATGCAGGCGTTTTTCGTTGAACAGTGCCGTAGATATTTTGACGAATTGATCATGCCGCACCGGGCGATAAGTGGCGCCCACCATACGCACTTTGTCGGCGAGCACGCAGGGATCTATGGCGCGCTGGGCGAGCAGAGCTTCAAAACGTTTGCGCACTGGCGCCAGTTGGTTATGCAGCAACCCTGCGCCAATACCGGAAAGCAAGCCGTGAATCAGCACCAGCGCATGCAATTCCTCCTGGCTGAGCCATATGCCCGGAAGTTCGTATTGATTGCCTTCCTGATGATCGTAGTAATAACCGCCCAGTTCCCGGTTGTAAGCGATGGGAGCCCCGAGAAAATCGGTCATATGGCGTTTGACGCGATTGAAGGTGGCGCGTGAGCATTCCATCTCGCGCAGGATATCCGCCAGCGGCATGGGCGTGCTGCGTTTGCTGAGAATTTTGTGCAGATCGTAAATCCGGTCGAAACCGTCCATCAGTCAAACCTACCGATTAACCAAAACCCCACTTTGCCCGGTCACTGTCTCAGGATTTGAGACAGCCCCTCGCCACAATACCTATCAAGCCCACGGGGCTATTTTTCGCAGCCTTGAACGGCCGCGCGGCGGCAGGTCCGCCAACGTTGGACTTTATTCTGACTTTGGAGCCTATGTTTATGCAACCAGTACCCACCACTTATCTCAACCGTCTGCACACCAAGCCATTGAGCGTGTTGTTGAAATTGCACGGGTTACCTATGAGTGCGTTGGAGGCAAATCATATTTTGGTTGAACAGGGATATTTGATGTTGTTGCGCCGCCCGAGCCTGAAGCATCCGGGCGAATTTCGCACCATGCGCGTGTTGACAGCAAAAGGACTTTTATTTGGCAAAAATTGCGGCAGTCCGGTGCACCCTGTGCATACGTCGCCGCAATTTTACGAGGAATTTTTCGGCGTGTTATGGAGCCAGGTGTTGCAAAAATGGCGCACAAATCAGGAGGAATTTTCCATTGCCGTGTAAAGCGTGAAAAACCGAGTAGGTGAGAAATGCAATGATGGAATAGGAGTTTTTATGAAACGTGAATATTGGTTTTGGGTATTAGGATTTATTTTTTTGCTGCTGCCGTTTACCGCGAGTGCCTATCAAATCGATCAACAACAAACGCTGGCGAATCACCAGTTTGATGCCGAGACTTACGCGCCGACAGGGCAGTCATTCGTGCCGCAACAACCCTATTTGTTAGGGGTTACCTTGAAATTGTCCGATGCCGGAGGATTCGGTATCGGCAACTGGGTGAAAATACAGCTGCGCGAGCAGAGCATCGACGGTGCGATAGTCGCCATATCGCAGGAGCGTTATCTGGAGGATTGTTTCAACTTTATTGCCGATCCCGGCTGCGGGCTCGGCGGCGGCAATCCGGCGGAAATTACCTTTCTGTTTGCGGTGCCGGTGGAGTTGGAAGTGGGTGCCACCTATGTGATGGAGCTGCGCGTGGACCCGGCGGGCGACGGCATTATGGTCGCTCACCACACCAGTGATGTTTACAGCAGTGGTGGCTACTACAAGTTGGGTATGCCCTACGCCGAAGACTTGTGGTTTCGCACCCTTGCACCGGATACGCCGCAGATTCTGGTTTCCACCTGTAATCAGCTGAAACGTTACGACCTGCAAGGGAAGTTGGTGAGCAGTGAAGCGATTCCCCAAAACAGTTCCAAGGAGGATGCCCGCGATCTGGTTTGGCATCCGCAGCACGGGATCTGGTCGACGCAAACCTTCGACGGTTGGAACATAGTGAACAATGTGTCCTACGGCGGTATCGCCGTTCTGGGGGATTTTGTCTACGTCACGGATGGTGCTACCGCCGGCCAGGGAGCGGCCAAAGGGATCGTGAGATTCGACGCGACAGGGCAGTCGCCCCAGCGGTTTCTAGATCAATATGAATACATCGATATCACCCTGGGCCTGGACAGCAAGCTCTACGCCCTGCGCAATACCTATGGCGCCCTGGATGTGATCAACCCGGCGGATATGACCTTGTTGAGCAGTGTGAGCCTGGGTCATACCTCGTCCTCTCGCGCGGTAGTGGCAAATGCCGCGGGGGAGATTTTTATGGCGAGCTGGAATGGCTATCTTTACCACTACAGTCCTTCCGGCCAGCTACTGGACAGCTTGTATCTCGACAAGGACCTTTGCGATATCGATATTCACCCGCAGCAGGGATTGCTGGTGTCCAATCGCGTCGGGCAGGTCTGGTTGGTGGATTTCGAGCTGCAGATACAGGCGAATTTCAGCGTCGGCAATCAGGGAGTGTTTGTCGCCTTTGCTGAACCATCTTCGGCGCTCGATTATTGCGTCACTGCGGGCAGCAACACATTTTACGAATGGATCGAAAGCGTATCGTTTAACGGCAGTCCCATCGTCAGCGGCGATAATCAGGGCTATTTCAAACATGAGAACACGGGCGCCAAGGTTTATCTCGATCAGCCCAATACGCTGCTGCTGACGCCGGGATTTCGCTACGGCACCTATTACGAACACTGGGCCGCCTGGGCGGACTTTAATGGCGACGGACAGTTTTCGGACGATGAACAGATCATCGCGACCGTCAGCGACGCGCCTGTGCTGACGACTTTCGACGTGCCGCCAGAAACGCGGGCGGGCCCTTTAACCATACGAGTAGCCATGCGCTTTGACGCACCGCCTTCCAGCTGCGGAATTTTTACCGATGGAGAGGTGGAGGATTTTGTGGTGACAGTGGAGTGAAACAAAAAACGGCGCGTTTAGCGCCGTTTTCTCAGAAATTAGTCCCTAGCCGTCATCAAACTCATCATGCACCTTGCCCCCATCCGCCATTTGAATGGCCAGGACCTTATCGACGCGCAAACCGTCCATATCGACGATTTCCATCAGCCAGTTGTCGACGGTGACCTTGTCGCCAGTGCTTGGCACTTTGCCCATGATCTGCATGATCATGCCGTTTAAGGTTTCGTATTCGCCCTCGTCCGGCAGGTGTTCCAGTTGCAGGCAGTCTTTCAGGTCCACAACGGGCAATAGGCCGTCGAGCAGGTAGGAGCCATCGTCGCGGGTGACTATATAGGAGTCGGTGCTGTCTTCCGAATAGAACTCGCCGGTCAGCGCTTCCAGCAGGTCCTGTAGAGTAATCAAGCCTTTCAGGTCGCCGTACTCGTCTACCACAAACGCCATCTGGGTGCTGGAGTTGCGGAAATAATTCAGCAGCTCCATACCCGTCAGTGTTTCCAAAACGAAATGTGCCGGTTTGGCCAGGCTCGCCAGGTCGACTTGGTTGCCTTTGATGGACAGGGCCAATAATTCCTTAGCGTTGATCACCCCGAGGATGTTGTCCATCTGTCGGTCGCAAATGGGGAAGCGGGAGTGAGGCGAGTCCATCACCCGCTGGTAGTTCTCCTCCAGCGGTACGGTGATATCGAGATAGATAATGTCGCTGCGCGGCACCATCAGAGAGGCAATGGAGCGCTCATCCAGGCGTAGTACGTTTTTCACCAGCGTGTGTTCGTGCTGCTCGATCACGCCCGAGGTGGAGCCTTCGGCGAGAATGGCCTGGATGTCCTCTTGCGTCACTGTCTGCCCCGCCACGCGGTCCAGGCGGAAAATCCGCATTAACCAATGGGTTGAGCTGGACAGCATCATCACGAAAGGTTTGGTGATCTGCGCCAAAACCGCCATTGGCCGCGCGACCACACAGGCGATGATTTCAGCCGAAACTTGGCCGATGCGCTTGGGTACCAGCTCGCCGACGACTATGGACACATAGGTCACCACAATAACCACGAGAGCGGTGGAGGTGATAGACGCTGCCTCGGGAGTCATCCCCTGGTTTTGCAGCCACACCGCGAATGGTCCTGCGAGAACGGATTCACCAAAGATACCGTTGAGCAGGCCAATAGACGTGATGCCGATCTGCACAGTGGAGAGAAACTGAGTGGGGTCTTCCGCCAGTTTCAAGGCGGCCCTGGCGCCGCGGTTGCCTTTGTGGGCCAGGGTTTCCAAGCGAGATTTTCTTGCAGTGACGATCGCGATCTCTGACATGGCAAACACGCCATTGAGCAGGATCAGGCCGATCAGGATTAAAACTTCCATAGAGGTCAGAATGTACCTTTGGCTGCGGGCCGGGCCCGATAGAGCCGCGTGATCTTAACCCAATATGCGTTCGCCGAGTATGTCATGAATGTGAATGGCGCCGGCTTTGCCACAGCGTGAACACCACGTACACCACAACCAACGGCCCTAATCCATAGACAATGCCGGACTGAAGAGTTGGCAAATAAGGTTGGGACAAAGCGACAGCTATCAAGTACCACACGTAGGCGATGTAAAGAGTCAGGAACAAAGCGCCATCCCAGCGGGAAAGAGTCGCTCCGGCAAAGAACAGCGGCGCGCACAGGATAGCGACACCCAGCATGACCGGGATATCGAACTGCGCCATTTGCTCTCCTGCCAGCAGCGGAGCAGGCGACACAAGTCCGGAAATGCCCAGGACGCACAGAATGTTGAATACATTGCTTCCCACCACATTGCCAACTGCAATATCCCGCTCGCCGCGAATGGTGGCGACCACTGACGTTACTACTTCCGGCAGAGATGTGCCCGCCGCAACTATCGTCAAGCCGATCACCGCTTCATTTACACCGAACAAGGTGGCGATCTCTACCGCGCTTTGTACCAGCCAACGGGCGCCAAGCACCAACAATGCCAGACCAGCGACAACGAAGAGTAGGTTTTGCCAAGCGGGAGTTTTGGCGCTCAGGATTTCCTCGACTTCCCCTTCAGCGCTGTCCAGATCCGCTCCGTTCTTGCGCCCTTGATAAAACAGGAATCCTGTGTAGGCGACCAAACCTAAAAACAGAATCAGTGCTTCCCAACGTTTTAAATCACCATTCAAGGTCATAACGGCGAGCACAATCGATACGCCGATCATCAAAGGCACATCCTGGCGGATAAGCTGACGGGAGATGACCAATGGATAAATGACGGAGGAGAGTCCGAGAATGACCAGGATATTGAAGATATTGCTGCCTACGGCATTGGCGATGGCGAGCTCGGCTTGTCCCGCGTAGGCGGCTTTAACACTGACGGCCAACTCCGGCGCACTGGTGCCGAAAGCGACTACGGTAAGGCCGATCACCAGTGCGGGCACGCCAAATGTTCCAGCAAGACGTGCGGCGCCGCGTACCAGCATATCCGCGCCGAATACCAGCAACACCAATCCCGCAATCAAAAGTATCCAAGTCATAAATCACTCCGGAAAAAATTTGCCATAGCCTACAGAGGAACGGGGGCAGTTGGAATCCAAGAGATGCCGCAATGCGGCAAGTGGCTCATGATGCACAGAGGCGTTGTGGTGTTTACCCGGCGCAGCATAAAGGTGAGCCGCTAGAATCCATTGAGGGAATAGGAGTAAAATGCGCGGCAATATCCGACCAAAACGCTTGGTTTTTCTTCCAAATTCAGCTCCGAGGTGAATGTGACCATGGATATCATGGAAACCATCAAACAACAGATCGAACAAAACCCCGTCATCCTCTACATGAAAGGCTCCCCGGACGCTCCTCAATGCGGTTTCTCCATGCGCGCTTCCCAGGCCCTGATGGCATGCGGTCGACGCTTTGCTTATGTGGATGTGCTGGCCAATCCCGAAATTCGCGCCAACCTGCCCAAGTACGCTAACTGGCCCACTTTCCCGCAGCTGTGGGTAAAAGGCGAGTTGGTCGGCGGCTGCGACATAGTCACCGAAATGCACGAAAAGGGTGAACTCAAAGCACTGATTGAGAGCGCGGTTCCGGCTGACGGCGAATAAAACGCTGCAAAAAAATATTTATGGAACGGGCGCTACGGCGCCCGTTTTCATTTCCGCGATGTGAAGTCTGAGGCAAAAAGCCGGAGCTGATTTGGCGTATGATCGGAGGCTACTTTGCGCATCATCAGATGAATGCACTGCGGGGGCAAACCATGGAATTGGCTGCAAGTCAGTTATACGCCGACAAGGCCTGGGTCGAAGTGGGAATGGAGCTGACGTCGGCGGAAAAAAAACAGCTGCTCGAAGCCGCACTGGAATACGCCGAGTCCTTTGCAATCGACGATCTGAAATGCTCTCTCGAAAACACTTCCTCCGGCGGTCTGTTTCGCTGGGGCGGCAACAAAGCTCTGGTACTGAGCTGTCCTTTAGGTAAATACAAATTCTCCGGCATCATCACTCTCTACAACGGCAAAAGCGCCTGCGTTATCAGCAGCTACAAGCTGCTGCTGGGTGATGACATCTTTTCTGTGAACCAGTCTGCCGAGGTGCGCCGGCGCGCCTTGGTCGACCGGCTGCGCAATCCAGAACTGATCGATTGTTTTTTTATGCTGGATAAGACGACAGATCTGGTGGCGGAGTTTTTGCAGAAATCCAGCCGATACATCACGAGCGCGACAGAAGCGTAAGCGCACCCGAAGCCTAGGAGGATCTATGCATGGTGTGTTGATCGATCTGGACGGAGTTATCTATCAAAACGACTCCCTGATTGCAGGTGCCGACCGCAGCGTGCGGTGGTTGCAGCACAATTCGATTCCCCATCTCTTTGTTACTAACACCACTTCCAAACCCCGAGCAGCGCTGGTCGAAAAGCTGAATTCCATGGGATTGGATATTACCCCCGATTCCCTTCTGACTCCCCCAAGTGCAGCGGTTGCCTATCTGAAACAGAAGGGTCTCAAGAGCATCGCCCTGTTTGCCCCATCTGCTACTTGCAGCGATTTTGCCGATGTGTCGGAGAGCGCCGCGCCGGAGGCGGTGGTCATCGGCGATCTGGCGGAGGAGTGGAGCTTTGACACTCTCAACCGCGCTTTCAATCTTTTGATCAATAATCCCCAAGCCGAGTTGATTGCCCTGGGCATGAGTCGCTACTACCGATCCGGGGACATGTTAAAGCTGGACGTAGGACCTTTTGCCGCAGCTTTGGCATTCGCTACCGAAAAAGAACCTGTTGTTATGGGTAAACCCTCGCCGGCATTTTTCCAGCAGGCGGCGGATTTATTGGGGCTGAAACCGGTGGATCTCTGCATGATCGGCGATGACATCAAAGCCGATGTCACCGGTGCGCAGGTGTGCGGCATCAAAGGGGCGCTGGTAAAAACCGGCAAATTCCGGCCCGAGGACTTGGTGCGTGGCAGACCGGATATAGTGTTGGATTCGTTCGCCGATCTGCCGGATGCATGGGAGCGTTTTCAGGCTTCCGATAGCTGATCAGCTTCTAGACTGATGTCGACGCCGAGTGCATTGGCTATGGCTTCGAGCTGGTCGGTGAGTTGATCCAGGTCGGTACTCGCCGGCACATGCAACACACCTTCGGCCTCAAACAAAGGCTCGCCGCTGTAGGGCATGCTGGAGCAGTTGGTGTTGAGGTCGGCGATATTGATGTTGTACTGCGTCAGGGCCTGGGTGATTTCCAACACGATGCCCGGGCGATCCGGCCCGATTGCGGTAAATGTGGCGGTGCGTCCACGTTCGCCAGCGGTGATGGTTTGCAGCTCCTCCACCAGCACACGAATGCCCTGATTGGCCAATTGTTGCAATGATGTTTGCAAGCCAGCCAGGTTGGCTTCAGCCACAGTAACGCGGATAACGCCGGCAAACTTGCCCGCCAATTGTGTCAAACGACTTTCCTGCCAATTGCCATTATTGCGCGCGACGATTTCGGCTATGCCCTTGATAACGCCGGGCCGGTCGTCGCTGAGAACAGAAAGAATCAGGTGCTTATCCATACAAAGTCTCCTCGCACGGCGGTCTTGGAATTTTTTATTGGTGATACTCGCGAGTATAGGTGAACAACGCGTGCAACTGTGGGATCTGACCAACATTCACAAGCCGGCGCGAATCCGCTAAGGTCACCGGCTTTTTGCGAGGCCGACATGATCATCCCACCCCAAAGCCTGTCTCCCGAGGCGCTGCAGGGAGTTTTGGAAGAATTTATCAGTCGGGACGGCACTGATTACGGCGCAGTGGAATTGAGTCTGGAAGAAAAAGTCGAACGCTTAAAGCCCCAAGTGCTGCGTGGAGATGTGCTGATCGTGTTCGACGAAGTGCAGGAGAGGGTCACCCTGGTGACCAAGGAGGAATGGCGTGGGCAAAACTGAACCCGCTGTTTTGCTAGACAGTCCTGCCAAGCCCTTTGCCCGGTTGCTTTTGGCTCACGGCGCGGGCGCGCCTATGGACAGCCCGTTTATGAATGATGTGGCTGCCGCCTTGGCGCAGGAGGGTGTGGAGGTTGTTCGCTTTGAATTTCCCTATATGGCGGAGCGGCGAATAGCGGGAAAACGACGACCGCCGGATCGCACCGAAAAATTGCTGGCGACTTGGGATGAATTCATTCAGCGTTACAGCAAAAAAAGCAGATTGCCGCTGTGGATCGGCGGAAAATCCATGGGCGGGCGCATGGCAACTTTGTGGGCAGCGCAACTGCAGGATCATTCCGTTAAGGGTGTAATTTGTCTCGGGTATCCATTCCATCCGCCAGGAAAACCGGCGCAATTGCGTATCGAACATTTACCGCAGATTAAAATTCCCGTGTTGATGGTTCAGGGTGAGCGCGACAGTCTTGGCTCTCGCGAGGAAGTGGGAACCTACAAAAATTTGGGTAAATCCGTATCCATAAAATGGATGGCTACGGCAAATCATGATTTAAAGCCACTGCGCAGTTCTGGTCTGTCGCACGCGGAGAGTATTGTGACCATCGCTCGCTGGAGTGCGGAATATATTCGCGGAAAGCAAATTTGAAAATTGTAAAGGTCGATAAATGACAGAAAGCTCCTATCAAATAACGCGGCAGCTCGATGCCACAGGTCTCACCTGTCCGGAACCCGTTATGTTGTTACATAAATTAATGCGCGAAGTTGCCGCTGGTGATTGTGTGGAAGTGCGCGCGACCGATCCGTCGACACAAAGAGATATTCCAAAATTTTGCCAATTTTTAAATCACGCTTTATTACATCAGGAAGTGGTTGGAGATTTATTTATTTTTCATTTGCGCAAGGGCGGTTGACAGTATTTTGAAGATTTTTGGCGGAGAGGGACTTCGTCCCTTGGTGAGAAAAATCGGCGAGCTTTGAAAATCCGGTATTTGTTGGATACCGGAGGTATTCATTCAATATCAGCGATAAGAATCTTCCACTAGCAGGCTGATGGCAGCTAGAGCTTCCGGATCGCGGGATTTAATTTTGTTGGCTATGTGATGCTGAAAAAAGTAGCGGAAATGCGGGTCCGACTGAGCGGCGTAAAGGCATTCATCGCCAGGCAGAACCGGTGTGCTTTCCACTTTGTCTTCATTGATCAACATGCCGGAAATGGTGCCATCATGGTGTAAACGCCAGCTGACAACTTCCTGCAAAATCAAGCTTTTGTGATCTGCGCCGGACAAAACCGCATGGGTCCCAATCGTATCCGGAATTTCCTGCACTATGTCCTGCGGATTTTCGCATTCATAGTCGTAATATTCCGCAGCAGTTTCCAGTTCTACGACTTTGTGTATCGGCGCTTCAAAAAATATTTCGTCAATACCTGAGTCGTAATAACCTTCCCACTGCCCATTGAGAGGATCGCGAATTTCGGTGCAGGGAATTATGTCGTTGAGCCAGGGAACCAGACCCACAACTTCGCCGTTCGCGCGCAGTCCCCAGGCAAGAATTTTTAAGCTGAATAACTTATCCGAACTGGCTTCGTTCGAATAAAGCATTTCAAGACCGTCAAGTTCAGGGGAAAGTCGGATGAAGCGGGTATCCTTGAGGGGGAGGTAAGGCTTCCCGGTAAAGAGATCGATCACATTGTCGAGCTTGTGACCGGAGTTCGAGGTCTTCATAATACTACCTCCGCGCTAGGGGCTTGTCTGCTCAGATGAGCGGGTTAGCCTAAGCGACAGACCGCAAATTCATGTCGCCTACGTATAAACAGTATATGCAGAATACCAATAACTCAACACTTGGCCGTAAGAATTTTTAACTGTTGCGCTTCTTGTGCTTCCGGCAGCATGTGATCAACGTTTTTGATATAAGCATTTTCATTTTCAAATCTAATACATCACCTCTTTAGTTCAGCATTATTCATTCCATGCACCACGCATCAGACCTGATTAACCTCTTTGAGCGTTGCTTCACTGCAGAATTCCATACTGTTCTGGAAGGTGGTGCTGACGAACCCTTTTATCAACCGGGAACCACCGAAACACCTAGTCGCATCATTTTTACGCGCGACTACTTTGCCAGTGCCTTACATGAGGTCGCCCACTGGTGTGTTGCAGGCGAAGAGCGGCGCAAGTTGCCGGATTACGGTTACTGGTACGCACCTGATGGCCGCAGTCCCGAGCAGCAGGCGGAATTTGAGCGGGTGGAGATCAAGCCGCAGGCGTTGGAATGGCTCTTCAGTAAGGCCTGCGGAGCGCCATTCCGCGTAAGTGCGGATAATTTGAATTCCGGTTTGGGAGCGAGTGCAGAATTCAAAAGCAACATAGCCGCACAGGCGCGCCTGTATTGCACCGCGCTGCCCTATAGGCCAGCCCGTTTTGTTGCAACCCTGAGCGATTTTTACGGTACTGGGAATGTTTTGCAGCCGGAACTCTATAGCGTTGCAGAGCTGCGATAGCTAATCTGCACCTTCGCATTTCTGACATTCGAATTGTTATTGATACAACGGGATGGCGTTTGGCATCATCCGGTCCCTCCGGTTCCTACCTTTAAAAGGCTTCTCAATGAAAATCGTCGCGGACGAAAACATCCCTTACGTAACCGAGTTTTTTGCCCCCTTTGGTGAGGTAGTGACAGCGCCGGGCCGCCACTTGTCGGCCGATCAGGTGCGCGACGCCGATATTCTGCTGGTCCGTTCGGTTACCAAGGTGGGAGAAGCGTTGCTGTCCGGCAGCAAAGTGCGTTTTGTCGGCACCTGCACCATTGGCGTGGACCATCTTGATACCGAATACCTGCGCCGCAATCACATTACCTTTGCCAGTGCTCCCGGGTGTAACGCCGGTGGGGTGGTCCAATATGTATTGACGGCCCTGGCGGAACTGGCGGCCAACTGGCGGCAGAAGCGCGTCGGGGTGATTGGTCACGGCAATGTCGGCGGGCGGCTCTGCCGGGCGCTGCAGGCATTGCAGGTGAATTATCTGGCCTATGATCCGTTTGTATCGCCTCTCGATAACCCGCGCTCCTGTGCCATAGAGCAGGCGTTGGACTGCGATATCGTCTGCATGCATACCCCTTACACCACGGCTGGCCCCCATCCAACCCACCATATGATCGGCATCAAGCAGCTGCGCTATATGCGCCCTGGGGCCATTTTGATCAACGCTGGCCGGGGCGGCGCTATTGATAACCGGGCATTGCTGGCTCATCTGCAGCGCGACGCCGATCTGCGCGTGGTGCTGGATGTGTGGGAGAACGAGCCGGAGGTCAATCTGGCGCTGCTGGAAATGGTCGCTTTCGGCACGCCGCATATCGCGGGTTACAGCTACGAAGGCAAGCTCAACGGCTCGGCCATGATTCATGAGGCGCTGACACGTTTCCTCGGCAAGAACGAAGCGGAGATGGCAGAGCATCGAAATGCCCTGCTCGCCAAGCTGATGGGCCCGCCGCAGGACTTGGCCGCCGGCGAGCTCAATCAGGCGATTCGCTCGACCTACGATATAGCTGCCGACGACCGGCGCATGCGCGAAGCACTGCTCAATGCTCCGGCAGGGGAGATCGGCCTTGCCTTTGACCGCTTGCGCAAAACCTACCCTGAGCGGCGTGAATTCAGCCATTTCCAAGTTCAGGCCGAGCCTGAAGTGCTGGTCGAATTAAAGGCACTAGGGTTCAAACATGGCTGAGGCGGTACGGCAATTTCGGCTCGGGTTTGTGGTGAACCCCTTGGCCGGGGTCGGCGGGCCTGCGGCCAACAAAGGTAGCGACGACTCCCGCATCCAAGCCATGGCGCATGCGGGCGATTTGCCTCTGTCCGCACCGCGCCGCGCGCGCACCTTTATCGAACATCTACAGATTCCGCCAGACTGCCGTTTCACTTTGGTTACGGTTGCCGGCCTGATGGGCGCGGAGATAGGGGCGGGAATGCCTTGGGATGTGGAGTTGGTCGACTATACCCCGGCGGAACAGACCACGGCGCAGGATACTCAAGGAGCCGTGCAGGCACTTGTGGCCGCGCAGGTGGATTTGTTGGTATTTGTCGGTGGCGACGGCACCGCCCGCGACGTTTGTGCCGTTATACCGCCGCGCCAGCCAGCGCTCGGAGTCCCGGCAGGGGTCAAGATGCACAGCGGTGTCTACGCCATCAACCCGCAGATGGCGGCGGAGCTGGTTTCGCTGTTGCTGCGCGGTGAGCTGGTCAATCTCGCCATGCGCGAGGTGCGCGATATAGATGAAGATGCATTCCGTCGCGGCGTGGTGAAAAGCCGCCACTTTGGCGAGCTGCTCACGCCGGAAGAAGGGCGCTTTGTCCAACACGTCAAACAAGGCGGGCTCGAAGTGGAAGATCTGGTGCTGCTGGATATAGCCGAGCAGCTCCGCTCCGAGGTGGAAGAAGACAATACCCTGGTGATCTGGGGGCCCGGTTCCACCACCCTTAACGCGATGCGCAATCTCAATATGGAAGGCACCTTGTTGGGGGTGGATGTATCTCTTAACGGAGAGGTGGTCGCACGCGATGCCGATGCCAAAACGGTGCTCGATCATCTACAGCATCATGACGGTCCTGTTTTGCTCATAGTCACTGCGATTGGTGGGCAAGGGCATATTATCGGGCGGGGTAATCAGCAGTTATCACCGGAATTATTGCGAAGGGTAGGACGCGACAATCTGCGCGTTATCGCCACCAAAACCAAACTCAAAACATTGGCGGGAAGACCGCTGGAAATTGACAGCGGCGATGCCGAAATCGATCGCACGTGGCAGGGTTATATTCCGGTGATTACCGGATATGAAGATACGGTTTTATATCCGCTTGGGTTGCACGCTTCTGAAATTTCTGCGGAGCAACAACCATGACCGTTCACACCGGCAGTTGTCATTGCGGCGCTATCGCCATCGAAGTCGACGCACCTGCGGAAATCGAAGTGCATGAATGCAATTGTTCCATGTGTGAGCGCACGGGTTTTTTGCATTTGATCGTACCGAAACAAAATTTTCGCCTGCTGCGCGGCCAGGAATTTATTACTACTTACACATTTAATACGCGCGTCGCGCAGCATTATTTTTGTAAGGTTTGTGGTTGCAAACCGTTTTATATTCCGCGCTCAAATCCCGATGGTTTTAGCGTTAATGTGCGTTGCCTGGATAAAAAATTCATCGAGAAAATGACGATCATTCCTTTTGATGGACAAAATTGGGAAGCACACGCTGCGGCGCTCGCGGATTTATCGCGCGCATAATGAGTAGTTGTACTTATTGAAAAACGCCGAACTTCTGCCCATTTACTGCCGTTCCTGCAACGAAGCCTTGTTTGTTTTGTCTTTGTTGTTTTCAAGCTGTGCAACACGCACAGCGTCACCGAAAGACTGAGGAATGCAGTAGATGTCCAACACTACAAATGTCGATTTTTCCAGCCGCGAAACTTTGCCCCTGGTCGATCCGCAATTTACCCGCCGCTGGTCACCGCGGGCGATGCAGAAGGGAGTAATTCCTGCGGCTGATCTGGCGGCCATTATCGAAGCTGCCCGCTGGTCTCCTTCTGCCTACAATGACCAGCCCTGGCAAATTTACACATCGACAGAGCAAACATTTGAAGAATTTTTGCGGCTGCTGGTGCCGTTCAACCAGAGCTGGGCGGCAAACGCGTCCGTTCTGGGATTTGTCGTCAGTCGCCAGCATTTCCGCCACAACGGCAAGCTCAACGTTCACGCCGATTTTGACGCTGGGGCGGCCTGGATGGCGCTGTCTCTGCAAGCTCACCAGCTCGGTTATGCGGTCCACGGAATGGCCGGGGTTGAGTTCGACGCGGCTCAGGAATATCTCAAGCTCGACAAGGAAAAATTCCGCGTGATTTGCGCATTTGCCCTCGGTTTGCAAGGCGATCCGGCGCAACTGGCGCCCGAGCTGCGCGAGCGAGAAAAACCCAGCACCCGGGTTCCTTTGAGCGAGGTATGGGTTCAGGTCGGGAAGTAAGCTTCCGCTGATTTGACCAGGCGTTTCGTCTGCGCCTGGTGTAAGATCGCCCGCAATTCACGGTTTTAGCGGGAAATATATGACGGTGGAGATACCGGGCTACCGAATCGTTCGAGTACTGGGTAAAGGCGGCATGGCGACTGTATATCTCGCCGTGCAGCAGATATTCGAACGCCAGGTGGCCCTCAAAGTCATGTCCACCTCCATGGCCGAAGACCCGAGCTTCGGCCAGCGCTTTCTGCGCGAAGCGCGCATTGTCAGTCAGCTCGTCCACCCCAACATCATCACCGTCTACGACGTCGGCGTGCACGACAACGCTTATTACCTGTCCATGGAGTACATCGACGGGCCTGATCTCAAACAGGCGCGCGAGCAGCTCTCTTTATCGCAGAAGCATCAGATCATCCTGGATATTGCTAAGGCGCTGGATTTTGCTGGCAAGAAAGGTTACGTCCACCGGGACATCAAACCGGAAAATATCCTGTTAAGACGTGACAGTTTCAGCGCCGTGTTGATGGATTTCGGCATTGCCCGCACAGAGGAAGGCGATTTGACTGTCACCCAGGCCGGGGTGGCGCTCGGCACACCGCACTATATGAGCCCGGAACAGGCCAAAGGGCAGGCGGTGGATCACCGTTCCGATCTCTACAGCCTGGGGGTGGTGTTTTACTACCTGCTGACCGGGTCGGTGCCCTATCACGCCGATTCCGCTGTGGCCATCGGCATCAAGCACATCACTGAGCCTGTTCCCACCCTGCCACCCGCGCTTCAACCATTCCAAAAATTCATTGATCGCCTGATGGCCAAATTGCCGCAAGACCGATATCAGACGGCAGCGGAGTTGATTGTTGATCTGCAGGCGTTGAACCTGGCCGCGGCGGAAAAACATTACAAGACCTATGAACAGGAAGTGGTTCAACAGAGCGACCCGGACGCGCAAACCCTGATTTACAGTGATATACCCGATACACCACTGCCGGGGTCGACAACCCAGACCACTCGCATGTCCCGGGTGAAGGACTTGTTCTGGCAGTACAAAGTGATGGCGATTGCAACGGCGGCGGTGTTGTTTGCGGCTTTTGTCATTATCAATCGCCCTTTTGAAAGCGATTTGTCCGCCGCTCCAGCCAAACCAAAAACGGCAGTTGCACCTGCTGATGCCACAACGAGCAAAACCAGCGCTAGCAAAATAACCAAAGCCAAACCAGAACCGGTCGAAGACGTAGAGCCAGAACCGGATGCCCCCGATGCCCCCGCATATGCCGGCGGCCCGGTGATTGAGATTCGTCTGCGAGATTTGGGCGAACCCGTCTACCGCAAAGCAGAAGAGCCAAGTGCGCAAAACAAGCCTGAGGAATTGCTGCGTCGCTTTCAAAGCCGTTTGCGCGAAGTCACCGGGCGCTCGCAGGTGCGCGAGTTGACCTTGAATGAACGGGTGGCGGAGTTGCGCAAAGATTTGCAGCGCGACCCGCGTGATTCATCGGCGCAAACGCGTCTGGCAGAACTGGCTTATCAGTATTTCAAAAAGGCCCAGCAATTCTTTAACGAAGGCAATTTCGCCTCGGCGCAAAATGCTTTGGATAAAGGAAAAACCTTATTTCCGGAATATCGCGCCTTGCACAACGACTTGGCGAACCGTTTGAAAAATCGCAGTCGTTTGGAGCGGCTGCTGGCGCAAGCGAAAGTGCGGTTGGATGAAGGCCGATTGGTATCGCCGTGGCGCAATAACGCGTTGTACTACTATCGCAGTGCGCTCAAAGTCGACTCGCAACTGGCAGTGGCGCAGCGCGGAATTCGCGATGTCGAGAGCGCGTTGATGCAGCAGGCGCGCGCGAAACTCGCTGTGGGTGATTTGAAAGAAGCGGGCAATCTCGCCAAAGAGGCGCTTGAAATTCGCCCTGATAACGAAGAAGCCAAAAGTTTTTTGCTAAAGCTAGAACAGCGCCGCAGCGGCGCGCCAGAGGTCGCCAAACTTGAGGTTGTCAAACCTGAGATTGTTGAACCCGCGCCGCGCGACACTGCGCGTTCGGTCAGTTTGCGCGAAGGTGTGCCGCTGGACGCAGTGACGACCAAAGGCCCGCGTATCGACCAATTGCGCGTGGACGGCAAGCTCCTCTCTGGCATAAATGCCCGCCAGATTCAGAGCATCCCTAATCAGCGCACTCTGTTTATCTCCTTTGAATACGACGACTTCCCCAGTGGCAAATCCTCTTTGCGCGCCATATTGCTGAAAGGTGGAAAGCCCGTGGCCGATGTGCCGGTGACCGTGGTGGAAAAGAAAGGATTGCACCGGTTTCGTATCGAACAGGCGCGTGAATCCTTTGCGTCCGGCGAATACGAATTGCGCTTGACGTTTGATGGCGCGGTACTGATCTCGGTGAATTTTTTGCTTGAGTAAATTTTGAGCGGAATCGGTCGCATCTTCGGCTTACTGGCTGGAGAGGTGGGGGCTAGCGTGATAGGATTGCGCGGTTTTCCGCTCGCATGGAATGTCACACAGACGAATATTGCAGGGACCTATGGATATCATCGTTCGTACAACTGGTGGCAAGCATTACCGCCTTATCCGCCACGACACCCCAACCCGTCTTCCCGCGCACAGTGCCAATCAGAGTCCGGAGCAGCTCAGACGCATTCTCGCTGGTGCTGAACCCTTAAAACCTTCCACCTGGCCTGCACTGTGGCAAAGAATCCGCCCCTTAAACAGCACCACGCCTGGCACTACCGCCGAGATCATCAATGCGCTGCAGGATATGATCAATCGCCGCTTGTTACACCTGGAGCCTACGGAAGTCGCGCAACGCGGACATAACCGCGGTGCCAGTGGCGGTTCCGGTGGTGGCAGCAGCAGTCAAGGCGCCACTTTGGGGGAGTTGCCTCCAATCAAATCCGCTGATGCGGTACCTGCAACGCCTGCGGATAAAGCGTTTGATGATGAAACTGCGGCGTCGTCTGATGCCCCGTCTGCAGGCAACGACGTGTCGGTCAAAAAGTGTGCAACAGGCGGTGATCCTATCAGCATGATCTCTGGCGAGGAGCTGCTGCAGCTGACGGACTGCGCCCTGCCGGGCCCGGTACCTTTTGTTTGGACGCGTACCTATCGCAGCTCGCATGCCCGCGATATCGGCTTGGGGTGTGGTTGGACATTTACCGGATGCGAACGTCTTGAGCTAAATGCACGCGAGGTCCTCTATCATGACAGCGATGGTCGTACGGTGTCGTTCCAGATGCCGCGAGTTCACCAGCGCAGCCGCTATATTCCCGAAGGACTGATTCTCGACCGAATTTCCGAGGATGCCTTTTTATTGCGTCAGGAGGGATATCCGCACCGGCTGTTTACGCGCTACGGTACTTCCGCCTTTTTGCGCCTTACCCAATTGCGCCATCCGGCCTATAACCCTGCCAGCAATATTTTGGGGGTGAAAAAAGCCGAAACCGGATATGTCATTAACTTTTATTACAACGAACACAACCAGCTCACTCAATTGCAGGGCAATTGGGGCAAGGGTTTGTTGTTACGCCGAGGCAATGATGGGCGCATCGCACGCATTGAATTGCAAGACCGTGCCAGCGGTGCGCGCAAAACACTGGCGGAATACGACTACGACACTAATGGCGATTTAATCGCGCAACGCAATGCCAAAGGCGTCGGTGAAAAATACGAATACCGCAATCATTTAATTCAAAAACGCACGCTGGTTACCGGCTTTAATTTTTATTTTGAGTGGGATGGCGAAGACAGCAGTGCTCGTTGTATCCATCAGTGGGGTGACCGCGGCATTTACGATTACCGCTTTGAATGGCAACCCGATCAACAACGCAGCAAAGCCATCGACAGTCGCGGCAAAATTCGCGAATACCAATACAACGAATACGGCCAGATCGTTTCGGAATTGGATTGCGAAGGCGGCTTGCATCAATACGCCTACGAACGCGGCCGCAAGCGCAGTTATACCGATCCGGAAGGCAATACCACTGAATATTTTTACGATCGCCACAACAATCCGGTGGGTTATAGAGACCCGCTTGGTAACCGCGTTGTTTTAGGTTGGTTTAACGGCAAGCTCACTAGCGTTATCGATAAAGATAAAAGCCAATGGCGCCGTCAATACGACAGCAAAGGTCAGCTGGTTGCGTTGGTCGATCCTTTCGCGCAAATCACTCGTTACGCTTATAACGACAATGGCTTGCTTGCCAGTGTCACGGACCCTATGCAACGCGTGACGCGTTACCAATGGTCCGACAGCGGTGAGTTACAAAAAATCATTGATCCTGAGGGCCATCAACGTGTTCTCACCTACGATGATTGGGGACAACTGAGCACCGCGGAAATTATTTTTGCCGATGGTCAAAGTGGCGGCGTTGCGCAATTCTTTTACACGCCAACCGGAAAAATCGAAAAAGTGGTGGCGCCCAATGGCGATGCCACCACTTATACCTATAACGACAACGACCAGCTGATTCGCTACAGCGATCCACAAGGCCGTACCACTGAATTTAAATACGATGGTTTAAGCCAGGTTGTCGAACGCATCGACCCCGAAGGCAATCGCCTTAAATACGAATACGACAGCGAGCGCAATCTCACGGCGCTGATCAATGAAAAAGGCGAAAAATATCAGTTTTTCTACGATGGCAACGAACGCTTAATCAAAGAGATCGGCTTTGATGGTCGCGTACAACATTACAAATACGACAAGGCCGGTAAATTAATTAAACATCTTGACGCCGGCGATGTGATGACGGAATTCGAGCGCGATGCGCTTGGACAATTGCTCAAACGCACCAGCCGTTCGATTCTCAAACCTTCGATCGAGCCGGAAATTACCCGCTTTAATTACGACGCCAAAGGCCGGTTGCTGGAGAGCTATAACGCCCATCAATTTGTGTCGTTCAGCTATAACGCCTTCGGCAATCTCACCAAAGAACACCATAGCGATTTAAACGCCCAGCGCCAGCGCATCAGCGCGTCCATGGTGGATATCGGCTTTAATAATGTTTGGCCGGGTAAACGCAGTGGTCTTCAATTGCCGGATGGGCAGCGCATTGATTATGGCTTTGATTTTCATAATCGGCTGAGCCACATCGCCTTCAATGGCAACGTAATTACGCAAATCGAGCGGGATTTTCTTGGACGGGAAGTTAAACGCACTCAGGGCGATTTAGTTACCTTTGTGGAATATGATCCTGCCGGTCGTTTGCAAAAACAAACCAGTTTTAATCAAAAACAAAAAATCGCAGGTCCCATCCAGCGCGAATACGGCTACGACAATTTCGGCAATTTAAATCGCCTCGCCGATGGCCCGGAAGAAACGCGTTATGTCTACGACCTGCTTGACCGCCTGAAAAAAGCGGAAGGCAGTATTCCGGAAACATTCGCCTTTGACCCAGCCGGTAATTTGCTGGCGGCAGGTGAGGGCAGTGATGCCAACAGCAGCGTCAAAGGTAATCGCCTTTATATGCAAGGCGACCGCAAATTCACCTACGATGCACGCGGTAATCTAATTCAGGAAAATCGTGGTAAAGACGGCAAAATCGTTACCACCTACGAATACAACCTGAACAACCAGTTGGTCAAAGTCACCAAAAACGGCCAAACCACCTCCTACACCTACGACCCGCTCGGTCGTCGCATCAGCAAAACCGACGCCTTCGGCACCACCCGTTATTTATGGGCGGGCGACCAAATGGTGCAGGAACAACGCAACAGCATCAAAAAAACCTACATCTACGAACCCGAAAACTTCCGCCCCGTTGCGCAAGTGGTGGATGAAAAAGTTTACCACTACCACTTAGATCATCTCGGCACACCGCGGGAACTCACCGACGACAACGGAAAAATCGTCTGGAAGGTTCGCTATAAAACCTACGGCAATGTTGCGGTTAAAGAAGTCGAAGAAATCGAAAACAACCTGCGCTTTCAGGGGCAGTATTTCGACGAAGAGACGGGGCTGCATTACAACCGCTTCCGCTATTACAGCCCGAATACTGGGCAGTTTATTACGCAGGATCCGATTGGGTTGCTTGGTGGGGTTAATAATTACCAATATGCGCCTAATCCGGTGGGGTGGGTGGATCCGT
>JGI12383J13903_1000155_pt1 | contig 59399 bp, 56 predicted proteins | sample Passage237B_FD_13903 | JGI IMG/M metagenome (IMG submission 13903)
GAGGGCGGCGGCCGATCGGCCGCCGCCGCCGCACGGCATGTCGGATGGTGGCTGCTACTGGCCCTGGCGCTGTTCGCGGGAGCCTTCCTGCGCGTCTGGCAACTGCGCGGCCAGATGCTGATCGACGACGAGTGGCACGCGGTACGCATGCTGCTCCGTTCCGGTTACGCGGACATCGCGACCCACTTCGGGGTCGCCGACCATTCGATCCCGCTCACGCTGTTCTACCGCTGGCTGCACGATCTCGGTGTCCTCGACGAATGGCGCATGCACCTGCCTCTGCTCGCCGCCGGCATCGCACTGCTCGCCGTGGCGTCGCTGGCGCTGCGCCGCGAGATCGGCGCGGCCACCCGCGCGTCGTGGGTCGCGCTGCTTGCGGTTTCGCCGACGCTCGTCTACTTCAGCCGCACCGCGCGACCGTATGCGCTGGTCGCGCTGTGCGGGTTCGTCGCGCTGCTTGCGTTCCGCAACTGGTGGCTGCGGCGCCCGCACGCGCGTGCATGGGGCGCGATCTATGTCGCCTGCACCGTGCTCGCCGGCTGGGCGCACCTGCTGTCGCTGCTGCTCACGCTGTGGCCGTTCGTGCCGTGCGCGATCGCCACCCTGCGCGCGCGACGTGCCGAGATGGCGCGCCTGGTCGGGCTGGCGGTGATCACGGTGCTGCCGCTCGCGCTGCTGCTCGGGCCGCCGCTGGCAGGCGACTGGGCCGCGATGGCCGGCAAGGCCGGCACCGATCTGCCTTCGTGGCAGACGTTGGCCGATGCGCTCGGCATGCAGTTCGGCGTCGGCCCGATGCTCGTTGCGGCGTGCCTGCTGGTGCCGTTGACGCTCGGCATCGCGTCGTTGTGGCGCCGAGCGCCGGACATCGTGCAGGTGCCGCTTGGCGCGGCGCTTTTCGGTCTGCTGATGATCGGTCTCGCCCGCCCGGCCTGGATCCAGCATGCACCGGTGCTCGTGCGCTACGCGGCGCCGTTCCTGCCGTTCCTGCTGCTGTTTCTCGCCGAGGGCATCGCCGTGCTGTGCACGCGCGCCGGGCGCTTCGCGCCTGCGCTGGCGCCGGTGGCAGCCTTCGCGGTTCTGGCCGGACTCGTCATCGCCGGGCCGCTGCCGTCGCTCGCATATCGGCCCAATCAGTTCATGGAGCACGCGCGCTTCCAGTTCGCCTACGACCCGGCGCGCAACCCCTACGTGACCGAGGTCGAGCTCGGTACGATTTCCTCGTTCTACCGCGAACTCGCGAAGCGTCCGCCCGGAAGCGTCACGCTGATCGAGGCGCCGCAGCGTGCGCATTCGAACTACATGCCGCAGCCGTGGCTGCAGGCGATCCACCGACAGAACGTGAAGTTCGCGCTGATCGGCTCCGTCTGCGGCGATGGCGAATGGGACGAGTTGCCGTCGCGGGACGCGGCGATGTTGCGCTTTCGCCGTGTCGGGCGGCTCGCCGACATCCTCGACGGGGCGAGCTGGGGAGCGGATCATCTCGTCCTGCACATGCAGCCATGGACGATCCCGCCCGGCGGCGCTTTCCCGTGGCCGGTCGCATGGCCGGACATGGAGGCTTGCGCCGCGCGCGTCGCTCGGCGGCTCGGCCCGCCGGTGCATGCCGATGAGCGGATCCGCGTGTTCGATCTTCGCGCGCGCCCGGGCCGCTAGACGCTGCCGCTCAATCGACGGGTGCGGGCGCGAACGGCACGGCGGGTGCATCCGGCAGTCGCGCCTGCAGCGTCGCGAGCTTCGCCTCGATCGACGGCGTGCTGGCGATTCCGGGTTCGGATGGTTCCGTGATGCCTTCCGTCCTTTCGCGTTCCGCAATCGTGACGCTGGCCTGCCGGAACGCATCCGGCAGCGAAGTGGTGCGGTTCAGCGCTTCGACGAGGAACGCCTGCCCGAAGTACGTGATGTCGGATTCGACGCCGCAGCCGAACGACGTGCGGTCTGGGCGCGCCGAGGTGATGACCATCGTCGAATCGTCGTGCAACGCGTCGACGAAGCCGCCGGAGTAGCAGGCATTGACGATCAGGACCTTCCAGCGGATCGATGGCGAGGTGCGCAACGCATCGGCCACGTCCACCGGCAGGATCTGGTTCAACGGCAGCGGGTCGAGCGCGACCAGCAGTTCGTGCTCCTCCGAACCGTGCGTCGTGAGATAGAGCAGCAGCACGTCCTCGTCCGGGTCCATGATGCCGGCCATGGCCTGCAGCGCGCGATGCAGCGCGGTCCACGTCGCGAGTGGCGTGGCATCGAGCGAATCCGCGCTGTTGGCGAGCACCAGCGTGCGGCCTTCGGCATCGAAGCGTTGCGCGAACAGTGTCGCGGCGTATTCGGCTTCGTTGCGGAACACGCGTTCGGCACCATCGCCGGCGAAGGTGATGGCGTAGAGGTCGACAATGCCGGGGCGTTGCGGAACGAGCCGCGCGATCGCGGCATCGAGCAGCGCCGGCTGACGGTACATCACGTCTTCGGCATCGAAGTCCTCGATCGGCGATTCCGCTGCGTCTTCCGTGTCCGGAGCGTAGGGTGGCGGGTCCGGCCACGCATATGCATCCGTTTCCAGCAGCGGCGGCGCGGGCAGCCAGGTCCAGGGCAGCGCGGAAACGGCGTAGCCGAGCACGGCAGCGGTCAGCGCGTGCAGCAGGCCGCGCGGCGCGAGCCAGTGCACGAATGCGAGGATCACGAGGAACCACCAGCCGAGGGCGACCAGATCGACGGCATCGGCCGCGACGACATGGCCGCGGGCGGCGAGCGCTTCGGCAACCCAGGCCAGCGGCCAGTGGACGAGCAGCGCGGTCCATGCCGTCGCGGCGAGCAGGATCGATGCAGCTGCGACTGCCACGCTGCGCCGTCCGGCCAAGGCCGCGAGCAGCCAGCCGAGCACGAAGGTCAGCAGTGCATCGACGAATGGCACGAACAGCCCCGCCGGCTGGAACAGCAGAGGCGAAGGCGTCTGGAAGAAGTCGCGGACCAGGCAGGTCAGCACGTAGATGCCGATCAGGGCGACGAAGGTGCCGGCCGTCGCCTGCAGGCCGCGGCCCTTCGGCGGACGCAGCAGCGTCGCGCGCAGTCCGTCGAGCAGCGTGCCGACGAACACGGCCTCCGGTGCGGTCATTCGCTGCGTATCGCGTCGAAATCCGCGACGCAGGGATGCGCCGACGTTGTCGTGCAGGCGCCGGGCGGACGCGCGAGCAACGTCGTGCGGAACCCGGCTGCCGCGGCCGCGTCGAGTTCCGCCTCGACGTCGGACAGGAACAGGATCTCGCCGGCCGGAACGCCGATCGCCGCGGCGATGCGGCGATACGATTCCGCATCGCGCTTGGGACCGGTTTCGGTATCGAACCAGCCATCGAACAGCGGCGCGAGGTCGCCGTCCGTGGTATGGGCGAAGAACAGCTTCTGCGCCGGCACCGAGCCGGACGAATAGACGTACAGGCGCTTGCCCGCGTCGCGCCACGCGCGCAGGCGGGCGGCGACTTCCGGATAGACGTGCGCACGGTATTCGCCGGCGGCGTACCCGTCCTTCCAGATCATCCCCTGCAGTGCCTTCAGCGCGGTGGACTTGCGATCCTCGTCGATCCAGCGCACGAGCAGGTCGATGATCTCCTGCTGCGTCGCCGAGACGAGACCGGCTTCCTTCGCCGCCTCGTGCAGCCAGTGCTGCACGCCGGGATCGTCGGCGTGCGTCTCGACGAACGCCGGCAGGTGCTTGCGCGCATGCGGGAACAGCACGTCCTTGACGAAGGAGATGGAACTCGTCGTGCCCTCGATGTCGGTGAGGATCGCGCGGATCATGGTTCCGTCCGCTGCGGCATTCATGCCGCCGCCTGCGCCGACGGATGCGGCGTCATGCGCGGGAAGCGTTCGGCGATGTCCTCGCCGGTGAACGTGGCGACCCAGCCTTCGGTGTTGGTGAACAGGCGGATCGCGACGAAGTAGGGCGACTCGCTCATGTCGAACCAGTGCCGGGTGCGGTCCGGCACGCCGATCAGGTCGCCGGCCTCGCACAATACCTCGTACACGCGATTGCCGATGTGCAGCGTGAACTGGCCGGCGCCGGCGACGAAGAAGCGCACCTCGTCTTCCGAGTGCGTGTGCTCGCTCAGGAACTTCTGCCGCATCGCCTCGCGCTGCGGATAGTCCGGCCGGAGACTGACCACGTCGACCGACTGGTAGCCCTCCTCGCGCATGAGCCGGTCGATGTCGGACCTGTACGCGGCGATCACCTCTTCCTGCGAGGCACCCGGCTCGATCGGATGCGCGGCCTCCCAGCGCTCGAAGCGCACGCCGGCCGCGGCCAGCGCACGCGCGATCTCCGCGTGGTCGACAAGGGTGTCGAGCGGCTCACGGCCGTCGTCGTCGCGGTAGATTCGCAGTCGGCTCATTGCACGGTACCTCGCAATCGCAACAGGTCGAGTTCGCAGGAGAGCAGGAATTCGAACGCCTCAAGGTGGCGGCGTGCTTCCGGCATGTCGCTTCCCCATGTGTAGATGCCGTGGCCGTCGATCAAGTAGCCGTGCAACGGCTTGCCCGCATCGAGCCAGGCGTCGACGCGCGCGACCAGTTCGGCCATCTCCTGCGTGTTCGGGAATACCGGCAGTTCCAGCACGCTCTCGTGCGTGGTGAAGCCGGTGATCGCCTTCTGCAGTTCCCAGCCTTCCAGTCGCACGACGCCGCGCGGCGCAAACAGTCGCGAGGCGACCGACTGCGCACGCGAATGCGTGTGCAGCACCGCACCCGCATCCGGGAGGCGCCGGTACACCTGCACGTGCAGTGCGGTTTCCGCCGACGGCCGCGCTTCGGTGCCGACGGGGCGGCCTTCGAGATCGACGACCATCACGTCGTCGACGCCGAGCCGGCCCTTGTCGCGACCGGAGATCGTCACGGCGGCGTGCTCCGGATCCAGTCGCATCGAGAAATTGCTGCTGGTTGCCGGTGTCCAGCCGCGGGAGCCGAGGTCGCGGCCCGCGGCTGCGATCTCGGTGGCGCAGGCTTCGAGCCGGTGGCGGTCGATGGGGAACGTGTCGATCGCGGCGGTCCTCCGTTGAGTCGGGCCGTACTATACCGGACGCTCCTGACGCGACGCTGTCGCATGCCGCGAGACCGCGATGCGGGCACAATCGCGCCTTTCCGGACGGATGCAACGATGTCTGCACCTGCGTACCCTTGGTCGATTCCGCTGCTTGCCGCCATCGGCGGCTTCGTCCTCGGCATGCTCCTCGTCTGGCTTCTCGCGCGACGCTGGACAGCCGCGGCGCGCGCGCAGGGGCACGTCGACCGGGACGCCGAGTTCGCGACGATCGAAGCACGTCATGAAGCGGTCCTGGCGCGCGAAGCGCGGCTGTCCGCCCGGCTCGCCGAGACGGAACAACGTGCGCAGCAGATCGAGGAACGGCTGCGCAGGTCCATGGCGGATGCCGCGGCGCGGCAGGCGCAGGTCGAGCGCCTGGATGGCGAATTGGCCGAGCTGCGGCGTGCGCGCGATCGGGCGCAGGCGCGATTGGTGGAGCTGAGCGGCGAGCACGCGGCGTTGCAGGCGGCCGCGTCCACCCAGGCCGAGGCCGCGGCCGAGAAGCTGCACCTGCTGGAGCAGGCCGAACTGCGCCTGCGCGAATCGTTCCAGAACCTCGCGCATTCGATCCTCGAGGACAAGGCCGAACGTTTCCGCGAGCAGAGTGCGCAGCAACTCGGCGGTCTGCTCGATCCGCTCAAGGTGCAGCTCAAGGAGTTCCGCGAGGCAGTCACGCAGACGCACGCGAACGAGCAGCGCGAGCGCGGCATGCTCGCGCAGGAAATCCAGTCGCTCAGGCAACTCAACCAGCGCATCAGCGAGGATGCGGTCAATCTCACCCGCGCGCTGCGCGGCGACACGCGCGCGCAAGGTGCATGGGGCGAACTGGTGCTGGAACGGCTGCTCGAGGCATCGGGCCTGCAGTCCGGGCGCGAGTACCTCGTGCAACAGAGCTTCGGCGACGGCGATGGCGGGCGCCAGCGCCCCGACGTGATCGTGCGGTTGCCCGACGAGAAGGATATCGTGATCGACTCCAAGGTCTCGCTGGTCGCCTGGGAGCGGTTCGTGGCGGCGACGGACGAGGCCGAGCGCAGGAGCGCGCTGGCCGAACACCTCGCCTCGCTGCGGCGCCACGTCGAGCAGCTTTCCGGCAAGAACTACCGTGGCATCGAGGGATTGCGCACGCTCGATTTCGTGCTGCTCTTCGTGCCGATCGAGGCCGCGTTCATCGAAGCCGTGCGCGCCGACGAGCGGCTCTATGCGCACGCACTGGAGCGCAACATCTCGCTGGTCAGCCCGAGCACGCTGCTGGCCACGCTGCGCACGGTCGCGCACCTGTGGCGCATCGAGCGCCGCAACCTCAAGGCCGACGAGATCGCACGGCGTGCGGCGCAACTGCACGACAACTTCGCCCTGCTGGTCGACGAGCTCGAAGCGATCGGCGTGCAGCTCGAGAAGGCCCAGCGGGCCCATGCCGGCGCCATCCGCCGCCTGACCGAAGGCGGCAAGGGCAGCGTGCTGCTGCAGGTGCAGAGCCTGTCCGAGATCGCCGCGGTGAAGAAGAGCCTGCCGGCGGACCTGCTGGCGATCGCCGGCGCGAGCGAGCTGCCGGAAGCCGCGTCAGGCGGTCCGGCGCCCGAACAGCCGGAATAGCACCCATGCGCCGAGCGCCATCGCGCAGGCGCCGAGCAGCGTGGTCCAGCCGGACGAGAACAGCAGCAGCGCGCACGCAGCGAGCGCGCCGAGTGCGATCAGCCGGTCGCTTGCCGCCGGACGGCGTCGCGGCGTCCCGACCAGCAGGCTGAGCGCAGCGGCGAGATATCCCATTACCACGAGCAGCACGGCCATCTCGATGATGATGCCGAACTGGTCGGCCGTCGTCGGGGCGAGGGTCAGGAAGGCGAGGGCCGACATCGCGGTGGCGACCGTCACCAGCCCCCAGCCCGCGGCGCCGTTCGGCAGCATGCGGCCGAGGAAAGCGGGCAGGTAGCCGCGCTGCGCGCTGCGTGCGCCGGATTCGCCCGTCACCAGCATCCAACCGCCGAGCGTGCCGGTTGCCTTGATCGCCGCGGCGATCGCGATCACGGGCACGGCCCAGGCGCCGAAGATCCGCCCTGCAACCAGTGCGAACGGTGCGCTCGAAGCGACCAGTTCCGATGCGGGCACGATGCCCATCACCAACACCGATGCCGTCAGGTACACCACCGCCGCGATCAGGATCCCGCCCAGCGTGGCGCGCGGCACGTTGCGGTCCGGATCGCGTACCACGCCGGCGATCATCGCGCCCGTTTCGAGGCCGATGAACGCCCAGAACACCGGCGCCAGCGAGGCGAACACGACATGCGCATCCGATTCGCCGGAGACGTTCCACGAAGCGTGGTAGATCGCGGGATCGAACTGGCTCCAACCACCGAGGAGAACCACCGCGACCGGCAGCAGGCCGAGCACCACGCACGCTGACTGGAAGCGCGCGACCTGCTTGGGACCGAGCAGGTTGACCGCGAGCATCAGCCAGATCAGCGCGACCTGTCCCCAGACCTGCACGGCCGGCTGGCTGCCATCGAGCGGCAGCACCGTCACCAGATAGCCGAACGCGGCGACCGCGATCGCGTTGTTGCCGATCCACGAGGACAGCCAATACAGCGTGGAGGCGAGGAAACCCATGTCGCGGCCGAGCGCCGGTCGCACGTAGTCGTCGGCGCACTGCAGGTGCGGGTAATCGCGCGCCAGTCGTGCGAACGCACCGCCGAGCAGCAGCGCGAGCACCGTGCCGAGCAGCCATGCAAGAACCGTCACGGCGCCGGATTTGGCGAGCGTGGACGGCAGGAGGAAGAAGCCCGAGCCGATCATGTTGTTGGCGACGACGAAGGTCGCCAGCACGGGCCCGATCTTGCGCGTGTTGCTGCTGGTCATTGCGCGGTCCGGAAAAGCGGACGGGGAGTCATTGCTCCCCGTCGTTGCATGCCTTGGATCGGATCAGCTCGCCCGGCGCAGCCGACTGTGGCGGTAGCCGTACCCGAAGTAGATCAGGAAGCCGATGACCGTCCACCCGGTCATCAGGTGCCAGTGTTCCTTGAACGGCTGCCAGAACAGGTACAGGCAGGCGATCACGCCGAGCGGGCAGACGACGATGGCGAGCGGGACGCGGAACGGGCGCGGCACGTCGGGCTGCGTCTTGCGCAGGATCAGCACGCCCGCCGACACGGTGGCGAACGCCAGCAGCGTGCCCATCGAAACGAGTTCGCCGAGAAGGCCGATCGGCAGGAAGCCCGCAAGGACGCACGCCACGATACCGACGATCGTCGTGCCGATGTGCGGCGTCTGGAACTTCGGGTGCACGCGGCGGAAGATCGGCGGCAGCAGACCGTCCTGGGACATCGAGTAGAAGATCCGCGGCTGCCCCATCAGCATCACGAGGATCACCGAGCTGAGGCCCGCGATCGCACCGATCTCGACGATGTGCTTGAGCCAGCCCAGCGATGGATAGGCCTCCAGCGCGGTGGCGACCGGCTTGGCCGTGCCGAGCTGCGTGTAATGCAGCATGCCGGTCAGCACCAGCGAAACGATGATGTAGATGATCGTGCAGATGACGAGCGAACCGAGGATGCCGATCGGCATGTCACGCTGCGGATTCTTCGCCTCGCCGGCGGCCGTCGACACGGCATCGAATCCGATGTACGCGAAGAACACGACTGCCGCGCCGCGGACGATGCCCTCGATGCCGTACTTGCCCGGACCCTGATTCTCCGGGATGAAGGGAACCCAGTTGTCCGGGTTCACGAACTGCAGGCCGAATCCGACGAACATCAGGATCACCGCGACCTTGACCGCCACGATGATCGAGTTCACGAACGCCGACTGCTTGATCCCGACGTAGCACAGCGTGCTGATTGCGGCGACGATCGCCACGGCCGGCAGGTTGATGATGCCGCCGGTGTGGACGATCCTGCCGTCGACTACGCTGAGCGGCGCGGCCGACAGCGACGCGGGCAAGGCGAGGCCGACGCTCCCCATCAGGCTGTTGAAGTAGCCCGACCAGCCGACCGCGACGGTCGAGGCGGCGAACAGGTACTCGAGGACGAGGTTCCAGCCGATGAACCAGGCGACGATCTCGCCGAGCGTCGCGTAGGAGTACGAGTACGCACTGCCCGACACGGGCAGCATCGCGGCGAATTCGGCATAGCACAGACCCGCCAGGGCGCAGGCGACGCCCGCGATGACGAAACTCAGGACGATGGCCGGACCGGCATAGTCGGCCGCCGCCACGCCGGTCAGGACGAAGATTCCCGCGCCGATCACCGCGCCGATGCCGAGCATCACGAGTTGGGTGCCGGTCAGCGTCCGCTTGAGCGTGACCTCGCCCTGCAGCGACCCTTCAACGGGTTCTCCTGCGTCGACGTGAGGTGCTGCCTGTACGGGCTTTCGGACGAAGAGACTTGCGGACATTGACGCTCCCCATTCTTCCCAGGATGGAAACGGGGCCCGGATGGGCCGATGGCCCGGGAGGATCGACGTCCGCGGGCATCGAACCTTAACTTAGCCTTAGCAACCCGCACAAGCGAGATGACTTTCGACATGATTCCGGCTGCGAAGCGGATCCGGTGCGGCCGTGCCGGAGCCCGGCGCAGCTCATGCGCGCCCGGAGAACTCGCCCGTCACGGTGTTCACCCACACCTTCTCGCCGGTGGTGACGTACTCGGGCACCTGGATCTCGATGCCGGTGGACAGACGGGCCGGCTTGGGCCGCTTGGTGGCGGTCGCGCCCTTCATTTCCGGTGCGGTGTCGACGACTTCCAGCACGACGGACTGCGGCAGCTGCAGTGCGACCGGCGCGTCGTCGATCAATTGCACGTGGCAACCCTCGATGCCGTCGACGAGATACCCGGCGCCGTCCCCGACCACGTCCGCGTCGAGCACGTACTGCGTGTAGTCCTCGCTGTCCATGAACACGAATGCGTCGCCGTCCTTGTAGGAGTACGTCACGGCACGCCGCGTCAGCTCCGTCTCGCGCAGGTCGTCCTCCGCGCGCAGCGAGAGGTCGAGCTTGATGCCGCCGGGGACCGAATACATCGTGAAACGGTAGGTCACGTTGCCGCCGCGCCCCTGCGGCGAACTGCGCTCGATGTCGCGGATCTGCCAGACCTTGCCGTCGTGTTCGACGACGTTGCCCTTCTTCACGTCACTGGCTTTCATCGGATGGCGTACTCGGAAATGGAAACGCCGGCGCCGTCCGACGGGTCACGGACCCGCCGGGTCCGTCGACCGGCAAGAGGCTCGATTATCACCGAATCGCCGCGCGGCGCGCGACACCGCCATGCAGCGCGCAAGCCGGTATGCTTTCGCGGGGCGCAAGGAGATCAACCGATGCCGTCGGCCATCCGCAGCCGCGTCGCGACTGCTGCCTGTGTCGTGCTTCTGGTGACGATGCCCGTCGCGGCCGGAGCGGGGCGTGCGCTGCCGTTCGGCGATGCTCTCGCGCGGCTCGATGCGCATCCGGCGCTCGCGGCCGGCGATGCCCGCGTGCGTGCGGCCGAGGCGGCGCGCTGCGCCTGCCGACACTGAGCCTCGACGCGAACTACTCGCGCATTTCCGATCCGATCGAACTGGACCTGCGACGGCTCAACGCCGCGCTCCAGATGCTCGATCCGAATCTGCCGGCGATCCCGAACCCGGTGCTGCAACCGGACACCTTCGGGTTCGCGATGGCGACGGTCACCTGGCCGGTGTTCACCGGCGGGCGCATCCGCGCCGCGCGGCACGCGGCGCAGGCGGGCATCGACGCGGCGGCGGCCGGCCTCGACGTCGTGCGCGATGGCCTTCTGCTCGACCTCGTCGCGCGCTATCACGGGCTGCGCATCGCACGCGAGGCGGCCGATGTGCAGGCCGGCGTCGTCGGCAGCCTCCAGCGGCATCTCCGCAACGCCGAGGCGCTCGAGCGCGAGGGACAGATCGCGCGCGCCGATCGCATGCGCGCCGAAGTCGCGCTGGCGCAGGCCGAGGCGTCGCTGCAGCAGCGCCGGCATGCCGCGGATCTGGCCGAGGCCGCACTCGCCAGTTTGCTCGAGTCCGACGATGACGCGCTCGATCCGGTGACGCCGCTGGCCGAACTGCCGCCGCTGCCGGAACTCGCGCGACTCCAGGACGAGGCCGCGCGCACGCACCCGCTGCTGCGCCAGCTGGACGCGCTGATCGCGCAGGCCGCGCAGGGCGTGCGCGCGGCCAGGGCCGAGTACGCGCCGACGATCGTGTTCGCCGGCGCCTACGAGCTGGAAAGCCACCAGTTGCCGGAGCTGATCCCGGAATGGACCGCCGGCATCACGATGCGCTTGCCGCTGTTCGACGGCGGCGCGCGGCGCGCGAAGGTATCGGCCGCCGGCGCGCTGCACGACGAGGCAGTCGCGGCGAGGCGCGAGGCGGATGATCGCATCCGCCTGCTGGTCCGCGAACGCCGGCTGGCCGGCGATGATGCACTCCGCCGCGTCGACGTCGCGCGTCGCACCGTCGCGCTGGCCGGCGAAAGCCTGCGCATGCAGCGTCTCGCGTTCGCCGAAGGCGAGGCGCGCAGCATCGATGTCGTGGATTCGGAAAACGCGCTGGCGCTCGCGCGGCTCGGCCTGCTCGCCGCGCGCTACGACCATGCGCTCGGCTGGGCCTGGGCGATGCTGGCGGCCGGCCGTCGCGGCGCGGTCGAACGGGCGTTCTCGAACGGACCGGACAGGGGGAACGATGACGATTGATCCGCACCCGCAAGCGGGCCTCGCTCGCGCCGTGCTCGTCGGCGGATGGATGGTGGCCGCCGTGCTGCTGGGCGGCTGCCGCGACGAGCCGCTGCTCGAAGGGCGCGTCGAGTTTCGCCAGATCAATCTGGCCACCAAGTATCCGGGCCGCCTTCGCGCGCTGCACGTGGAAGAAGGCCAGCGCGTCGAAGCCGGGCAGGTCGTCGCGGAGATCGACAACCCTGAGGCCGAGGCCAGGCGCGCGCAGGCCGATGCGCTGGCCGCCGCCGCGCAGGCCGAGCAGGCCAAGGCCGACGAAGGCGCGCGGCGGCAGGAGATCGAAACCGCCGAAGCGGCGGTCGCCGCGGCACGGGCGCAGGCGCAGCTCGCGCGCACGACGCGCGCGCGCATGCAGCGGCTGCACGACGAGGGCGTGATCGCGCGTCAGCGGCTGGACGACGCGAACGCGCTCGCACGCACGGCCGAGGCGGCGCTCGCGGCCGCCGAGGCCACGTTGTCGATGGCGCGCGAAGGCGCGCGGCCGCAGGACCGCGAGGCGGCAGCCGCGGCCACCGCGGGCGCGCAGGGCGCGCAGCAGGAGGTCGCGGCGGCGCTCGAGGAGACACGGGTGACGGCGCCGGTCGCCGGCGAGATCGTGGACGTGCTCTCGCACGAGGGCGAGATCGTCGCCGCCGGATTTCCGCTCGCGATCCTTGCCGAGACCGATGCCCCGTGGGTCGAGTTCAACGTGCGCGAGGACCAACTGGCCGGATTGACCATCGGCAAGCGCTTCCATGCGCGGTTTCCGGCGCTGGCCGCGAATGCGCGCGAGGCGGAACTCGAAGTCGAGCGGATCGCCGTGCTCGGCGACTACGCGACCTGGCGCTCCACCCGCGACCTCGGCAGCTACGACCTTCGCACCTTCAACGTGCGCGCGCGGCCGGTTGCGCCGATTGCCGGCCTGCGCGCCGGAATGAGCGTGCTCGTGCCGGTCGCGGCGCTGCGGCAGGCGCGGTGAGCGGGATGCGCGCCGGCCTCGCGCGCGTGCTGCGACGCGAAGTCGCCGCGTGGAAGGCCGACCGGCTGATGCCGTGGCTGCTGTCCGTGCTTCCGCTGGCCGGTGTGGTGCTGGTGCTCGCGATCTTCGCCGGGCGCGTGTCCACCGATCTTCCGGTCGCGGTCGTGGACCGTGACGACAGCGCCGCCTCGCGGGCGCTCGTCGCGCGCCTGGACGCGACCGCGGGGATGCGCGTGGCGTCCCGCGACGGCCGCATGGCCGACGCGCGGCGCCGCGTCGAGCAGGGCCGCGCTTATGCGGTGATCGCGATTCCCGGACGCTTCGAGGCGGATCTCCTGCGCGGCGCCATGCCGCGCGTCGGCGTGCTGCTCGACCAGCAATCGCTCAGCACCGCCAACGCGATTGCGCGCGATGTGCAGCAGACCGTCCTGACCTTCGGCGCGGAACGCGCCGCCGGACTCGATCTGGCCGAGGGCGTGCCGCCGTCGGCAGCGCAGGCGCGCAGCGCACCACTGCGCGTGGAACTGCACCCGCTGTTCAACCCGGGCATCGACTACGCGGCCTATCTCGGACTGTTCCTCGTGCTCGGCGTGCTGCACATCTTCGTGTTCCTGCACGGCACGCGCCGCTTCGCCGCCGAGCACGACGATGTCGGGGCGGCGTGGCGGCTGGCAGCGGATGGCCGGTCGGCGGCCGCGCTGGCCGGCAAGCTGCTTCCGGGCTGGATCTGGTGGTCGGTGTTCGGCGTCCTCGTGTTGCTCGCCGCGCAGCGTTGGCTCGACCTGCCGCCGATGCGCGCGCCATGGCTGTACGCGATCGGCTGGAGCGCGATGAGCCTGGCCTATCTCGCGCTCGGTGGCCTGCTCGCGACGCTCGCCCAGCCGATCACCGCGTACTCGGCGACCAGCGTGCTGGCCGGTCCGGCGCTCGCATTCTCCGGCATCACCTATCCACTCGCGGCGATGCACGCGCTGCCGCGCCTGTACGGCGAAGCGCTGCCGGTCACCTGGATGCTGCGCCTGCAGACGCAGCTCGTGACCGAGCGCGTCGCGCCCGCGTTCGCGTGGCCGACGGTGCGCCATCTGGCGCTCATGGCGTTGGTGCTGCTTGCGCTGCTCGCGTTCGCGCATGCAAGGCGGGAGCGTGGGCGATGAGCGCGTTCCTCGAAGGCGCCCGCTTCGAACTGCGTGCGGCCTGGCGGTTCCGCAACGCCTTGCTGATCCTGCTCGGCGCCGCGACGTTCTACGCGTTCCTGTATCCGGCGCCGTATGCGACGCAGGTGTTCCGCGAGATGCCGGTGTACGCGCTCGATCGCGACGGCAGCGCGCTCGGCCGCGAGGTGCTGGCGCGCATCGACGCGAGCCCGGACGTGCGCATCATGGTGGCATCCGGCGATCCGCTCGCGGCGCGGCGCGCGCTGGCGGCGGGCGAGGTGTTCGGCATCGTCGAGATTCCCGATGCGTTCCAGCGCGATGCGCTGCGCGGCCGTTCGCCGGCCGTGGGCGTATTCGCGAATGCCGGCTACCTGCTCGGCTACAGCGAACTGGCCACTGCGGCGAGCGCGGCGGTGCTGGAGACCGGCGTCGCGCTCGGCATCGCGGCTCAGGCCGGCAGCGGGCGCGGCGCCGAGGCGATGCTCGCGCGGCAGCAACCGATCGGCCTGGAACTCGTGCGCCTGTACGATCCGGGCGGCGGCTACGCGAGCTTCGTCGTGCCGGGCGTGCTGATCGTGATCCTCCAGCAGACGATGCTGGTCGGGCTCGCCCTGCTGTGCGAGGCGCGCCGCGAGGTGCCGGAGCGGCCGGTGCGAGGGATCGGCAGCCGCGCGATGCACGAACTCGGACGCGCGGCTCCGTGGGTCGCGATCCATCTCGTGCAGCTCGCGGTGATCCTCGGCGGCATCTTCCCGCTGTACGGACTGCCGGTTGCCGGCAGCGCGTGGCGCGTGCTGCCCTTCATGGCACTGTTCTTCCTTGCCGTCGCGCTGTACGGCCTGCTCGTCGCGCAGGCGTTTCGTCGCGCCGGCGACGTGATCCCCGTGCTGCTGTTCACGTCCCTGCCGATCGTGTTCCTGTCGGGTTTCTCCTGGCCGCAGGAATCGATCCCGGAGCCGCTGCACATGCTCGCCCGACTGATTCCGGCGACATCGGGCGTGGAAGGCTTCGTGCGGCTGAACCAGCGCGGCACCGGGCTGGACGCGGTGCTCGTGCCGGGCGCNACGCTGGCCGCGCTCGCGACGGTCGCGCTTGCGGTGCTGGTCGTGCTGGCCGGTCGCCGCCGCTCCTGATGCGGAATGCGCCTACTTCGGGGNGAGTCGCACCGCGCCGTCGAGACGAATCGTCTCCCCGTTGAGGTATCGGTTGCCGAGGATGTACGCGACGAGATCGGCGAATTCCCCGGGCTGGCCGAGCCGGGAAGGGAACGGAATCGATGCGGACAGCGATTTCTGCACGTCCTCGGGCATGCCGTCCACCATCGGCGTCCAGAAGATGCCCGGTGCGATCGTGTTCACGCGGATGCCGAAGCGGGCGAGCTCGCGCGCCATCGGCAGCGTCATGCCGACCACGCCACCCTTCGATGCGGAATAAGCGGCCTGGCCGATCTGGCCCTCGTAGGCGGCGACCGAAGCGGTGTTGATGATCACGCCGCGTTCGCCGTCCTCGCCGGGTTCGTTGTGCTGCATCTCGGCGGCGCAGGTCTTGGCCACGTTGAAGCTGCCGACGAGATTGACCATCACCGTGGCCTGGAACTGCGCGAGCGGCATCGGCGCTTCGCGCCCGAGCACGCGTCCGGCGCCGAGGATGCCGGCGCAGTTGATCGCGACGTTGAGGCCATCGAGGAACGCACTGGCCGCGGCGACGCTGGCGATGACGCCGTCCTCGCTGCTTACGTCGGTGCGGAAATAGCGCGCGTTCGCATCGCCGAGCTGCGCTACCGCCGCGGCGCCCTTTTCGTCGTTCACGTCGAACAGCGCGACCTTGCCGCCGTCGCCGACGATGCGCTGCGCGACGGCGAGGCCGAGGCCGGAGACGCCGCCGGTGACGACGGCCTTGATCGAATCGGATTTCATGGGCGATCCCGCTTGCGAATGGCGAAGGACGCGCATTCTAGCCCGTGCGGATCGGTTCTCCGCGCGCGGCAGCCGTGGCTTCAATCGACGGTGCGACGGAAATCCAGGTCGTAGCGCGCGCCGCCGGTCAGTGCGTGCAGGCGAAGGTTGGTGATGCGGATCGGTGCCCCCGGGGCGAGGTCGGCCACGTTCGAGTCCGCGATCTCGGACGGATCGATCAACGTCACGCCGCCCGCACCGAACACCTCCAGCACGTTGTCCGGACCGATGGCCGCGGCGGTCGCGCGGTCGATCCCGAGCCCGAGGGCGAACGGATTCAGCGCAAGCGATGCGAGCAGCCGGCCGAGCCGGTCGCTGGCGTTGCCGCCCTGGTCGATCACGATGCGATTGGTCAGCCCGAGGCCCGGTGCGAGGCTCGCGCCGCCGGTGCGCGGCGTGAGCCCCTCGTCGCCACCGGCGAGCATGTGCTCGCAGAGGACGGCCGCGCCGGCCGCGCAGCCGATCACCGCCGTGCCGTCGGCATTCGCGCGTCGCAGGCAGCGCGCGAGCGGCGTCCCGCCGATCAGCGTCGACAGGCGCAGCGGATGGTCGGTCAGCAGCACGACGAGGTGCGCGTTCTCGATCTGCGCGAACATCGCGCGGTCCTCGGCGCCGATGCGCGCCTGCAGGACGTGGCGGTGCATCTCGCCGACGCCGATCCCGGCGAACACGTCCTGGAGCATCGAATCGACATCTTCGCACTCGGGCGTGCTGACCACGACCACGCGCGGCTGCGGTTCGAGTTGCGCGAGCAGACGGGTCATCAGCTGGCTTGCCGCTTCCTCGGCGTCGATCGCGCCGCAGGCGACGATCAGGCCGCGATTGCGGTCGGGGGCGAGTTTGGCGGGCATGGCGCAGGCGGTGGTGGCGAGCGCGCGAGTATAGCGGCGTTGCAGTGGCGGCGGCCGTGCGCCTCCGCTCAGGACGCGGCGGCGCGCGCGACCTTGCTGGATGTCTCGCGGCCGAGCGCGCGGCTGAGCCAAAGCCCGGTGTCGATCAGCGCGGGCAGGTCCACGCCGGTTTCGATGCCCATGCCGTGGAGCATATAGACGACATCCTCGGTGGCGACGTTGCCGCTCGCGCCTTTCGCGTACGGGCAGCCACCGGCCCCGGAAACGGAGCTGTCCACCACCGTGACGCCTTCCTCGAGGCAGGCGAGGATATTGGCCAGCGCCTGCCCGCGGGTGTCGTGGAAGTGCACCGCGAGCGCCGCCATCGGCACCTCCGCGGCTACCGCGCGCAGCATCGCGCGCGCGCGGCCGGGCGTGCCGATGCCGATCGTGTCGCCGAGCGAGATCTCGTGGCAGCCGAGATCGTGCAGCCGCTTCGCGACGCGCACCACGTCGGCCAGCGGAACGTCGCCCTGGTACGGGCAGCCGAGAACGGTCGAAACGTAGCCGCGCACCTGCACGCCATCGGCATGCGCGCGCTCCAGCACCGGGACGAAGCGGTCGATCGATTCGTCGATGGATGCGTTGATGTTCCTGCGGTTGAACGCCTCGGAAGCGGCCGTGAACACCGCGACCTCGGTCGCGCCGGCGGTGCGCGCGCGCTCGTAGCCGACGAGATTGGGCACCAGCACCGGATAGGCGACGCCCGGGCGGCGGCGGATGCCGCCGAACACCTCGGCCGCGTCCGCGAGCTGCGGCACCCATTTCGGACTCACGAAGCTCGTCGCCTCGATCTCGGCGAGACCGGTGGCCGACAGTCGGTCGATCAGCTCGATCTTCGTTGCCGTCGGGATGATCGTCTTTTCGTTCTGCAGGCCGTCGCGCGGCCCGACCTCGACGATGCGGACGCGTGCGGCAGGGCTTGCGATGGATGCTTCGGTCGTCATGCCGCGATTCTAGCGGCAGACGAGCGGGCCTCGTGGACGCGTGACACGGATGCGGGTTTCACGCTTCCCCATCGGGCGATCCGCGGATTCGCTCGATGGGGCACGATGCGGTCAGTTGCATTGGCCGTGCAGGTCGCCTTGCGTGCGGATCTGCAATGCGGCGACGTCGGTCGGCAACGCGATCGACATCGGCTCGTCTGCGCCCTCGAGCAGCAGCACCGTCCCGCCGTGCGCATCGGGCGCCGTGGCGATCGCGAGGCGCGCTCCGGCCGTGACATCGGACCATGCCCCGGCGCGCTCGCTTCCGTCCGCGTCGATCACGACCAGGCGCACGCGCGGCGCGTCACCCAGGTTGAGGCGCTCGACGCGGAAGCGGAGCCGGCNGTTCTCGCGCGCGTCGAGGATGACGTCGACCGGTGCCTGCGCACGCGACGCGGGCAACGCGAACGTGTGCAGCCGGCTCTCGTCGAGCGAGGCCGGCGCGGGATCCGCAGGGCAGTCCGCGGCGGCGCCGGAAAGGGCCGGGCCGCCGCCGGCGGTGCCGTCGCCGTACGGTACGTCGAGGCCGTCGCGATAGATCACGAGAGTGTCGCTGTCGGACGCGCTCGCGGAGGAGTCGGCGTCGCTCGCGGCCACGGATGTGTCGACGCTGCCGCCGATCGCGTGGGGTTCGACGGGAGCGGAGATCATCCACGTCAGGCTGCGGCCGGCCGGCAGATCGATCTGCGTGTCGTTCGGCGCGCCGCTGCCGCTCGCCGTGCAGCTCGCACCGGCGCCGGCACCGAGGCAGACCCACGTGGTGCTTGCGGCGTCGATCTGCGGCGGCAAGGAGACGGTCAGCGTGGCCGCGGTCGCATCGCCACCGCCCTCGTTCGCCAGCGTGACGACGTAGTTGGCCAGCATGCCGTAGCGGATGTAGTCGCGGCCGTCGTCGATCGTCACCGCCAGGGATGCCGGCGGGTCCGGATCGAATGCGATCACGACCGCGCAGTCCGCATCGATCGTGGCGCTGGACCAATCCACCTCCCGTTGCCTCCGAAAGTCGCGCCGAGCAATGAATACAGCGCCGAGTTCTGCGAGATCGCCAGAGCCTGCCCGTTGCAGTACGCCCAGCCGTGAGGAGGAAAGCTGAACGCGAAGATCTGGATCTCGCCCAGGAATGGCGTAGTCATCGCGACTCCGTATGTCGGATTGCGGAAGGTTGCGGGAAGCGCACGCGCGGACCGAACTCAGGCCAGGCGCCGGTCGAGACAACGGCCGAAGTGATGCCAATCCAGGGAATCCATTGCGCCCATGAGCTGGACAGCGTAGCCGCGCGGTGCCTGCAGCGCCTGAAATGCGTCGAATGCGCCGCCGTGATCGCTGCCGATGGCGAACACGGCCTTCACGTCCGCATGGCCGCGCGCGAACGCCAATGCATCCACGATGCCGGCATCGATGCCGATCACGGCAAGCGACTCGCCATCGCAAGCGGCTGCGCAGGCATGCGCGGCAGCTTGGTCCGCGACCGGTGTCCAGTCGTGGCCCAGCGCGTCCATCGCGTGCGCCGGCGGGGTCGCACGCGCGTCGGCGAACACGATGACATGGCCCGGCTTGCGCCGACTCGGCCGTATCGTGGCCGCAGTCGCGACACGCGCGATCGGTGGCAGGAGCAGGGCGCCACCAGCGATCAGTGCGGCCTGGAGGAAGCGGCGCCGGTCCGGACCGGCCATCCGCGTGCCCGATCCATCAACGTATTCGCCCTTCGACATGTCGCCCCCCCCAGCGCACTTTGTGCCGCGAGGATCGCAGGTCGACGGGCAGCGGCGAAGGCGTCGCGGCGCTGCTGCGACCTATTGCCCGACGAGTCTCACCAGCACGGCATCCGCATCGACGAAATCGCCTGCCGTGGCCTGCACGGACTCGATCCGGCCCGCGCGCGGCGCCTTCAGCGACAGCTCCATCTTCATCGCTTCCATCACCAGCAGCTCCTGACCTTCGACCACATCGTCTCCGGCATTCGCTTTCACCAGCACGATGCGCCCCGGCATCGGCGCCACGACGCGATCGCCGCCGCCGGATGGTTCGCTCTCATGCGCGTATGCAGGTGCGTGGTGGAAGACATGGCGACGGTTGCCGTCGTGCACCATCACGCTGTCGGTGTCGATCGACACGCGCCAGCGCTGCGCCACCCCTTCGAATCGCGCGCAGAGCCACCCGTCGGAGTGCCGCGCACCGGATACCCGGCAGTCGCTGCCCGCATCCTGCAGGCGATAGTCGCCGCGCGCGCCATGTGCCGCGATCTCGATCCGTTCCCCGTCATGGCCGAGGAGCGCGACGATGCGCGTGCCGGCGTGGCCGATCCGCCACGCATCGGCCTCCGCCCACGGCGAATGGGGGTCGCTGCCTGCGCGAGCGCATCGCGGAGACGCGTCTTCTTCGTGGAGCAGCCACGCCACGGCCGCCGCGAAACGCGCATTCGCATCCGGTTCCTCGGTGCCAGTGAACTCGTCGAGGTTCCGGTCCAGATAACCGGTGTCGATGCGGCCTTCGATGACGGCCGGATGCCGCACGAGGCTTTCGAGGAATTCGATGTTCGATTTCGGCCCGATCACTCGACAGGCCGCGAGCGCCTCGCGCATCCGCACGAGGGCAGCCGCCCGATCCGCGTCGTGCACGATCAGCTTGGCGATCATCGGGTCGTAGAAGATCGTGACCGTATCGCCCTCGGTCACGCCGGAATCGATGCGCACGTGCGTGGACGCCTGCGGCAGGCGCAGCGCTTCCAGCTTGCCGGAGCCGGGCAGGAAGCCCCGTTGCGGATCTTCGGCGTACAGCCGCAGTTCGATCGCGTGGCCGTTGGCCGGAATCGCCTTGTTGCGGACCAGCGATGCCGGCAGCGGCTCGCCGGCTGCGACCCGCAACTGCAGTTCCACCAGGTCCAGTCCGAGCACCATTTCCGTTACCGGATGCTCGACCTGCAACCGCGTGTTGATTTCCATGAAGTAGAAGTCGCCGGCAGGTCCGACGATGAACTCGACCGTTCCGGCGTTCGCGTACTCAAGCGCGCGCGCAGCGGCCACGGCCGCGCTGCCCATTCGTTCGCGCAGCTTCGGCGTCAGGAAAGGCGAGGGTGTTTCCTCCAGCACCTTCTGGTAACGGCGCTGTGCAGAGCACTCGCGCTCGTTCAGATGGATCACGTTGCCGTGCATGTCGCCGAAGATCTGGAACTCGATGTGGCGGGGCTGCTCGATGTAGCGCTCCAGCAAAACCCGATCGCGGCCGAATGCGCTGCGTGCTTCCCGCTGGCAGCTCTCCAGGCTGGCGGCGAACTCGTCCGCCGATCGCACGATGCGCATGCCCTTTCCGCCGCCGCCATGCGCGGCCTTGATCATCAGCGGGAAGCCGATGCGGGCGGCTTCGCGCGCCAGCAGCGCAGGGTCCTGATCCTCGCCGGTGTAGCCGGGCACGACCGGCACGCCATGCGCCGACATCAACTCCTTCGCGCCAGCCTTCGATCCCATGCGGCGCATCGAGTCCGACGAGGGACCGATGAAGGCGAGCCCGGCACGCTGCACCGCGTCCGCGAAATCGGCGCTCTCGGACAGGAAGCCGTATCCGGGGTGGATCGCCTGTGCACCGGATGCCCGCGCCGCTTCGATGATCGCGTCCGCTCGCAGGTACGAGTCGGCCGGGAGCGGCCCCCCGATCGGCCACGAGGCGTCGGCAAGGCGCACGTGTTGCGCATCTTCGTCGGCCTGCGAATGCACCGCGATCGGCGAAATGCCGAGGCGACGACAGGTGCGGATCACGCGGCAGGCGATCTCGCCGCGATTGGCGATCAGGATGCGCTGGAACATGTGTCGGCTCGGTTCTGCTGGACGGTTCGAGCGGCCGGCATGGCGCGGGCGCGGTGCCGCATGCGCGACGCCCGGCTCCGGGCGCGGCTGGCGCAGGGTATCGGGTTCGGCATCGGCACTTCGCCCACGCGGCTGCCTCGTTCGTGAAACGGGTACGGTAGCATGCGCGGCTTGTCCGATTGCGTCGAGCGTGCGTCGCATGCAAGGTCTGGCGGTACAGGAATGGCTGGAGCGTGGCCGAGCGCAGGTATTGCGCGGCGATACCGTGTCCGCGCTCGCGACGTTCGCCGCCGCGCACGCCGAGCACCCGCATGACGTGGAGATCGCACTCGCGCACGCCGGTCTGCTCTGGGATCGCGGCGATGCTGCTGCCGCGGAGTCGATCCTGCGCGCGTCGCTGCAGCGCGAACCCGGCCATGTCGCGGCGACGCTGCTGCTGGCGAGAGTGCTGTTCGCACAGTCGCGCACCGGCGCCGCCGAGCGCGCCTTCCGTGACCTGCTCGCCGCAGTCGAGATCGACGTGGAGACGCGCATCCGCATCATAGAACTGCTGGACGAGCATGGCTGCGAACGTGCGGCGAGCGAGATCGCCGAAGCCGGACTCGAAAAGGACGACGACACGCGCCTTCACGCATATGCCGGCATGCTCGCGGTGCAGACCGGCGCGTTCGAGGTCGCGCGTGCGCACTACGCGCGCGCGATGCGCGACGATCCCCGCGCGCTCGACTGGCACGCGCCGTACGGATACGTGTCCAGCAAACGCTATGCGAGCGCGGACGATCCGGACTTCGCATGGCTGCGCGAACTGGCGCAGCGCCCGGACATGAAGCCACGTTCGCGTGCTTCGCTGCTGTTCGCGCTCGGCAAGATGCACGATGACGTGTCCCGGTTCGAGGCTGCGGCCGCGTTCTTCCGCGAGGCGAACGCGATTGCCGCGGCGGAGGCGGGGTGGTCGCGCAAGAACTGGCGAAGGCTGGTCGCCACGCGACTGGACGCGCGTGCGCCGGTGTCCGCGGCGCAAGTGGACGAGAGCTTCCGCCCCGTGTTCGTCGTCGGCTTGCCGCGCAGCGGCACAACGCTGATAGCCGACTGGCTCGGGCGGGTTCCCGGGGCATGCAACCGAGGGGAACTCGACGCCATCGCGGGCATCGCGCAGGAGATCTCCCGTGCCCGAAGCGTGACCGCCGACACCGTCGCGCATGCCGCGCGGCGCTATCGCACGGAAGTACGGCGCGACGACGGCGAAGCCACCTGGTACATCGACAAGCAACCGTTGAACTTCCTGCAGGTCGACCTGATCCTTGCGCTGTTCCCGAACGCGCGCTTCGTGTACTGCCGGCGCAATGCCCGCGATACGGCGCTGTCGATCTGGATGCAGTACTTCGCCGGCCGCGCGCAGGACTTCGCCTACGACTTCGCCGACATCGAGGCGGTGGGGCAGGGTTGCGCGAAGCTGATGGGCGCCGCGCTGCGCAAGTACCCGCACGCGGTGTTCGAGTGCCGCTACGAGGCGTTCGTGCAGGATCCTGCGGCACGGGCAGCGGAACTGGCGCGCTGGATCGGCATGCCGGTCGCGCCTGCGTCCGAGCCGGATCCCGGCACGATCATCCGCACCGCGAGCGCATGGCAGGCACGCCAGCCGGTCCACACGCGCTCGATCGGACGCTGGCGCGACTACGCGCCGTTCGTGCCGGAACTTCTGCGGTTCGCGGACGATTGAGGCTGCGAATCGCGACTGTCGACCAGCTGCAGGCGGAAGCGGAAGCGGCTTCGGCACGACCGGGAACGAGGCCAGGAGGTTCAGGCCCGATCCTTCCCTGGAGCGTCTTCCGGTCGGCTTCCTGCCTCCCCCTCGCGCGGCCCGGCGGCAGCGCTCGACCAAGCCGGGGCGCGCTTATCGAGGAAGGCGGACAGCCCGTGCTGGCCTTCCGGCGACACGCGCAGTCGCGCGATGAGCGCCGCGTTCTCCGTGTCGATGCGTTCGGCCTGTTCGGGCGTGAACCCGGACATGCGCAGCGCGAGTTTCTTTGCTTCCTTCTGGGCAAGCGGCCCGCCCTTGGAGAGGAAGTGGAGGGCACGATCGATGCGCTCGTCGAGTTCGTGCGGGGGGACGCACTCGTGCAGGAGCCCGATGCGATGCGCCTCGGCAGCGTCGAAGACTTCGCCGCTGACGAAATGACGACGTGCCTGGCGCATGCCGATCGCGGCGATGACGTAGGGCGAAATGACGGCAGGCACCAGGCCGAGCTTGACTTCGCTGAGCGCGAACCTGGCACCATCGACGCCGATCGCGATGTCGCAGCAGGCGACCAGGCCCACGCCACCGCCGTAGGCGGCCCCGTTGACGCGGGCGATGGTCGGCTTCGGCAGGAACGCGAGGGTGCGCATCAGTCGCGCAAGCCGCAGGGAGTCGGCGCGGTTCTGCTCCTCGCTGGCCGCCGCCATGCCGCGCATCCAGTTGAGGTCCGCGCCCGCCGAAAACGAGGCGCCGGCGCCGGTCAGCACGATGGCGCGGATCGAAGGATCGGTCCCGCAGCGCTCCAGCGCGGCCGTCAGCTCCGCGATCAGGTGGTCGTCGAATGCGTTGTGCACCTGCGCGCGGTTCATCGTCAGCGTGGCGACGGCGCCTTGTGTCTGGATGAGGATCGCATCGGTCATCGCTCGCTCCGCCGGGTCTTCGGGGCGCGAATGATAGCCGCCTGGCCGCGACAATCTGCCGGGCACAATCCGCGCGCCTCCCGTACAATGCGAACCATTCTTGTTTGCGTGCAGCAGGCCCGTGCGTTTGTCCGAATTGCGAAAAGGTGGATGCGGGATCGTCGATGGCGTCGACGACGTGCAGCCGGGAGATGTGATCGCGCGTCGCCTGCGCGAACTCGGCTTCGTGTCCGGTGAGCCGGTACGCGTCGTGGCGGTCGCGCCGCTCGGCGGCGATCCGATGCTCGTGCAGGTCGGCTATACGCGCTTCGCGCTGCGCAGGACGGAAGCGGACAGAGTGAGGCTTGCCGCCGAGGCCGCGGCATGACCGCGTCCACGCTGCGCATCGCGCTGGTCGGCAATCCGAACTGCGGCAAGACGGCCCTGTTCAATCGCCTGACCGGCAGTCACCAGAAGGTCGCGAACTACGCGGGTGTCACGGTCGAACGCAAGGAAGGCCATTTCACGACGCCGTCGGACCGGCTGGTGCAGGTGATGGATCTGCCCGGCACGTACAGCCTGCAGGCAGTCAGTCCCGACGAGGCGATCACCCGCGACGTCTGCGAGGGCCGTTCGGCCGGCGAGATGCCGCCGGATCTGATCGTATGCGTGGTCGATGCGACAAATCTGCGCCTGCACCTGCGCTTCGTCCTCGAGGTCAGGCGGCTGGGGCGGCCGATGCTGGTTGCGCTGAACATGATCGACGCCGCGCGACGGCGCGGCATCCGCGTCGATGCGGCCCGGCTGGCCGAGCGGCTCGGCGTGCCGGTGATCGAAACGGTCGCGGTGCGGCGCGACGGCGTCACGGCGCTGGTAACCGAACTCGATGCATTCACGCCACCGAACACGGCACCGGCTGCCGCCGGCGCCGCACCAGCGACGCCCGAGGCACTGCATGCGGAGGTGCGCTCGCTGCTGGAAGACGCGGTTTCCATGCCGCGCGCGACGGCCGCCGTGGACGATGCGATCGACCGCGTGGTGCTGCATCCGGTACTCGGTCTGGTCCTGCTTGCCGTGATCATGTTCCTGATCTTCCAGGCCGTGTTCGCCTGGGCCGCGCCGTTGCAGGACCTGCTGGCCGGCTGGGTCGGCGCGGCCGGCGAATGGGTGGGCGGTTTCCTCGATTCGATGCCGATGCTGCAGAGTCTCGTGCTCGACGGCGTGTTCGCCGGCGCCGGCACGGTGGTCGAGTTCCTGCCGCAGATCCTGCTGCTGTTCCTGTTCATTCTCGCGCTGGAGGAATCGGGCTACCTGCCGCGCGCGGCGTTCCTGCTGGATCGCCTGATGCACGCGGCCGGCCTGACCGGCCGCTCGTTCATCCCGTTGCTGTCGAGCTTCGCCTGCGCCATTCCCGGCATCATGGCCACGCGCAGCATCGCCGACCCTCGCGATCGCCTGACCACGATCCTCGTCGCACCGCTGATGACGTGCTCGGCGCGCCTGCCGGTGTACACGCTGCTGATCGCCGCGTTCATCCCGCGTCGCGAGGTCGCCGGCCTGTTCAACCTGCAGGGGCTCGTCCTGTTCGGCCTGTACTTCGCGGGCGTGGCCAGCGCGCTGCTGGTGGCACGGGTGATCAAGTGGATGCGGCGCGACCGGAGCGAGCACTCGCTGCTGATGGAACTGCCGTCGTACCGCGTGCCGCACCCGCTGGATGTCGCGATCGGCCTCTGGGATCGAGCGAAGATCTTTCTGCAGCGTGTCGGCGGCATCATCCTCGCGCTGACCGTGCTGCTGTGGTTCCTGTCGAGCTTTCCGGCGCCGCCGGAAGGCGCGACACAGCCGGCCATCGATTACAGCTTCGCCGGGCGGATCGGGCACTGGATGACGTTCATCTTCGCGCCGATCGGCTTCAACTGGCAAATCTGCATCGCGTTGATTCCCGGCCTCGCCGCGCGCGAGGTGGCGGTGTCATCACTGGCAACGGTCTACGCGCTGTCCGGCGGGGAGGAGGAGGCGGCGATACAGCTTGGCCAGATCATTGCCTCGCAATGGTCGCTGGCTACCGCGCTGTCGCTGCTGGCGTGGTACGTGTTCGCGCCGCAATGCCTTTCGACGCTGGCGGTGATCCGGCGCGAGACGAATTCCTGGCGTTACGTGTGGATTTCCGCCGGCTACCTGTTCGGCCTGGCCTACCTCGCCTCGTTCCTGACCTACCAGATCACGCGGGCGCTGACATGAGCACCGCCGCGCTGGTGCAGGCCATCGTGATCGGCCTTGCCGGCCTGTGGGCCGCGTGGTTCGCATTCCGTCGCCTGCTGCCGCGGACGTACCGTCGCTGGCTGGCGCTTTTCGCCGCCAGGGTCGATCAGCCCGGTGTCCCGCGAGCGTTGCGCGCGCTCGCGCGGCATGTCGAGCCGCGCAGCCCGCACGCGACGAGCTGCGGAGACGGCTGCGGGAGCTGCGGCGGCTGCGACGCGAAGGCCGGCGCGGACATCCAGCCGATCCGGCTTCGACCGCCTCCGGCTCGACACGGATCGGACTGATCGATCGAGCCCGGCAGCGCCCCGACGCGTCCGCACGTGCACGCCGCGACACCGGAGCCCGATGTTCAATCCGGCGGCCGCGGCGAGGATCATGCAGCCCGCTTTTCACTCGCGTGCAGCGCGGACCGGTTCCCGGCTGCGGATCCGCGGATCTTCTTCCCGATGCGCTGAGCGGAGCACGGACGCACCACGTAGAATCCGCGCATGGAAACTTATGTCCTGCATCGCGGCACGGCACCGCTGCTCGTCAGCCTTCCGCACGACGGAACGTTCGTTCCCGCCGCGATCAAGGAGCGTCTCACGCCGTCGGCGCGGCGCGTACCCGATACCGACTGGCATGTCGCGCGCCTGTACGCGTTCGCGCGCGATCTCGGCGCATCGGTGATCGTGCCGACCCATTCGCGCTACGTGGTGGACCTCAACCGGCCGCCGGATGACGCTTCCCTCTATCCGGGACGGAACACGACGGGACTGTGCCCGATCGTGCAGTTCAGCGGCGAGCCGGTGTACCGGCCCGGCGTGGAACCACGGCCCGCGGAGATCGCCATGCGGGTGGATCGCTACTGGCGGCCCTACCACGATGCGCTGGCCGCCGAACTGGCGAGGCTGCGCGAAGCGCACGGTCGCGTCGTGCTGTGGGAGGGACATTCGATTCGGGCCGAAGTGCCGTTCCTGTTCGAGGGCCGTCTGCCGGACTTCAATCTCGGCACCGCGAACGGCGCGAGCTGCGCGCCGGACCTGCAGGAGCGGCTTGCTGCGGTGCTCGCGGCGCATCCCGATCGCACGCATGTCGTCAATGGCCGTTTCAAGGGCGGTTACATCACCCGACACCACGGGCGGCCGGAGCAGGGCATCGATGCCGTGCAGCTCGAGCTTGCGCAATGCAACTACATGGACGAGACGACGTTCGAATACCTGCCGGAGCGTGCGGTCGCGACACAGGCGGTGATTCGCCAGCTGCTCGAAGCCTGCCTCGCGCGTTGACGCGCCGGCCAGGCACCCGGCGACCCGATGGACGAAGCGAATGCGATCCGGTCGCGGCGTTGCTGGGGCGCGGTGCGATAATCGGCCTTTGCCTGCCCGAGGATCCCGCGATGAATGCCCCGACCCGCATCGACACCACGCGCACGATCCGCGCCCCGCGCGGCACGCAGCTCACGTGCAGGAGCTGGCTCACCGAAGCGCCGTTCCGCATGATCCAGAACAACCTCGATCCCGATGTGGCGGAAAATCCGCACGAATTGGTCGTCTACGGCGGCATCGGTCGCGCCGCACGCGACTGGGAATGCTTCGACGCGATCCTGCGCTCCCTGCGCGAACTCGGCGACGACGAAACCCTGCTGGTGCAGTCCGGCAAGCCGGTCGGCGTGTTCCCGACCCATCGCGATGCGCCGCGCGTGCTGATCGCCAATTCCAATCTCGTGCCGCATTGGGCAACGTGGGAACATTTCAACGAACTCGATCGCAAGGGCCTGATGATGTACGGCCAGATGACGGCCGGCTCGTGGATCTACATCGGCTCGCAAGGCATCGTGCAGGGCACCTACGAAACCTTCGTCGAGATGGGCCGCCAGCACTACGGCGGCTCGCTCAAGGGCCGGTGGATCCTCACCGCCGGACTCGGCGGCATGGGCGGCGCGCAACCGCTCGCCGCCTCGCTGGCCGGCGCGAGTTCACTGACCATCGAGTGCCGCCAGAGCAGCATCGATTTCCGCCTGCGCACGCGCTACGTCGACGAGCAGGCCAGCGATCTCGACGACGCGCTCGCACGCATCGCCAAGTACACCGCTGCGGGCGAAGCGAAGTCGATCGCATTGCTCGGCAACGCGGCGGACATCCTGCCCGAGCTGGTGCGTCGCGGCGTGCGTCCCGACTGCGTCACCGACCAGACCAGCGCACACGATCCGGTGCATGGCTACCTGCCGATCGGCTGGACCGTCGAGCAATGGCTGGACGAACAGAAAGCGAATCCCGGGAAGGTACGCGACGCGGCGAAGAAGTCGATGCGCGTACACGTCGAAGCGATGCTCGCGTTCCACGCGCAAGGCATTCCGACCGTCGACTACGGCAACAACATCCGCCAGATGGCGAAGGATGAAGGCTGCGCCAATGCCTTCGATTTCCCCGGTTTCGTGCCAGCCTACGTGCGCCCGCTGTTCTGTCGCGGCATCGGCCCGTTCCGCTGGGTCGCGCTCTCCGGCGATCCGGAGGACATCTACAAGACCGATGCGAAAGTGAAGGAGCTGATCCCCGACGATCCGCATCTGCATCGCTGGCTCGACATGGCGCGCGAGCGGATTTCCTTCCAGGGATTGCCCGCACGCATCTGCTGGGTCGGCCTCGGCCAGCGCCACAAGCTCGGCCTCACGTTCAACGAAATGGTGCGCAACGGCGAACTCAAGGCACCGATCGTGATCGGTCGCGACCATCTCGATTCCGGCTCGGTTGCCAGCCCGAACCGCGAAACCGAATCGATGCAGGATGGCTCCGATGCCGTCTCCGACTGGCCGCTGCTGAATGCCTTGCTCAACACCGCAGGCGGCGCGACCTGGGTATCGCTGCACCACGGCGGCGGCGTCGGCATGGGCTATTCGCAGCATGCCGGGGTCGTCATCGTCTGCGACGGCAGCGAAGACGCCGATCGCCGCATCGCCCGCGTGCTGTGGAACGATCCCGCCACCGGCGTGATGCGTCACGCGGATGCCGGCTACGACATCGCCAGGCAGTGCGCGAAAGAGCAGGGATTGAAACTTCCGATGGCGTGATCGTGCACATCTGCCGCATGATCACGTCAGTTCCGCGCGGATCGCGAGAGAGCCGATGCTTCGAGGCTCCTGCGGCCGATTCGAAACGCGATCAGGATTGTGGCGGCGACGGCACGCGCCGCATGCATTGTTGGTATCGACCGTTCACGCGTTGGGCGAACCAAGCGGTGGTCAGGTTACGGGTGATCTTCGGGCTTTCGAGCTTGATGCCGGGAATCACGGCGCGCGGCAGCGGTTTGCGCACCTTCGCTTCGGCGAGCGCGAACACGCGCCTGTACAGTTCTTCGTCGCCGAAATCGAGCCGATCGCTGCGCGCGAGCGCGCGGCGGATCGTGCGATCGTCCATGCCGAGCTTCGATGCCAGCGTGCGCACGGCGCGTTCGGTCTGACCGGGTTTCTCCAGCGGCGCGCCCGGTCGCAGCAGATCGCCGTCGAGTGCGAGGTCGATGCCGCTGGCGATGCTTGCGGCATTCTGGAACGCCGCGTTGCGGCTTGCGTACCAGCCGGCGTTGAAGTCGGCGAAGCGATGTATCTTGCGCGTGTACGGCGTCTCGTAGCCGAGCAGGTGCGCGATGCCGAAGTACAGGCCGCCGCGCCGCGTGAACACTTCGCGACGGATCGATCCCTGGACGGGATACGGATAGCCGCGCGCGTGGTCCTGCGCGAACGCGATCGACACCTGCATCGGACCGCCGGTCTGTACCGGATTCTTTCCGGCGAACAGACGCTTGCCGAGCGGAACGCGGCCGATCAGGTCTTCGTACAGTTCGCTCAGTTCGCGTTCGGTGCGCACCCGGTCCAGCCGTTCGCCGTAGCTTCTTCCGTCCGTGGATTTCACGTTCAGTGCGCTTCGCACCAGGAATTGCGGAATGTGCATCGCGCTGGCACGCCGGTCGATCTCACCGCGCGCGATCTTCGGCAGGTTCGGCACCGAAGGATCGGCCTTGTAGCCCGATTCCTGCTCGATCACGGCGAGCACCGAACAGATGTTTTCCGGGATCGGCGTGATCGCCTGCGCCGCGAATGCGGTCTGGATGTCGGCCGCCCAGCCCGCCGCATCCGGCACGGCGGCGGGCATGCGTCGCTCGATTTCCGCGCGGACCACGCGCGGTTCCGGCGCGTATTGCAACGGTTGCCGCGTTGCGCAGCCGGTGATGAGCGCGACGACAAGCCACGCCGATGCGAGCCTCGTCCACGGGATTGCGTGCATGCCGATCGATCCGATGTCCATCCGCGATGATTCTAGCGGCACGCTTCCGGTCGAACCGATTCCACCGGCAGCCGGTGGAAATCAGGCGTGCATCGCTTCGCGGCGTTGCTCGAGGCGGTCGACTGCCTTGTTCCGTTCGTCGGCGCGTCCTTGCAGGAGCTTGAGCAATTTGCGCGTGCGGATCACGGTTTCGATGATCTTCGCGCGTTGCGCGAGCTCTTCCGGCGTCAGTTCCCGACCCGTCGGCTTCAGGTCGGCACAGGCCTCGCGCGCCTGTTGCAGCAGTTTCACGGCGGCGAGCACATCGGTAGCGGCATCATTCGGCTGCATGGAATCGCTCCATGGGAACGGGCGCGATCGCCCTCCTGTCTGCAGCGATCGCGAGACGGAGCGTGCGCTCCGAAGCGCCTCGAGGATGCGGATGGATGGCGCGTCGACGTGTACGAAATCGCCTATGCGATGCGTAGGACTTCCGCCGGCGGCAAGACCGCCGCGTCACTCCGTGATCTGTTTGGCTTCCGCCGTCCCCAGTGTTTCCGCATGCCGGATGCGGCGGGGCCGATGCAGCAACGGGTAGAGCAGCACCGCAAGCAGGATCAACGCAGCGCCGACGTAGAACGTCGGCGTCAGTTCGTGTTGCTCTCCAAGCAGCAATGCGGCCAGAAGGATCGCGTAAACCGGTTCGAGGTTCGTCGCGAGCTGGATGGCGAACGCGCTCATGTGGCGCAGCGCCACCAGCGACAGCGTGAACGGCAGCAGGGTGCAGGCCAGCGCGAGAACCAGCAGCAACGCACCGTCGCGCACGTCGGGCAGCACGAACGGATTGCCGCCCAGTGCATGCGAGACGAGGCCGAGCAGCGGTGCAAGCACGGTAAGTGCCAGCACGCCGGCACCGAGTTCGATGCCGGTCACGGTCAGCGGATCGGCACGCTCGACCAGGTGCTTGTTGAGAGAGCCGAAGAACGCGACGAGCAGCGCCGAGATCGCTCCGACCGCGATTCCGGCACGCATCGACACCGGCACACCTCCGACCACGAGTGCGACGCCGGGCAGGGCGACGATGCCGAGCACGAGTTCCGCGCGGGAGAACGGGCGCCGTGCGAGCCACGGCTCCAGCAATGCCGTCATCGGCGTGGCGAGTGCGATGCAGGTGGCCCCGACCGAGGCATTGGCGAGTTTGATCGAGGCATAGAAGGTGAGCCAATGCAGCGCGACCAGCACGCCCACGCCGGCGTATGCCAGCAGCAGCCTGGGCTGCATCCTGCGCAGATGGCGCCACGTCGCGGGTATCAGCGCGATCGCCGCAACCACCAGCAGCATGCGCCACCAGACCAGTGGCAGCGCAGGCAGGTGGATCAGCTTGCCGAAGATCGCGGTGAATCCCCACAACAGCACGCAGAAATGGATCTGCAACTGCGCTTTCGCGGCGGGACTGAGCGGATGCACCGGGTTCCGGGGAGAAACGGGAAGGTTGCGCATTCTAGGATATGCGGACTGCCTTCCGCGTCAGGTACCCTGCCGTGCGACACGTGTGGATCGAATGCAATGGCAAGGCCGCCGATGCGCAACTGCTGCGTGGCGCGCTGCAGACGCCGTATGGCCACTTCACCACGATGCGTGTGCGCGACGGCACCGTGCGCGGCCTCGACCTGCATCTGGCGCGGCTGGATGCCGCCACCCGCGCGATGTTCGGCAGCGGCCTCGATCCCGAACCGGTTCGCCGGTGGATGCGTCGGATGGCGGAACATTCGTCCGACTGCATGTTGCGGGTGCAGGTGTTTTCCCGCGCGTTCGATCGCGATGCGCCGGAGCGCGAGGTGGAGCCTGACGTGCTCGTATCCGTCGGCCCCGCGCGGTCATCGCCTCCACTGCCACCGCGTCTGCGCAGCGTGACGTATCTTCGCGACGCCCCGCATCTCAAGCACGTCGGCACCTTCGGCCTGTTCCATCAGCGCCGGCTGGCGCGGATGGCAGGATTCGACGATGCGCTGTTCGTCACGCCGGACGGGGCGATCGCCGAGGCGTCGGTGTGGAACATCGGCTTCGTTGCGGGGCAGCGCGTCGTCTGGCCGGATGCGCCGATGCTCGAAGGCGTGACCATGCGCCTGCTTGCGACGGGCCTCGATGCGCTCGGCATCGAGCAGGGGAGAAGACGCATCGTACGCGGCGAACTGGCTGCGTTCGATGCGGCATTCCTCGCCAACGCGGCGTCGGGCACCGTTGCCGTGGCCGCGATCGACGAAGTGCGCTTCGCCATGTCGCGTTTCCCGCAGCGCTTGCTCGCCGCGGCACTGGAGCATCACCCGTGGCAGAGGATCTGAACCGCGATCGATACTCGTCGACGGGACGCATCCGATGGAGCCTTCAGCCGGAGCCAGGCGCTCCGCGATGCGGGCGACGTCCGGATCGGATCGGCAGAAGCGCGGCATGTCGATGCGCGGCTTCGTGGTCGCAACGCCTCCACATGTGGTGCTGCAACGCACCATGAGCCGTGCTTGCGCGTCGACGACGTGGATTGCGGTGACGGCGATCGAATTGCCGGTCATGCACCCGAACACGGCAGGAGTGCATTTCCAGTGTGACGCAGTTCCGGTAGAGTCCGCCGATCCCGTCAGGGTGCGTGACGGGGTGCTTGCTAGAATGTCCCACTGTCGTCCGGCCTGGCGCTGCGGGCGATCTGCAGCGGTGGAGCGTGAGGTGGAACGTGCGCGCCGGCCATCGGATTCCTTACACATCGGGAGAGTGTCGAGATGAAGAAGTCGTTTCTTGCCGTTGCGCTGACCTGCGCCGGCGTGCTGGCCGCCGGGTCGGCCTTCGCGGCGGGCAACCGCCCGGCGGTCGGCGTTGCCGAGTTCAAGAACGAGTCCGGTGCTGCCTGGTGGCGCGGGGGCGTGGGCTGGGAGCTCTCGGGCATGCTGTCCAACGAGTTGTCCAGCACCGGTCACTTCCGCGTACTCGAGCGCAACAAGCTCGGCACCGTGCTGGAGGAGCAGAACCTCGCCGCATCGGGCCGCGTGCGCAAGGGGACGGGGGCGAAGATGGGCAACGTGACCGGCGCCGACTATCTGGTGTTCGGCACCGTCACGTCCTACGAGGAAAACACCGCCAGCACGGGCGGCGGCATCAGCTTCAAGGGCATCTCGCTCGGCGGCAAGCGGTCGGAGGCCTACATCGCGGTCGACGTGCGCGTCGTGAACGCGGAGACGGGCGAGGTCGACTACGCGCGCACGATCGAGGGCCGCAGTTCCGGCGGTGGCGTTTCAGTTGGCGTGTTCCGCGGCGGCTTCGGCGGCGCGCTGGCCAACGAGAGCAAGACGCCGGCGGGCAAGGCGATCCGTGCCGCGCTGGTCGAGATCACCGATTACCTCGACTGCGTGATGGTCGTGCGCGGCAGCTGCGAAGCCGATTTCGATGCGAAGGAACGCAAGCGCCGCGACAGCAACCGCAAGGCGCTCAAGCTCGACTGATCGGGCAGCGCATGCGGACGGAAGAACGGCGGGCATGGCCCGCCGTTTTCGTTCGTCAAGGAAAAAACACTCAGCGGCTGCGCCGGCGGCGCCCACCGGGCCGCCCCTGCTGCGGACCATCGTGGATCGAATTGCCCGGCTGTCCGCCGCGCGGGCGCGGCGAGGCCTTGTTGCCGCGCGCGTCGGGGCGCTGCACGTTGCCGCCGGGGCCACGCGCATGCTGCCGCGGCCCCTGATTGCCGGATGCCGGCTGGAACTGTCCGGAATGGAAGGGCTGCTCCATGCCGGGACGCGCTCCGCGCCGGCGCCGTGCGGGTTGCGACGTCGGCGCATCGGGGAACCAGCTTCGCAGCACGGCCGGGCTGAGTCCGGGCTCGGCGGCGAACGGCGGCTTGTGCTGGCCCGACGCTGCATTCCGCTTGCCTCCCGGCTGGCGCCGCCCCGGCCCGCCCGGCGCGCCGCCGCCGGCAGTGCCACCCGGCCGGGCGCCCTTGCGGGGCGGGCCGTTGCGCTTGTTGCGCGATGTCTTCTTGCCCGGTGTGCCGCGCCATCCGTCGTCGCGCATGCGATCGAACGCGGCGAACTCGCGCGCTTCCTCGTTGCGTGCGCCGGTCCAGGCCTGTTGCGCCTTGGGATTCGGCCGGAACTCGGTCGGCGTCGCGCGGCGCTGGCCGATGACCGGCGCCAGCGTTAGACGCGGCTGGACCTCTTCGATGCGCGCGCGTTCGCGCAGCGCGGCGACCTGGCGCGCATCGAGTTCCGCGTACTGGCCGCGCAGCAGGCCGCGGGGCAGCTCGATGTTGCCGTAGCGGATGCGCTTGAGACGACTGACCATCAGCCCCTGCGATTCCCACATGCGGCGCACCTCGCGGTTGCGGCCCTCGTGCAGCACCACGCGGAACCAGGAATGGCTGCCGCCGCGGCTGATCACCGCGATCTCGTCGAAGTGCGCGGGACCGTCGTCGAGTTCGACGCCGCTGCGCAGACGCTCGATCACCTCGTCCGGCACTTCGCCGTGGACGCGGCAGATGTACTCGCGATCGACGCCAGCGCTCGGATGCATCAGCGCATTGGCGAGATCGCCGTCGGTGGTCAGCAGGAGCAGGCCGGTCGTGTTGATGTCGAGCCGCCCGACCGCGATCCACCGGGCGCCCTTGATCTGCGGAAGATCCTCGAACACCGTCGGGCGGCCCTCGGGATCCTCGCGCGTGGCGACGACGCCATCCGGCTTGTTGTAGATCAGCACCTGCGCATGCTCGCCGCTGTCGGTGACGACGACGAAACGCTTGCCGTCCATCTCCACGCGATCGCCGCTGCGCACGCTCTGGCCGAGTGTCGCCGCGACGCCGTTGACCTGCACGTCGCCGGCCTCGATGCGCGATTCGAGCATGCGCCGGGAGCCGAGACCCGCATTGGCGAGAACCTTGTGAAGGCGTTCCTCGATGGCGGTGCCGGCTTCGGCGGCGTTGCGCTTGAGGGTGAGTACGGAACGGGAAGTGGTCATGCCTGGGTTTCCGGATCGTGCTGGGGTGCCGGGACTTCGTCCGCGTCGGCGGTTTCCGCTGCGGCGGGAGCATCGACCGAGTCATCGCCTGGCTCTTCACCTTCGGCGATGTCATCGGCGGCGATACCGGCGGGGATGGGTTCGGATGGATCGAGCTCGAGTTGCGGGTCGAGCTCCTCGAGGTCACGGATCTCGCTCAGGGGCGGCAGCTCGTCCAGCGACTTCAACGCGAAATAATCGAGGAACTGGCGCGTCGTGCCGAGCAGCGCGGGCTTGCCCGGAAGATCGCGATGGCCAACCACGCGGATCCACTCGCGCTCCTCGAGCGTTCGGATGATGTGCGTGGACACGGCGACGCCGCGAATCTGCTCGATCTCGCCGCGCGTGATCGGCTGGCGATACGCGATAAGCGAGAGGGTCTCCAGCAACGCGCGCGAGTAGCGACTCGGGCGCTCCGCCCAGAGACGCGACACGAACGCATGCACGTCGTGCCGCACCTGGTAGCGGAAGCCGGACGCGACCTCGACGAGTTCGATGCCGCGACCGTCGCAGTCCTGCCGCAGCTCGTCGAGCGCACGCGCGAGGTCATCATGCGAAGGCATCTCGAACTCGTCGAACAGCGCCGAAAGCTGCGGGATCGTGAGCGGATGCGAGGAGGCGAGCAAGGCTGCCTCGAGGATGCGTTTGATCTGCTGCGGGTCCATCAGGCGGTTGCCAGCGACTTGACGTAAATGGGTGCGAGGGCGACTTCCTGCACGATTTCGACGAGCTGCTCCTTGGCCAGTTCGAGCATCGCGAGGAACGTGACGACCACGCCGCGACGTCCCTCGGTCACGTCGAACAACTGCTCGAAGCGGTGGAATTCGCCATCCTTGAGCGTTTCGAGCACGTCGCTCATGCGGTTGCGCACGTTCAGCGATTCGCGCGCGATTTCGTGGTGGCCGTACAGTTCGGCGCGCTTCATCACGTCCTTGAGCGCGAGCAGCAGTTCGCGAAGCTCCACCGGTGGCGGCAGGCGCACGACGTTGCGGTCGTCGACCGTGACGTGGGCGAGGGCGAAGTCGCGTTCCTGGCGCGGCAACGCGTCGATCTCCTCGGCCGCCTTCTTGAACCGCTCGTACTCCTGCAGTCGGCGGACCAGTTCCGCGCGGGGGTCTTCGCCCTCGGCCCCGTCCTCGGCCGGAGGTCGCGGCAGCAGCAGCCGCGACTTGATCTCGGCCAGGATGGCGGCCATCACGAGGTATTCGGCGGCGAGCTCCAGTTTCAGCTCGCGCATCATCTCGATGTAGTCGACGTACTGGCGCGTGATCTCGGCGATCGGGATGTCCAGTATGTCGAGGTTCTGCCGGCGGATCAGGTAGAGCAGCAGGTCCAGCGGACCCTCGAATGCCTCGAGGACCACCTCCAGCGCATCCGGCGGGATGTAGAGATCCTGCGGAATCTCCAGCACGGGCTGCCCGCGCACGACCGCCAGCGGGATCTCCTGCTGCTGCGGTACCGGCGGAAACGCGCTTGCCTGCGATGATTGGCTTGGCTGTTCTACGGTCTGGTTCATGCTCGACCCGATGACCACGTCCCTGCGCGGGAAGCGCCTCACGGCGCGGGTCATGTGCAGATCAACGGCGGATGCGGTTCGCGCGATCGGACGCGTGACGGCGCGGCGGCCCGCAACGACGGACATCGGGGGAGCCCCCGGCGGCCGGTACAACGATTCCCAAAAGAGTCGGGAGGGACGGCGGGATGGAAAGATCGCCGCGTCTGCGCGCGGGATTCCGGCCTCTCGATTTGCGCCTAGCCTAAGCGCAAACCGCGCGGCATGCAAATGCCCGTCCGCTGCAGGCACTCCGGCGATGGCGACCGTTCGGCTACCATAAGCGGCTTCCCCCGGATGGATCCCACGGATGTGGTACGCGATCGTCGGCCATGACGCGGCCGGTTCACTCGAACGCCGTCTCTCCGCGCGGCCTGCTCACGTGAGGCGGCTGCATGCACTGCGCGAAGCGGGACGCCTGCTCGTTGCCGGACCGTTTCCGGCCATCGATGCCGACGATCCCGGGCCTGCAGGCTTCAGCGGCAGCCTGATCGTCGCCGAGTTCGACGATCTCGACGCCGCGCGCGCCTGGGCCGATGCCGATCCGTATGTCGAGTTCGGCGTGTACGAGCGGGTGGATGTCCGCCCGTTCCTGCGTGTGCTGCCATGACCGCGCGCGTGGAGGCGATCCGCAGCAGGCTCGTCGCCGCGCTGGCGCCGACCATGCTGGAAGTGGATGACGAAAGCCACCGTCACGCCGGGCACGCCGGGGCCAGGGACGGGCGCGGGCATTTCCGCGTGCGCATCGTGAGCGCCGCCTTCCGCGGCCTGGCGCCGCTGGCCCGTCATCGCGCGGTGTACGCGGCGCTCGGCGAGCTGATGCAGACCGACATCCATGCGCTCGCGATCGACGCGCGGACACCGGAGGATGCCCAGTGAACACGATCCGATACCTGCGCGTGCACCCGCGCGCGCGCCGACCGAGGTGTCCATGCGTCTGACCACGATCAAGCTGGCCGGATTCAAGTCGTTCGTCGACCCGACCACGCTGCACCTGCCGACCAACATGACCGGCGTGGTCGGCCCGAACGGCTGCGGAAAATCCAACATCATCGACGCGATCCGCTGGGTCATGGGCGAAAGCGCCGCCAGCCGCCTGCGCGGCGACGCGCTGACCGACGTGATCTTCTCCGGCTCCACCGGTCGCAAGCCGGTCGGCAGCGCGATGGTGGAACTGCTGTTCGACAACAGCGACGGCCTGATCACCGGCGAGTACGCCAGCTACAACGAGATATCGGTCAAGCGCGTCGTCAGCCGCGACGGCCAGTCGCAGTATTTCCTGAACGGCGTGCGCTGCCGGCGCCGCGACATCACCGACCTGTTCCTCGGCACCGGCCTCGGGCCGCGCAGCTACTCGATCATCGAACAGGGCATGATCTCGGAGATCGTCGAGGCCGATCCCGAGCAACTGCGCAACCATCTGGAAGAGGCAGCGGGCATTTCGCGCTACAAGGAACGCCGCAAGGAAACCGAAAGCCGCATCAAGGCGACGCGCGAGAATCTCGATCGCGTGCAGGACGTGCGCGACGAGGTCGACAAGCAGCTCGAACACTTGAAGCGGCAGGCAAAGACCGCCGAACGCTGGCAGGCCTTGAAGGAAGAACAGAAGCGCCGCGAGGCCGAGGTCAAGGCGCTCGCGCTGCGCGAGGCGCGGCTCGCGCTGGAAGAGCAGGGCAACGCCCTGCGCAGGGCCGAACTGGCCATCGAGCAGCAACTCGCCGAGCAGCGCCGCTGCGAGGCGGAGCTGGAAACCGGCCGCGAGAAGCATGCGGCCGCCGCCGAACATGCGAACGCGGTGCAGGCCGAGGTGTATCAGGTCGGCGCGGAGATCGCGCGCATCGAGCAACAGATCCGCCACAGTCGGGAGCTGGCCGAACAGCTCGAGCGCGCACGCGAGGAAACCGAGCGCTCGCACGGCGAGATTGCCGCGCACATCGCGACCGACCGCCAGCGCCTCGACGAGCTGAACGCGCTGCTCGAGGATGCGCAACCGCAACTGGCGACGTTGCAGGAGGCCGAGGAAGCCGCCGCCGAGGCGCTGCGGGCGGCCGAATCGAGGCTGGCGGAATGGCAGACTCAATGGGACGCCCACGCGCAGGAGACGTCCAGCGCCGTCCAGGGGGCGGAAGTCGAACGCACGCGGCTGGATTACCTCGACAAGCAGTGCATGGCGGCGGACCAGCGCCGCGCCGCATTGCTCGCCGAACGTGATGCGGCGAACCTCGACGAACTTGCCAAGGCGCTCTCCGCGCTCGAAACGGAGCACGCGACGCTGCGCGAGCGTGCCGAGCACGGCACGTTGCTGCTGGACGAACGCCGGCAGTCCGTCGAGGACGCCGCGGCAGCGGAGCGCGAGGCACAGGCCGCGCTCAGCAACGCGCGCGGCGAACTCGAGAAACTGCGTGGCAAGCATGCATCGCTCGAGGCGCTGCAACTTGCCGCGCTCGGCGACGCGCAGGGCGCGCTGCGCGAATGGCTGGACCGGCTCGGCCTGGCCGATGCGCAGCGACTCGGCGAAGCGTTGCAGGTCGATCCCGAATGGGAAATGGCGGTCGAGGCCGTTCTCGACGGCTGGCTCGACGCCGTGCTCGTGGACGATCCGGCCGGCTTCGTCGACGGTCTGGCGTCCCTCGGCGAGGCTGACCTGACGCTCATCGACACGGAGGAAGCGGCCGCGCCGCCAGGGGGCACGCTGGCCGCGCACGCACGCGGCCCCGCTGCCGCGCTGCGGATCCTAGCGCGCGTGCGCGTGGCTGGCTCCATCGAGCAGGCGCGCTCCCTGCTGCCGACGCTCGGTGACGGCGAATCGGTGATCGTGCCGAGTGGCGAGTGGCTCGGCCGCGGCTTCGTCCGCGTGCGGCGCGGTGCAGCGGAAGCCGGCGTGCTGATGCGCGAGCGCGAACTGCGCGATACCGCCGCACGCATTGCCGAACTCGAGCGTGCCGTGCTCGATCACGCGGAAACGCTCGAGGAGGCACGCCAACGACGGCTGGATGCCGAACAGGCACGCGATGACGCCCAGCGCGAACAGTACGGCGCGCATCGCCGCCTCGCGGAGATCGCCGGCCAGTTGCAGAGCCAGCGTGGCCGCATCGACGGCGCCGAGGAACGGCTGCGCCGCGTCGCGATGGAACTGGAAGAGATCGAATCGAAACTCGACGCCGATCGCGAGCAGGTCCGCGAGGCGCGCGGCCGCCTGGAGCAGGCCGTCGCGCGCATGGGCGAGATGGAGCAGCGGCGGCAGGCACTGGAAAGTGAACGTCGCGGCTTGCTGGAGGCGCGCGAGGAAGCCCGCATGAACGCGCGCGAGGCGCGCGACGCGGCGCACCAGCTCGCGCTGGCCTCCGAGTCCCGTCGCAGCGCGGTAGCGTCGTTGCAGCAATCACTGGAACGCATGCAGGCGCAACTTGCGCAGATGGAAGCACGGCGGGGCGAGATCGCTTCGCAGCTCGCATCCGGCGGCGACCCCCTGGCGGAGCTGGAAGAACAACGCCAGACCTTCCTCAACCAGCGGCTGCTGGTCGACCGGCGCATGGTCGAGGCGCGCCAGGCGGTGCAGGAACAGGAGGCGGAGATCCGCAGGCTGGACCAGGCGCGCCACGAGTTCGAGAAGCAGCTCGGCGAGCAGCGCGAACGCCTGTCGGAAATCCGCCTGCGCGAGCAGGAGCATCGCCTGCACGCGCAGACGCTCGAAGCGGCGATCGCCGAGGCAGGTTATGACATCGATGCCGTGCTCGGTGCGCTGCCTGACGGGGCGGAGGCCGCGCAGTGGCAGGCGGAGCTGGGCGAGCTCGACCAGAAGATCCGGCGCCTCGAACCGGTCAATCTTGCCGCGATCCAGGAGTACGAGGAGCAGGCCGAGCGCAAGAGCTATCTCGATGCGCAATTGGGCGACCTGACCACCGCGCTGGAAACGCTCGAAGGCGCGATCCGCAAGATCGACAAGGAAACGCGCCAGCGCTTCAAGGAAACCTTCGAGCGAGTCAATGCCGGCGTTCAGGAGCTGTTCCCGCGCCTGTTCGGCGGTGGCCATGCCTACCTGCAGTTGACCGGCGACGACCTGCTTTCCACCGGCGTCACGATCATGGCGCGGCCGCCCGGCAAGCGGGTCAGCTCGATCTCGCTCCTGTCCGGCGGCGAGAAGGCGATGACCGCGGTCGCGCTGGTGTTCTCGATCTTCCGATTGAATCCGGCGCCGTTCTGCCTGCTGGACGAGGTCGACGCACCGCTGGACGAGGCCAATGTCGGACGCTTCTCGTCGCTGGTTTCGGAGATGAGCGAACAGGTGCAGTTCATCTTCGTCACCCACAACAAGGCAACGATGGAGGCGGCGCGTCAGCTCTGCGGCGTCACGATGCGGGAACCGGGTGTTTCGCGCCTCGTGCAGGTCGATCTGGCGGAAGCGGCTAAACTCGCGGGCGCGGCCTGATCGACCGCGATCCACGTTCGAACGCGCGTGCGGAGGTAGCAGGGCATGGACTGGAATCCCGTCGTCGGCATCCCGCTGATCCTGTTCGGTGCGATCGTGCTCGTCGCGATCTACCTGTTCGGCCGGCCACGCAAGGCGGAGCAGGGCGAACGACGCGCGGCGCGGCGCTCCGCCGGCGAGCCCGGCGAACGCATCGAGCCGACCATCGGCGAGCCTGCCGTTTCCGACGACGAGCCGGCACAGGGCGAGCTCGCGATCGGCGCCGCGGAGGCGTCCGCAGCGGCCGCGCCGCGCGCGCCGACGGGCTCGCGTCCCGACGTGCCGATAGACCGCATCGTCACGCTGTTCGTCGCAGCGCGCGCCGGCGAGACGCTGCACGGACCCGATGTCGTGGTGGCCGCCGAAAAGGCGGGCCTCGAGTTCGGAGACCTCGGCATCTTCCATCGACTCGTGCTGGGCAAGAAGGCGGACGGCCCGGTGTTCAGCATGGCCAACATGGTCAAGCCGGGACATTTCGACATGGCGGCGCTGGAAGAGGTCCGCACCCCGGGCGTGACCTTGTTCATGACCCTGCCGGGTCCGTTGCCGGCACTGGATGCGTGGGAAATGATGCTGCCGACCGCGCAGCGCCTGGCCGAACTGCTCGACGCGCAGGTGCTCGACGAGGGACGCAACGCGCTCGGACGGCAGCGCATCGCGCATCTGCGCGACGAACTTCGCGCATGGGACCGCCAGCAGGAGCGCGCGCAGATCCGCCCCGGCCGCTGATCCGCCCGGGGCCGGACGCTCCGTCGTTCAATCACGCAGTTCCATCACCACGCTGGGCGTCGTCAACCGTTCGAGTACGGCGTGCGTGACCTCATCGGTCGATGCCGCGCGGTACGGCGAGAGATCGGCGGTGAACACGCCGTCGCCGAGCACGTCGCGTACCGCGCGTTCCACCGCATCCGCCTCGTCGGCCAGCCCGAGCGAATGACGCAGCAGCAGCGCGGCGCTGAGGATGGCGCCGACAGGATTGGCGATGCCGCGACCCGCGATGTCCGGCGCCGAGCCGTGGATCGGTTCGTACAGGCCGCTTCGCCCGTCGCCGAGCGAGGCGGACGGCAGCAGGCCCATCGACCCCGCCAGCATCGATGCCTCGTCGGTGAGGATGTCGCCGAACATGTTTTCCGTCACGATCACGTCGAACGCGCGCGGCTTGGCGAGCAGGTGCATCGCCATCGAATCGACGAGCTGGTGCTCCAGCGTCACGTCCGGAAATTCCTCGCGCGCGATGCGCGTCGCGGTCTCCCGCCACAGGCGCGAGGTTTCCAGCACGTTCGCCTTGTCCACCGACGTCACGTGGCGGCGCCGCGCGCGCGCGAGCACGCAGGCCTTGCGCACGATGCGCTCGATCTCCGCGACACTGTAACGGCATTCGTCGGCCGCGCCGTCGGCGTCGCGCGACTTCTCGCCGAAGTAGATGCCGCCGGTCAGTTCGCGCACGACGAGGAGATCGACGCCGGCCAGCAGGTGCGGCTTGATCGGCGCTGCGCCGATGGTCGCCGGATGCGGCTCGACCGGACGCAGGTTCGCGTACAGGCCCAAGCCCTTGCGCAATGCGAGCAGGCCCTGCTCGGGGCGCACCGCAGCGTTCGGATCCGACCACTTCGGCCCGCCCACGGCACCGAGCAACACGGCATCGGCCGCGCGGCAGGCGGCCAGCGTCGATGCCGGCAGCGGCTCGCCATGGGCGTCGATCGCGGCGCCGCCGATCGGGTGCTCGCGCATCGAGAAGCGATGGCCGAAATGACGTGCCACGCCGACAAGTACCGAAGTGGCGGCAGCGGTGACCTCGGGGCCGATGCCATCTCCGGGCAGGACGGCGATCTCAGCTTGCATGGACGGATTCCTCGAAATGGCGTGGATGGGAAGATTCGAATGCCGTGATTGCCGCTTCCTGCCGCAGCAGGTAGCCGAGCGCGTCGACGCCTTCGATCAGGCACGTGCGTGCGAACGCATCGAGCGGGAAGGCGAAGCACCGGCCGTCCGGCATGGAAACGGTGGCGGCGGCGATGTCGATCGCCAGCTCGATGCCGGGCCGCGCGATCAGCTCGTCGACGATCGCCTCGTCCAGCACGATCGGCAGCAGTCCGTTCTTCTGTGCGTTGCTGCGGAAGATGTCGGCGATCTCGGCGCTGATCACCGCGCGCAGGCCGAGGTCGACCAGCGCCCACGGCGCATGCTCGCGCGACGATCCGCAGCCGAAGTTGCGGCCGGCGACGAGGATCGACGCGCCAGCGTTTTCGGGGCGGTTGAACGGAAACTGCGGATCGGGCGATCCATCCTCGCGCAGCCGCCAGTCGGCGAACGCGTGTCGGCCGAGGCCGGCGCGCTCGGTGGTGGTCAGGAAGCGCGCCGGAATGATCTGGTCGGTGTCGATGTTGCGCTGGGGCAGGACGACGGTGCGCGAGACGAAACGGGTGGCCGGTGCGTTCATGCGGCCTCCGTGGACAGGAACGCGCGCGGGTCGGTGATCATGCCGGCAACCGCGCAGGCGGCTGCGGTGGCGGGCGAGGCGAGCACGGTGCGCGCGCCCTTGCCCTGGCGTCCCTCGAAATTGCGGTTGCTGGTGGAAACGGCAAGCTGGCCCGGCGCGACCATGTCGCCGTTCATCGCGATGCACATCGAGCAGCCCGCTTCGCGCCACTCGGCGCCGGCTTCGCGCACGATGCGGTCGATGCCCTCGGCTTCCGCGTCGCGCTTGACCGGATCGGAGCCGGGCACGACGAGCATGCGAACGCGCGGGTGGACGCGGCGTCCGGCGAGGATGCGCGCGACCTCGCGCAGGTCGGACAGGCGCCCGTTGGTGCAGCTTCCGACGAACACCACGTCCACCGGACGCCCCGCCACGGGCTCGCCCTCGTGCCAGCCCATGTAGGCGCGCGCCTTGTCCGCGTCGGCGCCGCCACCGGACGGAATGCGCGCGTCGATCGGCGCGACCTGTCCGGGATGGGTGCCCCAGGTCACGCTGGGGCGGATCTGCGCTGCGTCGATGTGCACCTCGCGGTCGAAACGCGCACCTTCGTCGCTGCGGAATGCCTGCCAGCGCGCGACCGTGGCATCGAAGGCCGCCCCCTTCGGCGCGCGCGGCGCTGCTGCCAGCCAGGCGAACGTCGTCTCGTCGGGCGCGATCAGCCCGGCGCGAGCGCCGGCCTCGATCGACATGTTGCATACCGTCATGCGCTCTTCCATGGACAGCGCCTCGATCGCGCTGCCGCGGTACTCGATCACGTGACCGGTTCCGCCGTTCACGCCGATCGTGCCGATCACGTGCAGGATCAGGTCCTTGGCCGAAACGCCCGGCGCGAGCTGCCCGCTGACAGTGATTGCCAGCGACTTCGGCTTGCGCTGCAGCAGGCATTGCGTGGCGAGCACGTGCGCGACCTCGCTGCTGCCGATGCCGAACGCAAGCGCGCCGAAGGCGCCGTGCGTCGCGGTGTGGCTGTCGCCGCAGACGATCGTCATGCCCGGCTGCGTGAAGCCGAGTTCCGGTCCGACCACGTGCACGATGCCGCGCCGTCCGCTGTCGAAATCGAACAACTCGATGCCGTGGCGACGCGTGTTGCGGCGCAGGGTGGCGACCTGATGCTCGGCTTCGCCGCTGGACCACGGCAGGCGACCATCCGCGCCGGCCGCCAGCGTCGGCGTCGAGTGGTCGAGAGTGGCCTTGGTGCGCCCCGGCTGCCGGACGGCCAGCCCGCGTGCATCCAGTTCGGCGAATGCCTGCGGCGAGGTGACTTCGTGCACGAGGTGCAGATCGATGTAGAGGATCGCTGGCGTGGCTTCCGTTTCCGCGACGACCTGGTGTGCGTCCCACAGTTTCTCGAACAGGGTTTTCGGTGACATGGGCTCTGTTCCGTGCATGATCAGGCGAGGGCGGCGACGCGATCGGATACCGGGCGCCGGACCCGGTTCGCCACGTCCAGCCAGGCGAGTGCACTGGCTTCGATGATGTCGGTGCTGGTTCCGGTACCGGTGCGTTCGATGCCGTCGTTGCGCGCGACGACACGGGCGGTGCCCTGAGCATCGTCCCCGTTGGTGATGCTCGATACCGTGTAGCTCTCCACGTCGAGCGCGATGCCCGTGGCGCGCGAAAGCGCGGCGAACAGGGCATGGACCGGGCCATCGCCGACCGCGGCCTCGCTGACGTGCGCGCCCTCCGGATCGACGAGTTCGACGCTAGCGGTCGGCAGGCTGCCGTCGGCGACTCCGGTGCTGATGTGCGCGCGTGTCAACCGGTAGCCGCGCAGGTCGCGGCTGTCGGCATCGAGGACGAGCGCGTCGAGGTCGGCGTCGAACACCTCGCGCTTCTTCTCCGCCAGCGCCTTGAACGCCGCGAACACCGCATCGAGGCGTGTCTCGGAAATCACGTGGCCCAGCGTGCGCAGGCGGTCGGCGATCGCCGCGCGTCCGCTGTGGCGGCCGAGCACCATCTGCGATGCGCTCCAGCCTACGTCCTGCGGATTCATGATCTCGTAGGTACCGCGATGGCGCAGCATGCCGTGCTGATGGATGCCCGATTCGTGCGCGAACGCATTCTGGCCGACGATGGCCTTGTTGCGCTGGACGGCCATGCCGGTCAGGCGGGTGAGCAGGCGCGAGGTCGGCAGCAGCTTGCGCGTGTCGATGCGCGTGTCGCAGCCGTACCACGCGTTGCGTACCTTGAGCGCCATCACGAGTTCTTCCATCGCGCAGTTGCCGGCCCGCTCGCCGATGCCGTTGATCGTGCACTCGACCTGCCGCGCACCGCCCTCGATCGCGGCCAGCGAATTGGCGACCGCCATGCCGAGGTCGTCGTGGCAGTGCGCGCTGAACACCACGTCGCGTGCGCCGGGAACAGTCGCGATCAGTCGCTCGAACAGCGCGCGCGTCTCGGCCGGCGTCGCGTATCCCAGCGTGTCGGGCACGTTGATCGTGGATGCGCCGGCGGCGATCGCCACGCCGATCACTTCAGCGAGAAAATCATCCTCGGTGCGGGTGCCGTCTTCGGTGGAGAACTCCACGTCGTCGCACAGGCTGCGCGCCAGGGCGACGTGCCGCGCGGTGGCATCGAGCACCTCTTCGCGGCTCATGCACAACTTGTGCTCGCGATGCAGCGGACTGGTGGAGATGAACACGTGGATGCGCGGACGCGCCGCGTCTTCGACGACCTTCGCGCAGGCCTCGATGTCGGCCGCGAGGCATCGCGACAGCACGCAGACGGTGGTATCGCGCAGTTCGCGCGCGATCATCGCCGTCGCCTTGCGGTCCGCCTCGGAACTGGCGGGAAAGCCGGTCTCGATCACGTCCACGCCGAGTTCTGCGAGCGCGCGCGCCATCACGAGCTTCTGCTCCGGCGTCATGCTGCATCCGGGGGATTGTTCGCCGTCGCGCAGCGTGGTGTCGAAGATGCGTACGAAAGGTTCCTCGGGCTGGTTCATGCGGGCAATTCCTCCAGCGGAACGGATGATTCGGGTGCCGGCGAGGCGGCGGGCAGGGACGGCGCGATCGCGCGTTGCCGGCGGCGTGGACGGCGCGGCGGACGCGGGCGGATCTCGGCGAGCAGCCGCGCGAGAACGCCGGCATCGAGGTTTCCACCGGACACGACCGCGCACTTGCGTTTCGCGGCGACGCGGCGGCCGGCCGCGAGCGCGAGCGCGCCGGCGCCCTCGGCGATCACGTGTTCTTCCAGCGCCAGCCGGACCAGCGTCTCGCGCAACTCGGCTTCGCGCACGATCACGACGTCGTCGAGCAGATCGGCGAGGATCGTGCGGGTGAGCAGGCCGGGATCCTTCACGCGCACGCCGTCGGCGAGCGTATCGGCAGGCATCGCAGGCGGGTCTTCGCCGCGCAGCACGCGCGCCATCGCGTCCACGCCTTCGACCTGTGCGCCGATCACGCGCAGTCGCCGGTTCACGTCGCGCATCGACTTGAGCGCGATCGCGATGCCCGATGCAAGTCCGCCGCCGCCGATCGGCACCAGCACGACGTCCGGAGCGAGCGTGGCGATCTCGAGCCCGACCGTGCCCTGGCCGGCGATCACGTCCGGATCGTCGAAAGCGGGCAGCAGGCGCCAGCCGTTCTGTTCGGCAAGCTCGGCGGCGAACGCCTTGGTCTCGTCGTAGCTGTCCCCGTGCAGACGCACCGTCGCGCCCCAATGGCGCACGCCGGCGATCTTCGTCTCCGGCGCACACCTGGGCATCACCGTGATTGCCTGCACGTCGGTGCGGTATGCCGCCCAGGCCAACCCTTGCGCGTGATTGCCGGCCGAGGCGGCGACGACCGGCCGCATGTCGCCGCGTTCCCGGCCCGCGAGCAGTGCATTCAACGCGCCGCGCACCTTGTACGAGCCGGTGCGTTGCAGATTCTCCAGCTTCAGCCAGCAGCCGAAGCGCTCCGCATAGTGGAGCGGCGTGGCCTCCAGGTGTGCGGCGAGACGTGCACGGGCAACGAGGACGTCGGCGAGACCGACGCGACGGGAAGTCGAGGCGCCGGCCTGCATGGCTCAGGCTACCGTCATCCACGCGGCGGAGGTCGACTCCTCGCCGCGCACGACGCGCGCATACAGCGCGGCCAGCTCCCGCGTGACCGGTCCGGGGCCGTACTCGCGATCCTCGAGACGCGCGATCGGCGCGACCTCGGCTGCGGTTCCGCAGGCGAACACCTCGTCGGCATCGCGAAGCTCCTCGAGCGTGACCGGCCGCGCCGCAGCGCCAGAGAGTTCGATCAGCGTCGCGCGCGTGATGCCGGGCAGGGCATCGGCATGTTCGACCGCGACGACGCGGCCGTCCTTCACGAGGAAGACGTTGGCGCCGGTGCATTCGACGACATGACCGCCGTCGTCCACGAACAGGGCTTCGTCGAAACCGCGCGCCTTGAGCTCGGCCTTCGCGAGGATCGAGTTCACGTAGGCGCCGCAGAGCTTGAGCGGCGGCAGCGAACGCGCCGGGTTGCGTCGCCACGAGGTGATCCCGAGGCGCGTGCGCGAGCCGGCCAGATGCACGACCGACGGCGCAGTCGCGATCATGAAGTGAGGAGTGTGGCCGGCGACGTCGAGGCCGAAGCCGCCTTCGCCCGCCCATGCGAGCGGACGGACATAGGCATCGCCGTCGCGATTCGCGCGCAGGGTCGTCAGGATCGCCTCGGTGGCGAGCGCGGCATCGAAACCGATGCCGAGCAGCTCGGCGCCGCGCCGCATGCGTTCGAGGTGCTCGGGCAGGCGGAACACCGCGGTGCCGTGTTTCGTCGCGTACGCACGAATGCCCTCGAACACGCCGCTGCCGTAGTGCAACGCGTGTGTGTCCAGCCCGATCCTCGCGTCGGATGCATCGACTACCGCGCCGTCGAACCAGACGCGGCGAGCGTCGGGCGCGACTGTCGCTGCCGGCATGGCGTCGGAAGCATCGGCGCCGACCGGTGATGCGGGACGATTCAGCATGGTGCCACCTCCACGGCGAGACAGTCGTGCATCTTCGCGAGCTGCAGGGCGAGCTGCTGCTCGCTGCGCTCACCCTCCACGGTCAGGTACAGGCGCCATGGACCGCCATCCGATCCGGCCTCGCCGTCCACGGCCAGCGGGCGGAAGCCGCGCCGCTCCGTTGCGCCGAGCACGCGGACCAGTGCGCCTTCGGCGTGGCGCAGGGTCAGATCAAGCCGGTATCGCATCGGCCGGTTCCTCGGTGGCGGCGGGCGGTGCGGAAGCGGCGACCATGCGCGCATCCCCGTCGAGCATCTGCGCGTTGTTGTGGTTCGGCGGCACCAGCGGCCAGACGTTCGCGGCCTGGTCGATCGCGACGTGCAGCAAGGCCGGGCCGGCGGTCGCAAGCAGCGCATCGAGCGCGGTCGGGACATCCGCGGCACGGTCGACGTGCAGCGCCGGGATGCCGAACGCGGCCGCGATCGCACCGAAGTCGGGGTTGTCGGACAGGTCGATCTCGGAGTAGCGCCGGTCGAAGAACAGTTCCTGCCACTGCCGCACCATGCCCAGCGCCTGGTTGTCGAGCAGCACGATCTTGATCGGCAGCCCGCAGCGGCGGACGGTGGCGAGTTCCTGCACGTTCATCAGGAACGAGCCGTCGCCGCTCACGCAGATGACTTGTGCGGACGGATCCTGCAGTTGCGCGCCGATCGCGGCGGGCAGCCCGAAGCCCATCGCGCCGAGCGCGCCGCTGGTCAGGTGCTTGCGCGGGTGCGCCATCCGCCAATGCTGCGCCACCCACATCTGGTGCTGACCGACGTCGCAGGCGACGATCGCCTCCGGCGCACGTTCCGACAGACAGCGCAGCAGCGCGGGCGCATACACGCCGTCTCCCGGCGCGTCGTAGCGGGCCGCGTGAAGCTCCGCGCGCTCGCGGCAGAGCGTGCGCCATTCACGGCGTGCGGCGCCGTGCCGGCCCTGCATCTGCGCCGCGCACACCGGCGCCAGCACGTCGAGGCTGTGGGCGATGTCGCCGTGTACCGCGACGTCGGCGTGGCGCAGCTTGCCGATCTCCGAGACGTCCGCGTCGAGATGGACGATGCGCGCATGCGGCGCGAACTCCGCCAGCTTGCCGGTGGCACGGTCATCGAAGCGCGCACCGGCCACGAGCAGCAGGTCCGCCTCCTGCACCGCGAGGTTGGCCGCGCGGCTGCCGTGCATGCCGAGCATGCCGAGGTTGCCGGGATGATCCGCGGGCAGCGCGCCGAGTGCCTTCAGCGTGAGTACGGCGGGAAAGCCGGTACGGTCCGCGAAACCGCGGAACGATTCCACCGCATTGCCGAGCACGAGGCCACCCCCGGCGTAGAGCAACGGTTTGCGCGCCTGCGCGATCAGCGCGGCGGCCGCGTGCAGCGCGTGTTCCGGCGCGGCGGGCACCGGCGGGACCGGCAGCGGAGCGTGCGGTGGCAGATGCGAGGCGTCGGCGAGCTGCACGTCCTTGGGCAGGTCGATCAGCACCGGGCCGGGACGCCCGCTGCGCGCGATGCGGAATGCCTCGCCGACCATCAGCGGAAGATCATCCACGCTGCGCGGCAGGAAGCTGTGCTTGACGATCGGCATGGTCATGCCGAAAACGTCGAGTTCCTGGAATGCATCGGAACCCATCAGCGGCGTGGCGACCTGCCCGGTGATGCAGACCATCGGCACCGAATCGAACAGCGCATCGGCGATGCCGGTGACGAGGTTCGACGCGCCGGGGCCGGAGGTCGCGACGCATACCCCGACGCGCCCGCTGGCACGTGCATAGCCGTTGGCGGCGAATGCCGCGCCCTGTTCGTGGCGGACCAGCACATGGCGCAGGTTCGAGCCATGCAAGGCATCGTAGAACGGCATGATCGTGCCGCCCGGATAGCCGAACAGCGTGTCCACGCCTTCGGCGGCGAGAGCGGCAACGAGCCAGCGGGCAGCGGTGGTCATGCGGCGGCCTCGGTCTGCGGCTTCTCGGCCAGTGCGCGCACCGCCGCGTGCGGACTCTCGGTCGCTACGGACGGCAGGCGGCGCGGTGCCGCCGTCGACGCCTGCTCCAGCCACTTCATGCTCGCGCGCAGCTTGCGCCCGGTGGCCTCGATCGGGTGGTCGAGGTCGGCCTGCTTGAGCGCCTTGTAGTTCGCGTTGCCGGCCTTGTACTCGGCGATCCATTGGCGAGCGAAGGTGCCGTCCTGGATCTCGGCGAGGATCTTCTTCATCTGCGCGCGGGCGTGTTCGTCGATCACGTAGGGTCCACGCGTGAGATCGCCGTACTGCGCGGTCTCGCTGATGAACTCGTGCATGCGCGTGATGCCGCCTTCATAGAGAAGGTCGACGATCAGCTTCAGCTCGTGCAGGCATTCGTAGTACGCGATCTCCGGCTGGTAACCGGCCTCGACGAGGGTTTCCCAGCCAGCCTGGACCAACTTGGTCGCACCACCGCAGAGGACTGCCTGCTCGCCGAACAGGTCGGTTTCCGTTTCTTCCTTGAACGTGGTGCGGATCGCGTTCTGGCGCGCGCCGCCGATGCCTGCGCAGTAGGTGAGGGCCAGCTCCTCGGCGCGGCCGCTGCGATCCTGATGCACGGCATACACGGCCGGGACTCCGCGTCCGATCTCGTACTCGCGCCGCACCAGCGCACCCGGTCCCTTGGGCGCGACGAGCACGACATCGAGGTCTTCGCGCGGCGTGATCTGGCCGTAGTGGACGTTGAAGCCGTGCGCGAACAGGAGGCAGGCGCCGTCCGGAATCGCGTCGACCAGCACGTTCGCGTAGAGGTTCGGCTGCACCATGTCGGGCGTGAGCACGGCAACGATGTCCGCGCCGTCACACGCTTCGGCGGGCGTCTTGACCGCAAAGCCGTCTTCCTTCGCGCGTTGCTCGGTCGGACCGCCGGGGCGCAGGCCGATGGTGACGTGGAATCCGGAGTCGCGGAGATTGAGCGCGTGCGCGCGGCCCTGGCTGCCGTAGCCGATGATGGCGATGCGGGGTTGGTTCGGGTTCTGCATGGTGCGGGTTTCCTTTGGCGTGGACATGAGTCGAAGGGAGTCGGGCGTGGAAGACGTCAAGCGGGTTCGAGCGTCGCGGCGGCATCGACGTGCACCGTGGCGGCAATGCGGTTCGCGTCGAGCGGCCCCGGCGCGGTGACCGCGCCGCGCGCGGCCGAGCTCACGTCGCGCGCGTACTTGGCCAGCACGCCGCTCGTGACGCGCGGAGGGATGCGGCGCGGCTCTCGCAGCGAGAGATCCGCTGCGACATCGATGCGACGGGAAGCGACGTCGATGGTCACGATGTCGCCGTCACGCAGGAACGCGATCGGGCCACCGCGCGCGGCCTCGGGCGCGATGTGGCCGACCATGAAGCCGTGCGTGGCGCCGCTGAAGCGGCCGTCGGTGATCAGCGCGACGTCGTTGCCGAGTCCTTGCCCGACGATCGCGGCCGTCACCGCGAGCATCTCGCGCATGCCGGGACCACCCGCCGGACCCTCGAAGCGAATGACGACGACATCGCCGGCACGGATTTCGCGCCGCTGCACGGCGGCGAATGCGGCGTCCTCGGAATCGAACACCCGCGCCGGACCTTCGAATCGTTCGCGACCGTGGCCGGCGAGCTTGACGATGCAGCCCTCTGGCGAGAGATCGCCGTACAGGATCGACCAGCCGCCTCGCGGCTTGATCGGATCGGAAACCGGGCGCACCGCGTCCTGAGGACCCGGCACGGGCGTCGCATCGAGCTCGGCGAACAGCGACCGTCCGGTGACCGTGGGCGCGTCGTCCAGCAGGCCTGCCGTGCGCAGTTCCCGCGCGATCAGCGCAGTGCCGCCGAACGCGAACAGTTCCGCGGCGGTATAGCGTCCACCGGGCTTCAGGTCCGCGATCACCGGTGTGCGGGCAGCGTCGTCGAATGCCTCGAGATCGAAGGGCACGCCGGCCTCGTGCGCGATGGCAAGCAGGTGGAGCGCGGCGTTGGTGGACCCTGCCGTCGCCGACACGGCACGCGCCGCGTTGCGCAGCGACCTGGCGGTGATCAGTTCGCGTGGCGTGGGCGTGCCCGTGCGCAGTCGCTGCATGACGAGCCGACCGCAGGCCCGCGCCGCATGCGCCTTGTCCGGATGCACCGCCGGGATGTCGTTGGCCTGCAGCGGTGACAGCCCGAGCATCGTCAGCACCATCGCCATCGTGTTGGCCGTGTACTGGCCTCCGCAGGCACCGGCGCCGGGGCAGGCGCTGGTTTCGATTCGATGCAGTTCCGCGTCATCCATCCGGCCGGCGGCATGAGTGCCGACGGCTTCGAACACGTCCTGCACGGTGATCGGCTTTTCGCTTCCGTCGCTTCGACGGCAGCGACCCGGGAGGATCGTTCCGCCGTAGAGGATCACGGTCGGGATGTCGAGTCGCGCGGCGGCCATTGCCGCAGCGGGGATGGTCTTGTCGCAGCCGACCAGCAGCACCATCGCATCGAGGCAGTGTCCACCGACCGCGAGTTCGATCGAATCGGCGATCGTCTCGCGCGAAGCCAGCGAGGAACGCATGCCGTCGCTGCCCATCGCGATGCCGTCGGTCACGGCGATGGTGTTGAACTCGATCGGCGTGCCACCGCCGTCACGGATGCCGTTCTTCGCGTGGGTTGCGAGATCGCGCAGCGTGAGATTGCACGGGGAGACGTCGGACCAGGTATGCACGACGGCCACGAGGGGACGGGCGATGGCTTCGTCGTCGAGGCCGGTGGCGCGCAGCATGGCGCGTGCGGGGGCTCGGGCAGGGCCTTTCTTGATGGCGTCGCTTTTCACGTTCCTGGCTTCCTGGTGGAAAACCGGGCCGGAAAAACAAAAACCCCGCGTCTCGGGGAGCGCGGGGTTCTGTTTCTTCGACCTGGATCTGGTGGATTTCGGCTACACGAATCCGGTCCCCGCGCTCTTTTGCAAGGTAATGAGTACAAGTACGAGAATGAGGGCGAGACCGGCGAGGATGCGGCCACCGAGCATCTCCCGCGTCATGGGCGGGATCACGCGTGCGATCGGACGGTGGCTGTTGCAACGCATCATGGTTGCGGAGAAAAGCATGCCGGACACGGCCCTGTCAACCCTTTCCTTCGGTTCGCGTGCAATTCACCGCAGGTAGGCGGTGGCAAGCGCGTTGAGGTGGTAGCGCTCGGCATCGCGCAGGAACGGCGCGACCAGCATCAGGATGCGGTGGATGCCGCGATCGAGTTCGGCTTCGTCCGATTCCGCCGGTTCGCCGCGCACGCTGCAGAAGTTCATCCAGAAGGTCGCTACCAGCAGGATGTTCTCGGCCAGCGCGCGGATTTCGTCCGGGGTCGCGCGCATCACGCCGGCGGACGCCAGGCGGCCGAGGAGCGTCGTCGCGCTTGCGGAAGCCCGCGCCATGATCCGCGCGAAGCGCAACCGCAGCTTGCGATTGCGCGCGAGGATGTCGACCAGGTCGCGGTACAGGAATCGATACTCCCACAGCACCGCGAACACGCCATGCAGCTGCATCCAGACATCCTCGAGCCCCGGCATGCGGTCTCCGGGAGGCGCGAGTGCGCCGTCGAGCCGCGCCTCATAGCGCGCGAACAGGTGCTCGACGATGTCGTCCTTGTTGCGGAAGTGGTAGTAGAGATTGCCCGGGCTGATGCCGAGCTCGTCCGCGATGTGGTTGGTCGTGACGTTCGGCTCGCCCTGCGCGTTGAAGAGCGCGAGACCGGTATCGAGGATGCGCTCGCGCGTCCTCGTGCCGGTGCGTGGCGAAACCTTGCCCACGGCGCTCCCCGCAGGTTCAGGCGCCGAGCTTCTTCACCAGGTCGACGTACTTCTGCTGAGCGTCTTCGGGCCGGGTGCCCTTGAGCTTGGCCCATGCCTCGTATTTCGCCGTACCGACGAAATCGAAGAATCCCGGTTTGGGTCCGGAGACATCGCCTTCCGATCCCTGCTTGTAGAGCGCATACAGCTTCAGCAGCGTGTCGTTGTCCGGACGCTCGGCAAGCTTCTTGACGTCCTCCGCCGCCTTGTCGAAGCGGGCCTGCAAGTCGGGCATGTCTGCACCCTTCGCAACACGTGGGCCGCCGAGCTTACAACACGCACTCGCCGGGCGAACATAGACTTTGGCATGACGCAATGCTGCATGCGTCAGCGGCGGACCCCCGGCTATTCTCCGGTCGTTCCGGCCAGGTTCGAGGGAGCAAGTCGACGATGTCGTACTTCGTTACAGGCGCCACGGGGTTCATCGGCAAGCGGTTGATCATGTGCCTGCTGCAGCGCAAGGGGACGATCCACTGTCTCGTGCGGCGCGAATCGATGGCGAAGTTCGAGGCGCTGCGCGATTCGCTCGATGCCGCTCCGGGGCGCATCGTGGCGGTGACCGGCGATTTGATGAAGCCGCGGCTCGGCATCGCGCCGGCCAGGATGAAGGCGCTGCGCGGAAAGGTGTCGCACTTCTTTCACCTCGCCGCGGTGTACGACCTTGCCGCCGATGCGGAGCAGCAGACCGGGCCGAACGTCGAGGGCACGCGAAACGCCGTCGCGGCAGCCGAGGCGATGCAGGCAGGGTGTTTCCATCACGTCAGCTCCATTGCGGTCGCAGGCATGTATCCGGGCGTGTTCCGCGAGGACATGTTCGAGGAAGCGGAGGGACTTGAGAACCCGTACTTCCGCACGAAGCACGAAGCGGAATCGGTGGTGCGGCGCGAATGCAGGCGCCCCTTCCGCGTCTACCGTCCCGGAGTGGTCATCGGCGATTCGCGTACGGGCGAAATCGATCGCATCGACGGGCCGTACTACTTCTTCCGTTTCATCAAGAAGATGCGACAGGCTTTGCCACCATGGATGCCGACCGTCGGACTCGAAGGAGGGCGTATCAATCTCGTGCCCGTGGACTGGGTTGCGGCGGCGCTCGATCACATCGCGCACAAGCCCAGGCTGGACGGGCACACCTTCCACCTGACCGATCCTGCGCCGCGCCGCATCGGTGAGGTGCTGAACCTGTTCGCCCGCGCAGGCCACGCGCCGCAGATGACGATGCGCTTCGATGCGCGCATGTTCGGCTTCCTGCCTTCGAGCCTGCGCGCTGCGATCGGAAGCCTGCCCCCCGTGAGGAGAGTGGTGGGCGCGGTGCTGCGCGATCTCGGCATCCCGGCCGCCGTGCTGCAGTTCATCAACTACCCCACGCGCTTCGACAACCGCGAGACGGAACGCGCACTGCGCGGCTCCGGCATCCGGCTGCCGAAGCTGGACGACTACGCATGGCGGTTGTGGGATTACTGGGAGCGACACCTCGATCCGGACCTGTTCGTCGATCGCTCGCTGGCCGGCAAGGTCAAGGGGCGCGTGGTGCTGATCACCGGCGGCTCGTCCGGCATCGGCAAGGCGACGGCGCTCAAGGTTGCCGCGGCGGGGGCGAAGGTCGTGATCTGCGCGCGTGGCGCCGAGGAACTCGCCGCCACGCGACAGGAGATCGAAGCCGCGGGCGGGATTTGCCACGCATACGAGGCGGACCTCGCCGACATGACGTCGTGCGATGCGCTCGTGCAGCGAGTCCTTGCCGATCACGGCAAGGTGGATGTGCTGGTCAACAATGCGGGACGCTCGATCCGTCGCGCCATCAGCGCGAGCTACGATCGATTCCACGATTTCGAGCGCACGATGCAGCTCAACTATTTCGGCGCGTTGCGACTGATCATGGGCTTCCTGCCCGGAATGGCCGATCGCCACCGCGGGCACATCATCAACATTTCGTCGATCGGCGTTCTGACCAACTCGCCGCGATTCTCCGCCTACATCGCATCCAAGGCCGCTCTGGATGCATTCGCGCGCTGCGCGCAAGCCGAGTATTCCGACAATGGCGTGAACTTCACGACGATCAACATGCCGCTGGTGAAGACACCGATGATCGCGCCGACGAAGATCTACGATTCGGTCCCCACGCTGTCGCCGGAGGAAGCAGCCGACCTCGTGGTCGAGGCGATCATCGACCGTCCGGTTCGGATCGCGACGCGCCTGGGAACGTTCGCGCAGGTGTTCCATGCGCTCGCGCCGCGGGTGTACGAGATCGTGATGAACACGGCGTTCCGCATGTTCCCGGATTCGCAGGCTGCACAAGGCGGAAAGGACGCAACCGCCACGCACCAGCCGACGAGCGAGCAGATCGCACTCGCCTCGATCATGCGCGGAATCCACTGGTAGAAACCCCCGCGCTCGCACGAGGCAATCGGTCTGCGGACGCGGGCATTGCCGGCACCGCCGAAGCTGCCGTGACCGGCTTTTCACCGCCCACGCGACCGGCCCCGTCACAGACGTCCGGGGCCGGTCGCGCGGTGAACCTGTCGGAGACCGGCTACCTCGTCTTTCGCTTGCCCGTTGCGGGGGCTGCCGTGCGCTTCTTCGCCGCCGCGGCGCGCCGCGGCGTGGCCGTGCGTGTCGTCTTGCCACGGCCGGTGCCGGCGAGTTCATCGATGCGCTTGCGCAACGCATCGACCTCGTTGCGCGTCGGAACGCCGAGCCGGCCCAGCGCCTTGGACACGCGATCCTCGAACACTTTCTCGAGCCGGTCCCATGTATCCTGGCTGCGCTCGCGGATCTGCCCCAGCGTCTGCTCGACGTTGCCGCGCGCCTCGTTCACCTTCGCCTCGGTGAACTTGCGGGTCTTCGCATCGAGCGCAGCTCCTTCGCGCACCAGCGAATCGAAGAGCTTTCCGCCTTCCTGCTGCGCCTTGGCGAACGCGCCAAGACCAGCGAGCCAGATCTGCTGCGCCGAACCCATCACCGTCCGGCCCATGCTGCGCGCATCGTCGGCCACCTTGGATGCCGTCTTCTTCTTCAACCGGGGCTTGGTCATGTCCTGATCCTCTCGCGAAGGCGGGCGATTCCCGCCGTGACGGCAGGATGGGGCAAGCATCTAGAGCAGACACACTACGCGAGTTCCTTGTCGAGCTGCCGTTCGATTTCGCTCTGGATCAGCGGCTTGAGCGCCGACATCAGGAAGCCGAGTTCGACCCGGACATGGACTTCGCTTCTGGCCAGCACGATGTGGCCGCGCACCCCGCCGCCGTCGAAATGAAGCCGGTTTCCGTCCCACTCGTGGCCGATGCCGTACTCCCGCGAGATCTTCGCGGCGACACGCTCGACCGCGTCCTTCGCGGGTTTGATTCCCATCACGTGCGTGCGCTTGATGTCGATAACGGCCATTCGATTCTCCGGGCTGGCGTCAGGAGCGCATGATGCCCGACGCGGACGCATCGGGTAAGAGTGCCTGTTCCGGCTGTGTTACAGTGCAGGAACTCCCTTCGATTTCAACATGATGCGACTCAGTTTCGCGAACGGCGAGCATCCCGATCACATCCTGCAGGACGGTTCGATCAGCCTTGGCAACGCCAATGGCAACACGCTCGTGCTGCACGGCGAGGACGTGGCGCCGTGGCATGCGCGCTTCACCGTGGACGCACGCGGCATCGTGCTCGACGTACTCGATCCCGCGGCGCGCACGCACGTGAACGCACGGCCGGTCCGGGAGCGCGCCTTGCTGCGCCTGGGCGACACCGTGTGCCTGGGCCGCGTGGCGATGACGGTGAAGATCGATCGCGACGATGCCATCGCCCGATCGATTCCGCCCGAGAACGGAATCCGCTCGCCGATGTCGCCTCCTCGCGTGCTGCTCCGCGGGGTTTCCGGAAGCCATTTCGGCAAGACCATGGCCGTGAACGACATGCTGCTGGTCGGTCGCGCCCCCGGTTGCGACCTGCGGTTGGACGATCCGCGCGTGGCCGAGCGCCACGCCAGCATCGAGAGCTCCGACAGCGCGATCTGGATGCGGAATCTCGGCGGCTCCGAGGGCGCGGTCGTCAATGGCGTGCCCGTGCGCGATGCCATGCTGCACGCAGGCGACCAGATCGGATTCGGCGCGAGCCTGTTCGTGGTCGAGGCACCGGGCTTTCCGCCGCGTGGAGAATCCGCATCCGCACGCGCCGACACCGAGGCGGCCGCAGGTCGGCCGGACAGCGCCGGCACGCCCGCCCGCACGGCGTCGGACGGTGGAGCCGCGGTCTGGTGGCTGCTCGGTGCCGCAGCCGTGATCGCATGCAGCCTGCTGCTCCTGATTCACCGCGGATTCTGATTCCGGCGTCGCCACCGCGCGAGCCAGGACGGGACACGACTGGCGATCAGCAAGGCGAACACGCAGAAATAGATCAACGGCTCGCGGGCTGCGATGCGCTCGCCGCTCTTGACCAGCCACAGGTAGTGCAGCGTTGCACAGAGGCCGGCCAGGTAGAC
>JGI12383J13903_1000159_pt1 | contig 59034 bp, 59 predicted proteins | sample Passage237B_FD_13903 | JGI IMG/M metagenome (IMG submission 13903)
TTCGGCTTCGGCAAAAGTGAGCTGATTCATAATCGATTACCCTAAGAGTTGAGCTGTGCTAATTATGCCAAATTTTTGGACTTAACCAGAGGCTCCCTAGCTCGCTGCTTTTCGATATTCAGAGATTCTTCTAAACCGAAAATAAGAACTCAGGTGGTACCCATGGAATGTGCGTCTCGCAGGGTTATTACACGCGGATCTTTCGGCCAATGTTGCAGCAGTACTCTTAAATCATTTTCGGCCATTTCGGTTTTCCCCATATCCATCAACAGCTCGGCTCGTGCGATCAACGCAGAATAATAAGGGAATTGGCTACAGAGGTTGACTGCGTCATTAAATTCGTCCAAAGCTTCTTCTTTATTGCCACAAGCCAGATGGTGACGCCCCATCAGTAAACTGGCGAATGGGCTGCGGTGTCCCCGAATTCGAGCTTGGGTTATAAGTTCGTGAATCTGCTGCGCGTTGCCGAGAATGTGGGCCAGATGCGCCAAATGCAAATAGGGAGCACCGTCGTCCGGGTTGTCCTCACAATAATCGGTCAGTAGATGCTGAATTTCCTCCCACTCATCAAGCACGGGTTGTCGGTCGTTGTGATAATTCTGCAGCAGGGAAGCGCTTAACAGAAAGCCTGAGCGAAGGTGATGTGGGTTTTCCGCTAAATCTCTTCGTGCTTCCGCTGCTGCTTGCGTGTAACGTTCCAGTTTGTAAAGGCACTCCGCTGCCAGCGCGCTGAAGTAATTCCATTGGCGAGGTAAGTGTTCTGTTGGAGCTAGGCACGCAAGTGCTTCTTCATAATTGCGTTGAGCAATATGATGTTTTGCCAAGGTTTCGCGAGCACCAACGTAGTTTGCAGAATCCGGAGTGATGGCTTCCAACAAATCCGTCCCTGCAGCGTAGTGGCCGGAGCGTAATAACAGTTCAGCTAAAGAGACTTTTTGTTCTTCAGTGAATGCAATTGTCGTGTGCCTGCCTTCGATCAGTGCTTTCGTCAATTGAATTAATTTTAAATTGGCGGCCACATCGAAAGAATGCTCGTCCAAAATCTTTTGACACATATAAATCCCGTTGAGCAGATCACCTTCTGCTTCTGCAATTCGCAAAAGGGAACGAAGTGCGACGAGATTACCTGAATCCTGCGCAAGAACAGACTTTGCCAAATCCTTTCCTAAAGCGAGGTTGCCTTCGCGCACAGCTGCGAGCATTGCTAGCTCGTCGGCGGCAGCCTTAATTTGTGATGTCGCTGCAATAGATTGGCAGACTTTTAAAACTTGGGAGAATTTTTTACCGTAAAACAGGCATTGTGCGTACAACAGCGTGGCTGGTTCGAAATCCGGAGCCATTTTGTGGCATTGTTCAAAGCTCTCCGAGGCCGCCGCAAAGTTCAAACCGTTCAGCTGTGCTTTGCCGGTGAAAAAATGGAAGTGAAACAGCGCTCTTAATTGCGAATTTTGATCATTAAGGTTCTTGTAGCACTCAAAAAGACGTCCTTGTATGTCTGGGTTTTCTGGATCATTTTCGCCCCATGAATTTAACAAGGCTAAAGCCTCTTCATATTGGCCTCTTGCAATATGCATGTCGACCAAAAAGCAGAAAAAGAATCGTTCGGGCCAAAAGCTCAGAGCTTCTTTGGCAAGTATGAAGAGTTCGTCGGAAGTTTTTCGACTCTCAAGATTGGACATGGCTACCATTTTATAGGCATACCAATCTCTATTTTGCGCTTTGCGCAGCGTAGTCTCGCTGAGGGCTTCGTCCAATGCATTCCACTGATTGCTGTGGTACAGAATGTCGAGATTTTGGGAGAATTCATCATGAATTTGCATTTGTCTATCCTTAGTGGCTGATAGGGCTATGGTCAAAGGCGCTAAAATCCGGATGGCGACACCAGGGGCTTTCTGGATCGGTCAGTAAAAACTTCGTGGCGTTCAGGTATTTAATTCCGGACGCATCGTTTAGGTTTTTTAGAGAATATTGACGACCGATCAGGTAGCTGTGTGCAAATTGAAACCAGTTGCTGAATATGCGCCGGGCCATGGTGCCGTAAGCCATGACTGTTTCCCAGGCTTCTTCTTCATCTATATAGCCCGAGGTCGCGGCCATGCGCGCCAAAAAGGTTGCGCGCCCTATATCCCATGCGGCTATACCCACTTGGTCAATCACGTCGCGATAGTGGTAGATTATTCTGAAACGGTGGTGCTGTTGTGGGTTGTTGGCTTTGTAGTGCTCCATCAGTCGGGTAATTTGCTCCGGAGATAGAGCCAGCAAATGGCCCCAATCCCTGTCAAAAACTTCCCGTCCGCCACCTTTCCGTAGCCAGTCCAGCGTTTCTCTGTATTGATCTGCGTTATAGATATCCCACCAGGAGGCTAACACCTTACGGTATTCCTCGGGATCTCTGTGTTTTAGGATGTCATGCCTCTCGCCGTTGGCGGCGACGGAGATGGCGGATAGGCCGAGAGACCAGAGTTGTTCATCTGTGTATTGAAAGGGATTGTAGGAGGTGTCGTCCATTTTCTTTAATCCTTTATGCTGAAGTAGAACGGGGCTAAGTATAAACCGAAAGCCCTTGAGGTGAAATTATTATGGCGACAATGGTCATTAGGATCAGCCTGAAAAGATGAGTGATTTGAAATGAATAAGTTACAAAAAAAATTTTTTGACGAGTCTTTTGTCTTGATTCCAAGTGGAAGCTTTTGGATGGGATCTGACAACGGTCTGCCGCTGGAAACTCCCGTCCATAAGGTGGAGATTGATAAAGATTTCTATTTGGCGTCTACGCCCACTACACAACGATTATGGCGCTCTGTAATGGGAAATAATCCTTCCCATTTTCAATCCGGTGATTTGCTTCCGGTCGAAAATATCACTTGGCATGAAGCCTGTGAGTTTTGTGAAAAATTCGGAAAGTCAATAGGAAAAATAGTCCGTCTGCCAACAGAAGCAGAATGGGAATACTCATGCCGCGCCGGGACAACAACGGAATTCTATTGGGGTGATGAGTCGAATGCGACGATTGATTATGCCTGGTTTGATTTGAACAGCATGGACAGCACGCAGCCTGTCGGTCTTAAAAAGCCCAACAATTTTGGGTTGTATGACATGGTGGGTAACGTTTGGGAGTGGTGCCTCGATTTGTGGGCCAGTGATTATTCGCAAGATCCAGTGCCGTCCAAGATCGGAAAAAGATCTATTCGAGGTGGCGCCTGGGATATGGATGTATTTCGTTGTCGTTCTGCATACAGGTCCAGCGAGGGTGAGGAGATTTCAACAAAGAAAATCGGATTCCGCGTGGTAATTGAAATATGATTACTGTCTATTTAATGCGCTAAAAATGTCTCGGTTTACGAATCGGCTGAGGCTGAAGTTTTAATTTGCCCCGGAACAAAATTTGATGTTGTAGAAAAGAAAAAAAGTGCGGATGGCAACTGGAACATTAAACTAAGAGAGAAAACCTAAACTGGAGGTGTGGGTTGGGTGACGTAAGCGACAGTTTACAATTTCCGATGATCGATGACCGATTTTCTGAGGGAAGCCGGGTAATTTCACCTTGGGTTAACTCATATCTGAATTTTCGAATGCAAAACCCGGATCCTAGTCTGGCAAAGCAGTACTTGGATTCAATTGGTCAGAACTCATCAGAAATTGCCTCAAAATATAGAGGCTGTCTATTAGGGCTTGCTCTGGGAGATGCATTGGGAGCCACACTGGAGTTCAGTGAAAGGGATGCTCTGCCGCGAGTTACTAATTTAGTTGGCGGCGGTCCATTTAATCTCAAGCCTGGGGAATGGACCGACGATACAAGTATGGCATTATGCCTAGCCCATAGCTTGTTACGAAAAGAGTACTTTAGTTCTTATGATCAGTTGGAACTTTATACGTTGTGGTGGAAAACGGGACTATTTAGTGTAAATGGTCACTGTTTCGATATTGGTAATACCGTATTGCGGGCACTTGAGCAATTCGAGTTAACCAAAAAAGCTAATGTCGGGGATCCAAGTCCTCAAGCAGCGGGTAATGGTTCTTTAATGCGTGTAGCTCCGGCCGCTCTATTTTTTTTGGGAGATCCGGAGGCTTGTGTTAAAGCGTGTGGAGCGAGTTCTAAAACCACTCATAAGGCTCCCGAAGCTGTTGATGCATGTCGATATTTTGGTGGGCTGATTTTTGGAGCCATTTTAGGTTATAACAAGAAAGAGCTAACGACCGAAGTCTTTGAGCCTTTTCCTGGCGCATGGGATAGCGAACCATTGCAGCCATCTATAGTTAACGTAGCTCAAAATGCCTATAAAAAGTCGAGAAATGAAATTAGGTCCACGGGTTATGTGATAGATACACTGGAGGCAGCGCTGTGGGCATTTTCTAATAGCACAACTTTTGAAGAAGGGGCTATTCTAGCTGCCAATTTGGCAGGAGATTCTGATACTGTCGCGGCAGTGTATGGTCAGTTGGCTGGCAGATCGTCTACTCCGCTATGGGGTTTGTGATATCCCGCCGTTAATTTTCAAAAGAAAAAGTCCGTGAAATGTTGACTAATCAAAACGCTAAAGTTGTAACAGAATATGGGGTTAGGACTTAGTTGAAAGTTGTGTGCGCTCATATTGGATTGCTCTGGTGTTAGATCTTTGCATCAAATGTCTTCGGAAAAGACTGCATCTGCTCCGATCCACGGACATTTCTTTCTGCTTGCTCAGCAACTCAAAAAATCAATTTCAACGAAAAACCGACTGATTATTTTTTTCGGCGATTTGATCCATAGAGGGCGCGAGTCTGATCAAGCCCTGGAAACGGTTAGCTAAACCGTGATTTTTCGTCATTCAAAGTACAGTTAGAACTAATCTAAATCCCCAAGTGTGATATTTAATTGCGCTAATGTCTCAAAGAATATGGAAACGACCCCCTCGATTCGAAATCAAATCTGGTGCGTTTGGTGTCAAAAAATCCAAGGAGGGGACGATGGTATCAGCTGGAGAAATGAAAGTGGGGGCAGGGATGCTTATAAGGCGCTGTCATTATAAGCCGACCGATCAGCACAATGACCAGTTATTAGTGAGTTAAAGGAAAGGGGGCTGGATGCGACCAAAACAAGAGAATAGGTTACTCGAGATTAGTGTATGCAGGAGGTAAGTGAGTACAAGATAAATGGTGCGGAAATAAAGCGCGCAAAAAATGGTCTTTTAATTTTAGTTTTTTCATCAAAAACTATCTCCGATGCGCAGCTTAATGAGCTCAAGGAAATTAAGGAAGATTTCTTCTTGGTTTTTTATGGTTGTAATCTTTCAAGATCAAATATAGATGTTTTGATTTGTCTGGGAGTTATGGAAATAGGAATTTTTCATTCTTCATTCTGTGATGCAGACTTTATTGTCCTGGTTCAATCAAAGAATTTGCGGTATGTGAAGTTGCATGACACTTCGGTTGCTCTGGCGTGCGTTGAAGAAATTAAAAGACTTAGGCTAGATTTAAAGGTATTTTTCTGACGGTTCAGAATTTTGTTGAGTTAATCGATTGAATTGCAATGCGTCACTGCTTTAGATGATGAGGGTGATACAATTGTAATTCGCACGCGTCGCAATTGGATAATTTGCATTCCCTACTGGGGGCGATTTCAGTGGAGTGTGGTGGAGTTTCCTTAAATAAAGAATCATGAAAAGCTGCATCGGCGCAATATGCGCCGATGCAATTTTGATCGTCAATCAACTTTTCGGAAGGTAACCGAGACAGTACAGTTTTCCCGAATTGGTGCCGTTATATAGATACTGCCATTCAATGCGCCACCACATCCTTCCACGCTATCCACCTCATGACCGTCTTTTGGAGTTAAGGTCAGTTCACGAGTGATGCCGAAGTGTTCGTAGTCCATTGAATAATCCACATACCCTTCACCTTCACTGACCACCGACATTGCCGCAGGAGATGTGTTTAAGAGCCGGAATTCAGTACCGGGTATGCAATCAGCGCCTTCGGCATATTTACAAACCAGAATTCCTTTTTCATCATGTTCAATCAATTCAATGATCTGATTGGTTTGGCCTTCATTTAAAAGAATCTTGCCGTCAACGATCTCGAAAGGTTTCACGTTTGGATCTTGGTAGTCGATGTAGGTTTGGATGGCATCTGAAATGAGTAATTGGTTTTGGGAAAAAGACCATACGCGATAACCACTTGATATGGCTTCGTAAAAGTTGGTGGTTGCGTAGTTGTGGATCCAATCGCCAAATGCATTGAGAGGGGATATTTTTTTAGCTAACACAAGTGCTTGGCTAATCCAGCCAGGATTAAACTCGTCGATTCTAACCATCCAGTAGTCATTTCCTGATTTGCTGACGAGTTTTAATTCTTGTTTTGCGTTCGCAGCGCAAGGATAGAGACTTAATGGATTGCAAAAATCTTTCCAACCGAATTCCCCTTGCTCATAGGCTTGCCATGCTAACGATTGTCGGTCGCAAGGTAATGCCAGATATTTGTCCAGCCAGCGAAGGCGTATCGTCGGAAATGATCACTGGTGAACATAACAACCTGGTCTTCGTATGACCAAATGCCCACCCAATCCTCTTCCGTGAATGTCGCTGGATCATCCCCTTTGATAATTAAACCAGCGCTAAGTGTTTTATAGCCTTCAGCTTCATCTATGCGAATCCAGCGATATCCCGCATCAAGCTTATCCAAAACATACAGATTGGCTGAGTGATTGATGTTGCCTTCAACCTGAGTAAGTTTTAGATAATTTGGCTGAATATCCCAGTTTGCCCAGTCTTGAACGGCGGAGTCTTCGCTTAAGGATATTTGGCTGGCAGTGCCCTTTGTATCAATGATGAGTTTTACGACATTATTTCCCTGATCGTAATACCAAGTACCAGAGCCGAATGCGCTTGGGCTTGGTGTGGTGGCAGCGTCTATCAAGGGTTCATCGTACACCGACGATTTATCGACCAAGTTTTCGTAGTTGGCATTATAAGGTTCAAACCGCACTGTCGGTTGCCATGCCAGTGTTGGAGTTTCAGTTTCGATCAACGGAAGTGATATCTCTAAGGACTCCAGAACCAAATCACCGACTACATTCTCTTGTGACTGACTGTCGGTCACAAGAAATTCTGGCAAAACGACTTCGTTTTTAATGACTATATCAGCCACGTCAATCGCTAGATGATCGCCTGCGTCTATCCATGTAAATGTGGTCGCCGCAGTATTGGTGATTAATTCCCCAAACCCTTCTTCTTTAAATTCTATGGCGACAGGCGTTATGAAATTCCCCAGTTGAACTCGCAGATTTGAGAAGTGCAAGCCGAGAGGAATATTGCCATCCAAAATTGTAACCCTGGCATCTCCTGAGCTAGAAGACGAGGAGCTGCTGGAGCTCGAAGTCGATGACGAAGAACCGGACGCGGATGATGAAGCGCTTGAAGATGAACTGGATGAGGAGGGATTGGTTGAAGGGTTTGGCTCGTCACTGCTGCAAGCAATAAAAAGTAAGGACGAAAGTAAAATTAATGGCGTGATTAAACCTTTTTTCATCATTATTTCCTTGTATAGGACCCTAAGAGCGCCGGTGAAAAAATCGACGAAGATCCGCGTCGATGGTGGAAAATTCGCCTTGCCTTTCTCAAAGGTCGGTCTGATGTAAAAAATTTGCGATATGCGGGCCAAATCTTACTAATAAAATTGTGGATTGTAAGCTGCCTAAATCAGCAAAACGTCATTAATTACGATGATAATCGGTTTCATGTGGTTGTTTTTTTCAAGTGGATTGTCCTATTGTTGTGTATGATTTTTGAACACGTTTGGCAAAATATTAATTTGTGAATTAATTCGCCCTATATGATTGGGGTGGTTCGGAAATTGATCGTGCAAATTCCGCGATAAGGAGAAGGGGAGAATGTGCGCGAACTGCATCTTCAGCTGGCCGAGTTTTTACCGATTTGTGTGGATTGGGATAGACGTAGAAGTCTGATGAATGCTGCCCACCGCTTAGCTAGGCAAGGTTTTCCGAACGAAATCTGGTTGATCCCTGTGGTCTGTTCCCTTGAATTCTTCCCCCACCGCTCCCATCCATTACAACGAGGCGCCTCCTGCTCTCGAACTCCGAAGGCGTCGCTCGGTCCATGGTTTTTAGTGGGTTCGCTGCCGCGGAGCGGACCTTTTCGTTGATTTGACAGGTATTTGCATCATGTCGAGACGGCGTATCGACCATATTGTGGCCCGTATGGGCACTCTGGTGAGTGGGATGCAGACGTTGCATTTCCGCTATGTACAGCACGGACGGGGAGGGTGGGAGCCATTGATGAATGTGTACCGCTACCCGGACCACTACGAGATTTGTGTTGAGCTGGCCGGGGTTGCTCCGGGTGATTTGCAGATTATTGCCGGGGGGCGGCGGGTGGCGGTTTCCGGAGTGCGGCGCTGGCCGGATTTGCGCTGTCAGCGTACTGGCAGCGAGTGTCATCGCACGACACTAATGGAAATAGAAGAGGGAGAATTTTGGCGCGAGATCGAATTGCCAGAAGAAATTGACGGCCAGAGTGCAGAGGTGCTCGCGCAACAGGGCCTGGTTTGGATTCGTTTACAACTGAAATAGGGTGGCATACGTGGCGAATGAATTTTTGACAGCGGATTCCGGTGAGAATCGAAACGCTCATGACCCATCAGGTGAATCCCACGACGTTACAAGCGTAGCGCAAGACAATACCGCTTATTTGTTGTTATCGCTTCAAGAAACCGTCATTTTCCCAGGCATGGTTATTACGCTGCCGGTGGAAAATCCGCAGGTGGCATCTGCCGTCGAAGAAATGCTGCCCAATCAACGCCAAATTGTGATTGTGGCTCTGAAGGAAGGAAAAGAAGACCTATCCGGTCCTGAAGATGTGTATGGCGTGGGCGTGCTGGGCCGAGTGGCGCAAATGATGCGGCGCAATGACACGCTGATTCTGGCAGTGGAAGCGCAAGAGCGTGTGCGCTTGCAACAATTGCATCAACGCGAAGGTTTTTGGCAGGTCAATGTCGAACATTTAGCGTCATCGTCACCGCCGGCGTCGGACCAATATTGGCAAGCTGCAGTGCGCAATTTGCGCGAATCCGCTTTGCGCTTGGTGCGTACGTCCGAATCAGTTCCCAAAGAAGCAGAGCCGGTGGTGCAGAATTTTTCCATTGCCAATACAGGTTTGTTGACCGATTTTTTGGCTGCCAATTTGTCGCTGTCGTTCGAACAAAAACAAAAATTGTTGGAGGAGACGCAAGTTGTCCGCCGTGTAGATCGTTTGCAGAAATATTTGGACGAGCAGCTGCATATCACCAGCTTGCAGGCCAAACTGCGTGAGGATGTCAAAACCGAATTTACCGAAGCGCAACGCCGCGCATTTTTACGTGAGCAATTGCGCGCAATTCAAAAAGAATTGGGCGAAGACGACGGTACGGATTCCAAAGTCGCCGATCTGGAAACCAAAATTGCCGAAGCCAAATTGCCGGAAGTTGCGCAAAAACAGGCAGATCGTGAATTGCGCCGCCTGCAGCAATTGTCTCCCTCCAGCCCGGAATATTCTGTAATTGTCGATTACCTGGAGACGATTGCGAGTTTGCCGTGGTCGAAAATGAGCGAGGATCAATTGGATTTGAAACGCGCGCAGGAAGTACTCGATCGCGATCATTACGGCATCGAAAAAATCAAGCGCCGCATTATTGAATATCTGGCGGTGCGTAAATTAAACCCCTGTGGCCGCGGGCCTATATTGTGTTTTCTCGGTCCTCCCGGTGTGGGTAAAACCAGTTTAGGTCAATCCATTGCGACCGCGTTGGGGCGCGAATTTATTCGCATAGCGCTTGGTGGGGCGCGGGATGAGGCGGAAATTCGCGGCCATAGGCGCACCTATATAGGTTCAATGCCCGGTCGGATTATTCAAGAGCTACGGCGCGCCGGTACGCGCAATCCGGTAATTATGCTGGATGAGTTGGACAAACTCGGTGCGGATTTCCGTGGCGATCCGGCGAGCGCATTATTGGAAGTGCTCGATCCGCGTCAAAACCACAGTTTTGTCGACCGTTATTTGGATTTGCCGTTTGATTTATCGCAGGTGGTGTTTATCGCCACTGCCAATATGATCGAACCCATTCCTGCACCACTGCGCGATCGTATGGAAGTGATTCGCTTGGCCGGTTATACGCCGGATGAAAAGCGCAATATTGCCGAGCGTTATTTAATTCCGCGGCAGTTGCAGGAAAACGGTGTGACGGAAGAGCAATGCCACTGGACAGCGGCGGCGCTGAATTTGGTTATCGACGGTTATACCCGCGAAGCGGGTGTGCGCAATCTGGAGCGGGAAATCGGTTCCGTGATACGCGCAACAGCGGCGAGCATCGCACGCGGTGATATCGAAAAAGCCGTCATCGATGAAAATGCCGTTAAAGAGGCATTGGGCCCCGTCCGCTTCGAAAGCGAAAAGAAAATTCGCCAAAGTGCGCCCGGTGTGGTCAATGGTTTGGCCTATACCCCGGTGGGTGGCGAAGTGCTGCATATCGAAGCCATTCGCTATCCCGGCAAAAGTCATTTCACTCTGACCGGCCAGTTGGGTGATGTGATGAAGGAATCCGTAAAAGCGGCGGAAAGTCTGGTGCGCAGTCGCGCCGACAAATTGGGCATCAATCCCGAGGATTTCGAAAAATACGATGTCCACGTTCACGTGCCTGCGGGGGCGATTCCCAAAGACGGTCCATCCGCCGGCGTCGCCATGTTTACGGCCCTGGCTTCTCTGTTTGCCAACCGGCCCGTCAACCATGAGGTGGGCATGACCGGCGAGATCACGCTGCGCGGCCTGGTATTGCCCATCGGTGGGTTAAAGGAAAAAACCTTGGCGGCGCTGAATGCGGGAATTAAAACCGTGTTGATTCCGCGACAAAACGAAAAGGACATTCCCGAGCTGGCCGAGCAGGTCAAAACCGGATTGACGATTATTCCAGTCGATACAGTGGATGAGGTTCTGCAACATGCGCTCCTGCCAGCGGAGCCACAGATGATGTCCTTCGAATCGGAAAGCTGGCCACAGCACCCGCACTGATCTCTTAGTTTTCGACTCATGAGAGCCCTCCAATCGGAGGGCTCTTTTTTTGTTGCCCCCTAAATCCATTGATCCCGATATAATGCGCGGCACTGCCGAATTCAGGGGACTTATCATCAGTGATCAACCTGAGAGCCACGCTTTATTTGTTGGCCTTTCCTGTTGGATTTATGGGGCTTGTGCAAGCGTGTTTCGCTCTGTTGTCGTGGGCAGTGTTTGGCGACCATAAAGAATTGGTGTTTGCCATCCCCGCCGCGATCATGCTCGTGTGTGCCTTCGCCTTTTTTACGACCTCCCGCCGCTCAGTGGAGCTTCAAATCGGATTTCGCGACGCGCTGCTGTTTGCCACCTTTACCTGGATCATCATGAGCTTCCTGGGCGCAGTACCTATATTGTTCATCACCGGCGTGTCGTTTACTGATGCTGTGTTTGAAGCAGTAAGCGCCCTGACAACTACTGGCGCTACAGTGCTCATCGGCCTGGATTCCATGCCGCGCACATTTTTAATGTATCGACAATTCTTGCAGTGGATGGGCGGTTTAGGCGTGGTGATTTTTGTGGTAGCTGTACTGCCTATGTTGAACGTCGGCGGCATGAAGCTATTAAAAGCGGAGGCACCCGGCCCGGTAAAAGATGAAAAACTTTCGCCCCGCATTGCCAGCACAGCGCATTATTTGTGGTTTATTTATGTGGTGATTACGCTGGCTTGTGCGGCGAGCTATTTTGCCGCCGGTATGAGCCCCTACGACGCCATAGCACATGCATTTTCCACTGTATCCACCGGTGGCATGTCGACCTACGACGTAAACTTCGCGCGCTTTAATAGCCCGTCGATAATGGCGATCGCGGATGTCTTTATGTTGCTCGGCGCAATCAGCTTCGCCTTGCACTTCAGAGTCATTCGCGGCGGCAGCCTTAAACAATACTGGCACGACGAAGAAACCCGCGTGTTTTTATTGATCGTGCTGATACTGTCGTTTTTTGTAACTCTGGTGTTGTGGCAAGCGCAGCTCTATGAGAGTTTTTTTACGACCTTGAGCCAAGCGACATTTCAGCTCATCGCGTTTATTACCAGTACTGGGTTCGCCGCAAGTAATTACACCGATTGGCCCATGAGTGTAGCGCTGGTGTTGGTGGTTGCCGGTTATTTGGGGGGCTGTGCAGGTTCAACAGCGGGGGGTAACAAAATCATCCGCAATATTTTGTGCGTCAAGCTGATTGGTCTGGAGTTAAAACGGCTGATGCACCCGCGTGGAGTTTTCACCGTGAAATATCAGGGGGCCCCGGTAAGCGCACCTATATTGAGCGCCACTATTGCGTTTATGACGATTGCGGCGTTCAGTAGTGTGGTGGTTACGATTTTATTGATGATAACCGGGCTGGATTTTTGGAGCGCACTGACTGCTGCCGCTGCATGTTTGAACGTGCTCGGTCCCGGGTTTGGTCATGTCGGCAGCAATTTTATTCCGGTAAGTGACGCAGGGACCTGGATTTTATCCGGTGCTATGGTGTTGGGTCGCTTGGAATATTTCACCGTTATCGCACTTTTTTTACCGACCTTTTGGCAGCGTTAATTACCGATTCTTTGTAGCGTTTATTTATTTCTTTCGTAGCTTTCGAGGTTAAACACTATGCCCATTATTCGCGTGGAATTGCTGGAGGGGCGCACTCTAGCGCAAAAACAGGAACTGGCTGAGGTGCTCAGTCGGGAAACCGCTCGCATAGCTGATTGTCGTTTGGAATCTATCACGGTCGTGATCGACGAAGTCAAACGAGAAAATTGGGCGGTAGCCGGGAAATTGCTGGCGCAAAACTAGCCTGGAATTCACCAACACTTGAGGAAATCAAAAAATGTCGCTGACTCTCGTCGATCTATCGCTTCTGATTCCCCTGGTTAAGCAAGAGCTCGGTGTGCTCAATGGCTTGGCAAAAGGGCAGGATCACCAACTCGCGCAGGACGCTTCCGAGCTGTCAGCGCTGTATCGCCAAACGGCGGAAAAGCTCAAAGAGGAATATCAAACCTTGTGGTGGGAAGGTAGCGACTTTCCATCCTACGAAACATTGATTCGCGAACTCTGAAAACCTCCTTTCGCCCCTTCCATTTATAAACCCGTTCTCTTCATGCGACCTGGTGCGCCAGGTCGGTATGGCGTCACTTTTCACACCCGGCTTTGGCAACAGGTCACATATTTCAATTGTATGACAAAAAAATGACAGCATTTTGTCAGTTTTAGCCTAATAATGCGCCCGTATTTGGGGTATAAGATCCCAAATAAGATTTATGCTTGGCAGATATGATGTCTGATAAAACAATTAGGGGAGTGTTTATGAAAAGACTTACCGGCGCCACTTTATCCTTGGCCGCCATCCTATTAGCCGCTTGTGGTGGGAATCCAGGTGATGATGTCGGTAGTTCATCCAGCTCCAGCTCAAGCAGTTCTTCATCGAGTTCATCATCGAGCAGCAGCTCATCCAGCAGTTCTTCCTCTAGCAGTTCTTCCTCTAGCAGTTCTTCCAGCTCCACATCCGGCGCGCCTGTACGGCTGGATACCAAAGTGGATTTGCCGGCCGAAATGCGCATTTCTGCGGATGGTCGCCAATTAGAGCGCGGCGGTTTTTATACCTCTAAATTTTTCGATGAAACCAAGCTGGAAACGGTTTACATCGATTTCCCGCAGCAGAACTGGCAACAGCAATTGCAGCAAAACTACGACAGCAAAACCCAGATCGGCGCCACGCTCCGTTATAAAGACAAAGTGTTGGAGCAAGTTGGTGTGCGCTACCGCGGTATGACCAGTTACTCCATGGCAAACGAGAAAAAATCCTTCGATATCGAGTTGGATTGGAAGATCGATGGTCAGGACATCAACGGTTACAACACGTTTAAGCTGAACAATGGCTACGAAGACCAATCCGCCATGCGCGAAGTCCTGTATTCAAATCTGGGACGCAAGAACATTCCATCGGCAAAAGCCAATTTTGTTAACGTCGTCATCAATGGCCGCAATTTTGGCGTTTACTCCAACGTACAAAAACTCAATAAGGACCATGTGAAAGAATGGTTCCTGGATAAAAATGCCACCCGCTGGCGGGCTGAGTCACCCAATGGTGGCGTTGGTGGTGGCGGCTTCGGCGGTTTTGGTGGCTTCGGCGGTTTCGGCGGTTTCGGTGGTTTTGGTGGCTTCGGAGGAGCTGGTGGCGGCTTTGACTTCGGCTCAATTTTTGGCGCTGGTACCTCTTCATTAAATAATTTGGGAGCCAATGGCAGCGCTTACGAGAACGCCTACACGCTCAAATTCTCCAACGTCAATAATCCTTGGCAGGATTTGGCCAACGCAGCCTACACCATGGGCACAGCGTCACGTACATATTTGATCGAAGAATTGAGTCAGTACATGGATATTGACGGCGCGCTCTGGTTCTTGGCGACCGAAAATATCTTCGCCGACGATGATGGTTACATCAATAAAGGTGGTATGGACTATTACGTGTATTTCGATGTGGCGACCGGTCGCATTGTGCCCATTGAATACGACGGCAACTCCGCTATGCACGCGCAATTTGCGACCAGCTGGAACCCTTTGTTCAAAGTTAACGACACAAAATATCCGCTGTTGAACGTATTGCTGAATATTCCAGAATTGCGTGAGCGTTATTTGGCGCACTACCGCACCATTATGGAAGAAGCGCTTAATCCGACAATTGCGAACGCCAAAATTGATCAATATTCCCGTTTGATCGATTCGTCGATGGCTGCTAATGCGGTGCGTCAATACAGCTACTCTCAATACCTGAACGGTGTGCAGGAATTGAAATCGTTCATCACGAATCGTTATCAATATCTGCAGAACCATTCTGAATTGCGTGGCGCTAACGTAACCATCAGCAATGTTTCCGATACAGTGGATCAAACTGGTCGCCCGAATGACCAAGCGCAGGTCACTGTGTATGCGAACGTGACTTCTGATGCAGGTGTGCGTGCGGTGAATTTGTATTACGGCACGGGCTTAATGGGCGATTTCGCCAAGGTTGCTATGACATCATCCAACGGCCGCTATACCGCAACAATCCCGGCATTCCCGAAAGGCACATTTGTTCGCTATTACATTGAAGCGATTGCCAATAACTCTGCTGGAACTGCGGCTTACAGTCCAAAAGGCGCAGAAAACGATGTGTACATTTATCAGGTTTTGGCGGCGGATAGTGTATCCAGCCCGGTTGTGCTCAATGAGTTGATGCCATCGAATAAAGTCACCATGGCAGATGACAATGGCAATTTCAGCGATTGGATTGAGCTCTATAACAACTCTGATCAGCCAGTGGATTTGACCGGTTGGTACCTGACAGATGAAGACACCAAGCTGACGCGCTGGGCATTTCCATCCGGCACAGTAATTCAACCGCGAAGCACCTTGGTTGTCTGGGCTGACGATGCTGCGTATCCCGGTTTACACGCAAGCTTCAAGCTGAGTGCATCTGGCGAAACGATTTATCTGGTTACTCCACAAAAACAAATTGCCGACCAGGTAACGTTCACAGACGCGCAAACCGATTACAGTTACATCCGCTCGCCCAATGGCACAGGTGGATGGACCTGGACTGATCGACCCAGTTTCAATCGAGCTAATTAATAAACCAGTTACCACTGAGCCTTAACCGGCTCAGTGGTTTTATTCATTTTGACGGGTAGCAATATGCCGTTTTCGTCACTCAGTAACCAATTGTGGGATTTTGATTCACACGGTCTTGCCGATTTGGACAAGGCATCTTTAATGAATCGGGTGGATACCAAATTTGTGGTTCCCACAGAAGATCTGCCGGAAATGTTGCGGCGCCTTCAAGATCAATTTTCGATTCTGGAAATCAACGGTAAACGTTGTTTCCACTACCACAGTATCTACTACGATACGCCCGATTATCTGTTTTACAGCATGCACCATAATCGCCGCCTCAACCGCTATAAGGTTCGGGTGCGCCATTATGTTGATAGTGGAACCAGCTATTTGGAGGTGAAATTTAAAAATAACAAAGGCCGTACAGAAAAAAATCGCGCTAAATTGAAGACTGATGATTTGGTACGGATGCAGGATCATGAGTCGTTTTTGCAGAAACACGGAGTTCCGCATATATCCAGTCTGGTGCCTGCGCTGGAGAACCAGTACTATCGCATCGCTTTGGCCAGTGAAGAACGCGCCGAACGTTTGACGATCGATTTAAATCTCACGAACCTGCCATTACCTGCTTGGCGCGAGCCACAGCAGCAGACTTCATTTGCCGTTTTGGAATTGAAGCAGGCGCGTATCGATCGCACGTCGCCATTTTTTGCTGTCGCCAAGGATTTGCGCTGGCGCCCCAGTGGCTTCAGCAAATATTGCATGGGCCTGGCGTTGGCCGGTTGTGTCGAAAGTGTTAAATACAATCGCTTCAAACCGATCATCCATAGGCTCAAGCGCACTTGCTCCGTTAACACCCATGTTCCATCAACACCTTTAGAGAATGTTTCATGCTGAGTTACGATTTTCTTATACGCTACGTCATTTTGTTGGTTGGTAGTACGATTTTGCTGCGCGGAGTTTATTTCCGTGTATCGCCAAACCGTGACGCAGTGTTCAGCTTTTTTCTCTTCGTCAACGGCGTATTTTTCGTCACCTATTTGTTGTCCGGCATTGAACTCTCTATGGGGTTCGCGTTTGGTCTGTTCGCTGTATTTGCGATGCTGCGTTACAGAACCGAGCCGATCACCATTCGTGAAATGACCTATTTGTTCGTTTCCATCGGTGTGTCCCTGATGTGTGCCGTCGCCAAATTGGAATACTGGGAAATGGCGGCCTTGTTGGCGTTGGTCATAGTGCTTGCCTCCGTCGGCGAAACCCGCCTGCTTGCGCCACGCATCGTCGAAAAGAAAATTACTTACGACAAAGTTGAGTTGATCAAGCCAGAGCGTTATGACGATCTCGTGCAGGATCTGCGCAGCCGCACCGGTTTTGACATCATCAAAATCGAAGTCGGTATGATCGACTATCTCGACGATAGCGCTCTTCTCACAGTCTTCTGCCGCGAAAAACGTTAAGTTCATGGCAGATAAAAAAAGCGGCTATATGCCGCTTTTTTTATGTTTGATCCATGGCGCTCACCCCAGTCCTCTCGCTCTGGGAGATAATCACGGTCAATTTATTTCAGCGCTAGATTTTTTTTCGTACATGTACCCGGATATTTTTATGCCCAGGTGACATCAGCTGTTATTTTGAGGTGTCCCTCGGTATTGCAAACAGAGCCAATTTTGAAGTGGAGTTTTTTGCCGAGCATTTCTGTACCCAAATGAAAATCGGCGAAGTCGACGACTTTAAAGGGACCGCGTCTCAGCAATTGGCGATTGATCCATTTGCTGAGACCCAGCCGACATTTCAACGGCCATTTCCAAATATTCAGAGATATCACCATACCCGTATCCTGCAGCTCCGGCACAACCAGCAGTTGCGAATCCAAGGCTTCCAGTTTTAATACGGCTTTTCGTCCCTCCATGGTGAGCCAGGGAGTGGTGGTTTCCTGCCAGCGCCATTTACCTAAAAACCGCACTCCGATTTTGAGTTGTGCTTTGACGTTCAGCGCTATGTTGTGCAGCTCCACCGGATTGCCGATTGCTAAATCCGGCGCGCGGGGGACTGTGATCGACAGAGACCGCACCAGTACCCGGTAGCGTTTTTCCGGAGTTTCATTTTTGTTTTCCGCGAAGGCTTTTTCCAGATGATCCGCGAGTGGCTGAACCAGAACATCTTCAACAATCGCCGCAATGCCTTCATCGTGTTCTTCTTTGTTGAGTTCTGAAGAGAAGTCATCGCTGATGTCCAAATCCACCTCATCCAATTCCCCCTCCGGAAGTTCAAGGTGCAGGGGAAACTCCAAGGCATCCAGCAGCGTCTTGCCGAGTTTGGCGTCTATACGGATCTCCAAGTCGTGATTGCTCGGTTCTGTAGATTGGACGTTATCTAGTAGTTGGTCAGACATAACTGGCCTCTGGTTTCCTGTTCGTTACTGAGACCAACAGTAACGGAAAAGCTTCCCTCAGTTGTATTGAATGTAAACGGAGTTGGTGTTGCCGCAGCGCTATGGCTACAATCTGCGCCCCCTGCCGGCGGGGCGCCCACAAATATGCCTACTCCGGCGAAGTGGTTGTTTTTGTGTGGTCTGGGGATCTGACGAAGCCAGTCGTTGTCACACAAAACTGATCTCGCTGCACAAGCTGTGGCATGTCGTTTCAATCTGTTTGCAGAGCACTTCATCTCTATGGCATCCCGCAAAAAGAAGGCGGTTAAGCGCAAATCCTTTCCCATATTCAAACTCTTCTTCTTGATGCTGCTGGCAGGCGCCGCGGCACTCGCCGTGTACTGCATTCATCTGGATAAAGTGGTGCGCAGCCAATTTGAAGGCAAACGCTTTGCTTTGCCCGCGCGGGTCTACGCGCGGCCACTGGAACTGTTTGAGGGTAAACATCTGGCGCTGGCCGATCTGCGGCGCGAGCTAGATATGCTGGGTTTCGCCAAGGTCAATCAGGTTCGTGCGGCAGGCGAATATTTTGTCGCGCCGGATCATGTGATTCTGCAGACCCGGCCGTTTGAATTCTGGGATGGTGCGCAGGGCAGTCATAAAATCCGGGTCACGTTCGATGGCGGCATAGTCGAATCTATCCGCGACGAAAGCAACGGGCGTTTTTTCGATTTGTTTCGTCTCGAACCCATTGCCATAGGTGGTATTTACACCAGCAATCGGGAAGATCGCCAATTGGTGCGCTACAACCAGGTGCCGCGCCACTTTATCGATATGCTGATCGCCATCGAAGACAAGCGCTTCTACTATCATCACGGCGTAGATCCCAAAGCTTTGATGCGCGCAGCTGTGTCAACCTTGACCGGTCGCGGCGTGCAGGGCGGCAGCACCATCACGCAGCAGCTGGTGAAAAACTTCTTTCTCACCCCGGAACGCACATTCAAGCGCAAGGCCAACGAAATGCTGATGGCTATTCTGCTGGAGCTGCGTTACGACAAGCACGATATCCTGGAAACCTATTTAAACGAGGTGTATTTCGGCCAGGATGGAACTCGCGCGATTCATGGTATTGGCTTGGCAAGCCAGTTTTATTTCGGTCGCACGGTCGATCAGATGAAGCCGCACCATTCCGCGCTTCTGGTCGCCATGCTTAAGGGGCCGACTTACTACAACCCGCGCCGCAATCCCAAACGCGCCCTGGAGCGGCGCAATCTGGTGTTGGCGGAAACGGGCACTCAGGGATATATCACCCCGCAAGAGTTTGAACAGGCGCTTGCCCAGCCTTTGGATGTCACCCGCAGTGGCAGCATGGGGCTGTCCAATTACCCGGCATTTCTCGATCTGGTATTCCGCCAGTTGCGGCGCGATTACCAGGAGGACGACCTGCGCAATGAAGGCCTGCGGATTTTCTCCACGCTTGATCCGCTGGTGCAGTCCGCCGCGGAGCGCACCCTTGCGCAACAACTCACGCAATTGGAGCAGCGCAATAAGTTGGCAGAAGGCTGGCTGGAAGGTGCGGCGGTAATCAGCGTGCCGCAAACCGGCGAAGTCTTGGCGGTGATTGGCGGAAGGGCCTCCGGCTTTGAAGGGTTTAACCGCGCTCTGGATGCCAAGCGACCCATAGGTTCGCTGTTTAAACCGGCGATTTTCCTGACTGCACTGGAGCGACCGGAATACAGTCTGGCAACTCTGTTGGATGACAGCCCGCTGCAATGGCAGGAGCCGGGCATGAAAACTGTCTGGGAGCCGCAGAACTACGACAAGCTGTTCCACGGCCAAGTACCTCTGTGGCAGTCGCTGGCCAATTCCTACAACGTCAGCACGGCGCGCCTCGGTCTGGAACTCGGCGTCAAGCCGGTGCTGCAGACAGCTCAGCGGCTCGGTATTGAAGATCCGTTGCCGCCCTATGCCGCCACCTTCCTCGGGGCTGCGGAATTGCCGCCTATCCAAGTAGCACAGATGTATCAAACAATCGCGGCCGGTGGATTCCGCGTTCCGCTGCGCGCGATTCGCGAGGTGCTGACCACCGAAGGGCGGCCGCTAAAGCGCTACTCCATCGAAGTGCAGCAAGTGGCCTCGCCACAATCCGTTCATTTGCTGACCCGTGCCCTGCAATTGGCGGTGGAAGAGGGTACTGCCAAGTCCATGAAGTCCATCTTGCCGGAATCGCTGCATCTCGCCGGTAAGACGGGCACCACCGATGGATTGCGCGACAGCTGGTTTGCCGGCTTCAGTGGTGATTATGTTGCCGTCGTGTGGGTGGGCAACGACAAGAACCAGCCAACCGGATTGACCGGTGCGACTGGTGCCCTGCCTATCTGGGCGCGCACTATGGCGCAGCTCAATCCTGCTCCGGTTCGCCAGGCGGAGCCTGATGGAATTACCTATGTGGCGTCCCACCGCGTTGCGGGTGGGCGGGTCAGAGGCTCATGTCACAACGCGGTTGTGCTGCCATTTGTGGAGGGTACAGTGCCGCAAATGGAAGTCGGCTGTGACGGCAGTACGTCCTATTCAGTCGGCGACAAAGCGAAAAAGTGGTGGCAACGAATTCTGCGTTAAGGAAAGGGCGGTGGTAATATGCCGCCCCATTCCGTCCCACTGGAGTCCAGATTTCCATGAAATCCCTGCAATGCATTATTTTGTGCGCCACACTGAGCGCGACTTCAGGTTGTGCAAGCTTGTCCCCTAATTATGGCGGGGAAAACACTCGTGATGCCCAGGTAGAAGAGACGTCCTACGGGTCGATTTCGGCCAGTCAGGTCTCCTCCAACACTGCGGTGCAAAGACTCTATGATCAGGCCATGAACTACGCCTTCGCCGGGGATTTCGATCAGGCGGAAGCAGCGTTGGAGCGCGGCTTGCGCATCGAACCCAGCAATCCCTACTTGTGGTTTGAGCTGGCCCGTATCGCCGCAACCTATGGCAATGTCAACAAAGCGCGTGAGCTGGCCTCCCGTGCGCAGTCCTATGCCAGTGGCGAGCGCCAGTTACAACGCCAGATTCAGCGTTTTCTCGAGCTGCTTTAAGCTCGGGCTGCGTTTCGTTTCAGCTTATTTATGCTTCGATTGGCTTCGTTTATTTGTTAATTGGCGCCCACTGCATCGTGTGGTTTTTTAGGTCGGGCGTCTTTATACTCGCGCGAATTTTCACCAGAACGCTGATTTCATCAAAAGGAGAGAGAAATGAAAAAGTTGGTGTCGTTGTTGACTTTGGTTGTTGGCTTGGGGTTGTCGACCTTGGCATTTGCCGCTGCAGAATTGGTTGATCCAGCGCCTGTCGCGGTTCCTGCCGGTATCTCAGAAAAGTCTGTTGTCAAGCACATTAAAAAAGCGTTCGTGGGACGCAATTGGATGATCGAGGAAGAGGAAAAAGGAAAAATCACCGCTTCCGTTCGCGTGCGTTCCCATACTGCCCGTATCGCTGCGGTTTATAACAATAAACAAGTGCAATTTACTTATGTGTCCAGCGACAACCTGGCCTATAAAGAGAAAAACGGTAAGCGTTACATCCACAAAAATTATTTGAATTGGGTTGAGAACGTGCGATCTGATTTGAGCAAAGGTCTGCAACTCGAAGCCCTGGAGAAAGCTAACTAAGAAGTCATCGCTAATCTGCCAAGCGCAGGTATTTTTGAGCGGGCTTTTAGCTTTATTTCATTGATAAGCAAGGCGTTTATTTAGCGCAGAGTGCCGGTTGCAGGCGGGCCGGCACTGTTTTCAGGTGTTACCTGCCCTCGATACAGCCTCCATATACAGCGGGAATGAAGTTTTGTCCTCAACAGTCTGCGTAGTCGATTACGACTTGGTATGTGCTGCAGGAGTCGGTTTGCGATCTCTGCGCGATTCATTGGCGGCGCAACGATCGGGCTTGGTGCCCAATCGCTTCCCCGGATGCTCTCTGCCCACCTATGTGGGCGAGGTGAGCGCTGCGAGTAACTATCAGTGGCCGGAGTCCGAGGTTTATTGGACCAGCCGCAATAACGCGTTGGTTGAATTGGCGTTGCAGCAGGGCAGTCTGCTCGATTCCTTGCAGCGCGTCCGCCAATTGGTTCCGCCGGAGCGAATCGGGTTGGTCATTGGCTCGAGCACCTCGAGTATTGATCAGGCCGAAGATGCCTATCGCACCGTGCGCGAGCAGGAGGGGCGCCCGCACGACAATCTGCGCGATCGCGTATTAAATCCCCACGCTCCCACGATATATGTCGCCCATCGCACCGGCATTACCGGTCCTGCCGTCACTTTGAGCACGGCCTGTTCGTCATCGGCCAAGGTGTTCGCTACGGCGGCGCGTTGGTTGGAGGCAGGTGTGGTGGACGCTGTGCTGGTAGGAGGCTCGGATTCTCTGTGCCTTACAGTTCTGTACGGCTTCCATTCCCTTCAGCTTGTTTCCACCGATATTTGTCGACCTTTTGACCGCTCCCGCGATGGCATCAATATTGGCGAAGCCGCCGGTTTTGCCCTGTTGGTCCGCTCGGACCTGCCTGTGGAGCACACAGGAATTGTATTGAGCGGCTACGGCGAAAGCTCCGACGCCCACCATATGTCCCATCCTCATCCGGAAGGCGCTGGTGCGCGTCGCGCTATTGAACAGGCGCTGGCGAGAGCGAAGCTGGCAGCGTCGCAGATCGATTATGTGAATCTTCATGGCACTGCCAGTAGGGTCAACGACCTGACAGAAGGCAATCTCATGGCGCAGCTGTTTCCAGAGTCTACCTTCATGAGTTCCACCAAAGGCTGGACCGGTCATACCCTGGGGGCTGCAGGTATTATCGAGGCGTTGATTGCCATAGATACCTTCAAGACTGGCTTGCTGCCGGGCACTTTGAATCTGCGCGATGCCGACCCGGAAATCGCTCTGCGTTTATCTGCAGATAACGCGCAAGGGGAGCCGACTCACGTGATGAGCAACTCCTTCGGTTTCGGCGGCAATAACGCGAGCCTGATCTTCAGTCGCGGGCGCGGCTAAATCCAATAAGTGAGCCGGCGGCTCCAAATAGGGTCCTGAATTGACATGCCCACTCAGAAATCTTCAGTTTGTTATGTATATGGTGTCGGTGCCTGGGGCTTGGGTTTTGCCGACTGGCCGCAATTGCGCGACCTGCTGAGCGGCGCTGCGCTCTGGCCGCAAGAGCCGGTGGTGACCCCGCCCAAAAGTGAAGTGATCCCGGGCAACGAGAGACGCCGCGCTCCCACCATCGTAAAAGCGGCGGTGGAAGTCGCTGGGCAAGCTTGCCAACAGGCGGGAATGAATCCCTCTGAATTGGCCTGTGTATTCGGCTCCGGCCTGGGCGACACCGATATTACGGATTATTTGTGTGCCCAGCTTTCCCTGCCGGAAAAGCAGCTTTCCCCCACCAAATTCCACAATTCCGTGCACAACGCGCCCGCCGGTTATTGGACCATCTCCACCCACTGTATGCAGGCGGCCAATTCCATAGCTGCGTATCAGCACACCGTGGGCATCACTTTGATGGAGGCGGTATTACAAGCGCATCAGGAACAAACACCGGTTTTGCTCTGCGTTTTTGATTTAACTGCGCGCGGTATTTACGAAGGTATTTATGAAACCAAGTCGGATTTTGCTGCGGCATTGGTTATTACGCCAAATGAGCGCGATCAGCCACCCTTGGCTAAACTACAAATTTCCACTGGCGCTGATGTTGTAGCGCTGCCCGCGTGGGACGCGACGTTTGCCAAATTACAGCGCTCCAACCCCGCTGCGCAGATATTGCCATTGCTGCATGCGCTGGCAAACAAAGAGAAAAATCCGGTGCTGAGCCTGTCGTTATCCGAGGCCTGCCATTTAAAAGTTGCTGTAGAACAATGACGAGAATTTTGTGAACAAGAAGCGCGATCTGGTTATTTTGGGCGGTGGCTTGGCCGGTATGGGGCTGGCGCTGCAAGTCAAAAAACAACAGCCCGATTTTAATATCGCCGTTATCGAAAAAAATGCATTTCCACGCCCTCCGGCCATTGCCAAAGTGGGCGAATCTACAGTGGAAATTGCCTCCCATTATTTAGGCGATCAATTAGGTTTGCGCGATCACCTCGATAGCAAACATCTGCGCAAATTTGGTTTGCGCATATTTCTTGGTTCACAGGCGAAAGATTTTTCCCAATTGGATGAATTAGGCCCCAGCGTCCATTTTGGCATACCGACTTATCAACTTGATCGCGGTGTATTGGAAAATCATCTATCCGAACAGTTGCGCGCGCAGCAAATCGAATTGATTGATCGCGCCGCAATTACGGATATAGATCTCTCCGACACAAAATCCATCGACTTCACTACGCCTGCCGGCGCGCAACGTTTGCAATCCCGCTGGCTGGTCGACGCTGCAGGCCGCGCTGCCATTGTTAAGAAAAAATTGTCGCTGCAAATGCCAAATGAGCACAAAGCCAATGCGGTCTGGTTTCGCGTTGATCGCCGCATCATCGTCGACAATTGGACCACCGATTCCGCTTGGCACGCGCGCCCTTATATCGCCAACGAGCGCTGGAAAAGTACCAACCATTTGAGTGGTCCCGGTTATTGGGTGTGGATTATTCCGTTGGAATCCGGTGTGACCAGCATCGGCATAGTAATGGATGACATCGCCTTTAATGCTGCGGATATCAACAGCCCGCAATCAGCCATGCGCTGGCTCGCACACAATCAACCTTTGTGTGCCGATGCGATTGGCGATGCAAAATTTCTGGATTTTGTGGTGCTGCCGAATTATTCCTACGACTGCAAAAAATTGCTGTCGGATGAGCGCTGGGCGCTGAGCGGCGAGGCCGGCTTTTTTGCCGATCCATTTTATTCCCCCGGCAGCGACTTTATCGCCATCGCCAACGGATTTATTACTTCACTGATTGCCGATGATCGCGCGGGCAAAAATATCCAAGTTAACGCCGCAGTATACGAAAAATTATTTCGCTCGATTTATCAGAGCACTTTGAATTTGTATATCGGCCAATACGGCGGTTTTGGCGATCGTCTGATGATGGGGCTGAAAATTTTGTGGGATATCGCCTACTACTGGGGCGTATTGTCCTTGTTGTATTTCCGCAATGCGCTGAGCGACTACCAGAAAGTGCGTCCGCTGATTAATGATTTGTTTTCTGTGCAGGATATCAATAAAAAAATTCAAGATGCGTTTCGCAGAAGAGCGGCTCAGCGCTTGGTATTGCCGGCGCGTGGCGTGTTTGCCGATCAAAACCAGTTGCCGTGTTTTAATCATTTGATGGACACATTGAGAAAACCGGTCGACGCCGATGTGCAAACCGACCTGACGGAAAATATCGCCATATTGCGAATTGTCGCGGATGTCGTAGTAGATACGTTGGAAGGCCGCCCATTGTCGCCTGAAGGGCGGCAATGGGTTGGTGATTATTGTGATCGCTTGGCCGGCTGAGTCATTCTCTGCTGGTAAAGCGCCAATAATTTTTGCCGATGCAACTTGCCGCTCGCCTCGCGCGGCAAGGCGTCCACAAACAATAACGGCCGAGGCAAAAAAACCGGGTCCAAGCGCTGGAAAAAAAATTGTGGCAGCGCTGCGCGGTGTTCTTCCGGACACACCACCAAAGCGGCAGGGCGCGCGACCGGATTGTCATCCGTGGTTTCCGGCATAAACGCAGCCGCGTCTATCACACCGGGAATCGCCAAAAGCACTTGGGTAATTTCCATCAGCGAGCCGCGTTTGCCCGCGACATTCACCATATCTTCGTTGCGTCCGAGCAAACGAAAATAATCGCCGAGAATTTCCACCCGATCCTGCAATGCCTGTTCCGTTGGCAGGTGATCGCCAGCAATATGGGGCGGGGAATTGGTATCCAGAGATGTGAAATATAAACCGGGAATTAATCGCCAATCCGATATTTGTGTCGGTCGACGAAAAGCGGTGGAGCCGATTTCACTGCAACCGTAAATTTCCAATAAATCGCCGCCAAAACTATTTTCACACGTTTGCGCTAATTCGCGGGACAAAGGCGCAGTGGCACAGAGCACTCGCTGGCAATTTGGCAGTGATAAACCACTGCCGGTAAGTGCGCGCAAATGCACTGGTGTGCTTACCAGCATGCGCGGCTCCGGTAGTGAATCGATTGAACGCGCAACTTCCTGGGGGAACAGCGGGCGATTATCGGCAACGCACACCGGCCAAAACAGCGGAATCAACACGCCAGTTTCCAGGCCCCACATGTGTTGTGGCGGTACGGTTGCGAGCTGATAGGTGAGTTTTTCCGGCTCGGGCAGCATGCAAGCGCCGTTCATCAAAGTGCTGACCACCAGTGTGCGCCAGGGTTTGATGATGGGTTTAGGAGTGCCAGTGGAGCCGGAAGTGAATGCAACCGCAGCAATAAAATCCGCTTCAATTTCCGGTATTTCGACGGTTGCAGTGGATTTATCGTCATTTGAGCTGGAAATGGTCAGCCACGAGCTGAAATCGACGTTAGCAATTTCTGGCGCGGGCACATTTTGGCTGTGATGCAGAATATACGAGGAGTCGTATTCCGCAGCCAATCGGCGCAATGTTTCCGGCGAGCGGTTTTGCGGCAATAGAGTTGTCTGGCGGCGCAAAATGGCCGCACACAGCGTCAGTGTGAATAAATAAGGATTTTCACACAGATTCAGAACGTATTTTTTTTCCGGCAACCGCTGCGCCAGCAGCTGGCATTGCTGCAGAAAATCGCGTGTTGCTATATCACTGCAATTGCCGGCAAAAATCTCCAGCGGAGAGGTAATGCGGGCCACAGGGCCTGCAAGATCGCGCCAGACCAAAGGTAATTTGGCTGCGGTGCGAGCGAAGGCCAAACGTGCATCATGTGATGACGATTGCCTATCCGGTGATGACGATGACCCATCATTTGATGACGATAAATAGTTCATATCCGCCGAAAAACAGTTTTACTGCTTTTTGTGAGCTTCAACGAATTCCGTCAAAGAGGCCAAGGTGGAAAATGCTTTGCGGGTTTGTTCGTCATCCGCCTGCATTTGCACACCGAATTTTTGTGAGATGGCGAGTGCAATTTCCAGTGCGTCAATGGAATCCAGGCCGAGTCCTTCGCCGAACAGTGGAGCATTGGGATCGATTTCGCTGGCGTTTACGCCTTCCAGATTGAGAGCGTCCACTAATAATTGGGCTATGATTTGTTGAGCAGCAGTTTGCATGGGCCGTATCCAACTAACGATAAATTTAACTTCAAGTGAATTTTGTCTGTTTTTGCGATTAAGCGGCACGCATCCACGGCGGCCAGATAAACGCCTTAACACAGGGACGGCGATTGTATACAATCCTCGCCTTTTAATCAGCGGTATCGGCCCCTGAGATACTTGTGATTCATAGGGCTGTCGACTCGGCAATTTATGTCCATATTTACCCAGCAATACCTCTCTGCCCACACTGACTCAGACGTGGGTAATCTGTTGAATCAAGACGGCGTTTTGGCGATCGTCGGTTACACCGGTGAGTGTTCTGCACCGGCGACACCGGGAATCATTCCGTCCGGTCTGACTTCGCTTAATGACGTTCGTTATGAAGTCATTCGCTATCCTTTTGGCCGCGCGCAGCGCGGGCTGGAAAATGGTTGCCAGTGGAACAAAATCGACGATCTTTTGTGTGTCGCTACGTGGATTACGCCCGCCGAATGCGAAAACATGGAGGAATCCACTGAGCAAGCGTATAACCGACTGCTCGATCTCGCCAGGTCATTTGGCCATCCGCATCCGTTCCGCATCTGGAATCTTCTGCCCCGCATTAACTACGGCGACGGGGATCAGGAGGTTTACAAGAAGTTCTGCAACGGCCGCATGCATGCCTTTACCCGTTACGGCATGGTTGCCACCCAGTACCCCGCAGCTTCCGCCTTGGGCCACCATACGGACGGCGCCGTGATCTATATGCTCGCCGCCAAGGAACCGAGCCGGAACCTGGAAAACTCCCGGCAGGTCCCCGCCTATACCTATCCGCGCCAGTACGGCCCGTGCAGCCCTTCGTTCGCCCGGGCGACGCGCTTGAACATGGCCGATGAGGAGTATCTGTTCGTGTCGGGAACGGCGAGCATTCTCGGGCACAGCACCCACGCACCCGGCGACTTTCTTGTTCAGCTGCAGGTAACGCAGGAGAATATTGCCCACTTGGTCGCTCAGGCCAACGGATCACTCAGCAAAATGAGTGCACTGCGCGTCTACCTGCGTCACCCCGAGCATTTGCAGCCGGCGCGCGACATGCTGGAAAAAATCTATGCTCCTGAACATCTCAATTTCGTCTACGCGGATATTTGCCGAGAGCAATTGTTGGTTGAGATCGAAGCGCTTGTGGAATTGTGATCGGATCAGCCGATATAGACACGCGGTTGACAGGTGCAATCCTCATTACAGCGATCACAGGAGCCGCGGGTGAAATCGCTGCCCCGCGCCTGGCGGGTGCCCGCGACAGGCTTCTCCTTCCTGGTTTTCGGTTGCGGAGCGCTGGTGCTGGGCGTGTTGCTCGGCGCCTGGCTGTTCATACGTCGTCCTGCGCCGGAGCGCCGCGTCCTTCTAGTGCGCGGCGCCATCCGCTATATGTGCAAAGTCTATATCGGCATGCTCAAAGGTCTGGGTTTGCTGACCTATCACTACGAAGGTTTCGACACTCTGCTGAGCAACGGCAAGCTGATCGTCGCCAACCACCCGACCTTGCTCGACGCCGTATTCCTGATGGCCTTGATCCCCAATGCTACCTTTATCGTCAAAGCCGCCATGGCGAACCATCCGTTTACCGGCGGTATTGCGCGGCTGGCGGGTTATATCCCCAACAACGAAGACGGCATAGATCTGCTCGAAAACGCGGTCAATGCGCTCCAGCGCGGCGATGCGCTGGTGATCTTTCCCGCTGGCACACGTACCACCGGTCGCGGAGTCAAATTCAAACGTGGTGCGGCGAACATCGCAGTGGCCAGTCGATGTCCTATTGTTCCGCTGCGAATCCGCTGTCAGCCCGCGACTCTGGGGAAAAACGACAAGTGGTACCATGTGCCGCCGCGCAAGCCGCATTTTGAATTTTATGTGCTGCCGGAATTTGCCGTGCAGGACGTGATTGACATCAACCGTCCCACCGGCGTGCAAGCACGGCACTTGAACCAATATCTAGAAACTTGTCTTGAACCTTTTGATGAGTTGCCCGGCAACTCTTCTGCTGGAGCCTGAACATGCAGTCCGAAAAACCGACCCGAGAAGATGTTTATCACTTTGTTGTCCGTGTGCTGCAGGAGCAGTTCGAACTGGATGCGGATTCTGTAAACGAGGACGTGGATCTGCGCGAGGATTTGGATATCGACAGTATTGATGCGGTCAATATTCTGATTGAACTCAAAGCGCTGACCAATAAAAAAGTCGCCATCGAAAATTTCCATCAAATTCGCACCGTGCGCGACCTGGTGGACGCCGTGTGCAAGGTCATCAACGAGGACTGATTCCTTATGTTACAGCCGGTTGCTGGGCAAAAAATCATTAGCGAAACCCGCATGCAAATCCCATTTTTTGATGTGGATTCGCTCAATATCGTCTGGCACGGCAACTACTGCAAATATTTCGAAGTGGCGCGCTGCGAGCTGTTGGACAAAATCGGCTACGACTACACCACCATGCGCGATACAGGTTTTGCTTTTCCCATAGTGGAAATGAAAATCAAATATATTTTGCCTTTGCGCTTTCAACAAAATGTGCTGATTCGCGTGGAATTGCTGGAGTGGGAACACCGGCTGAAATGCGATTACAAAATTCTCGATGCCGAAACCCTGGCAGTGCACACCACCGCAACCAGTATTCAAGCGGCGGTGGCATTGGGCGATCAACATTTGCAGCTGGTGTGCCCAAGTGTATTTACCGACAAGGTCGCACGATATCAAATGAAGTTGGCCGAAGGTGCGCTGCAATGAAAAACTGGCTTGCCGGAATTTGGCTATTTGCACTGCTGGCAGTGCAGGCCGTTGCGGATAGTGACGAGAGAAATCTCGTTGAGGAAAACAAAAATCTCGTTGAGGAAAACGAAAATCTCATTGAGGAAAACATTATCGAAACACCTGCGCAAACCGCGCCAGCAGCGGTAACGCTTCCCGCCGCTAGCAAATCCCTGACTCCACAAAGTTGTCTGCAATTCGCAGAATTTCGCCAGGAAAAATATCTCACCGGTTTGCCCAAACCTTTGGTAACGCGCGGCAAGGTTGTGGTGGATTGCGAGCGCGGCACCGTGTGGAGCACCGACAAGCCCATCCGCGAAACTCTGGTTTACCAAATGGATGGCGAGCAGTGGCTGATCAAATCTGCAACTGATAAGCAGGAAATAAAAAACGCTGTGCAAAAACGCGTCGGCACCATTATTTCCCGCATCATGCGCGGCGATGAGAGTTTTATTAATAAATACTTCGCCCGCGAAACCATTGAGAACACCACGCGCCTGGTGCCATCCCAAAAACGCCTGAAAAAATATATTCACAATATCGACCTGCAGCCGCAGGACGCGGGAATGCGCGTACAGGTCAAACGCGTGGATGAGCAGGATATGGTTTTGGAATTGTCAAATATGCGCCCGCTGACACAACTCGATGCAGCCTCATGCGCGACCTTATTGCAATCAACCCTTGGTTGCGATCTGATTTTCCCAAGCCCGGCAAAATAATATGCAGGAGTCAAACGCCGACCGCCGGGTCCGCCAATTTCAATGGGCCATCAAACTGGCTTTTTTGGCGGCGACACTGATTTTTGCAGTTGCGCTCATCAAGCTTTTTCAGACAGGTTTAAATATAGATACCAACTTGCGGAGTCTGGCTCCGCAGGCGGCGCAGGATTCGCTCGGCGAGCAGCTGATCAACCAGTTGTCCGGCGCGGCATCGCGCAAAGCCATAGTGGTGCTCGCGTCCGAAAATCCCGCCAAAGTCAGCGCCGCATCTGATGCTATGCGCACTCGCTTAGGCGCTTTAGCAGAAGAGCAGAACTCCGTCGTACGTGTTGCGGATATGACCGATACGGTCGAACAATATGTTCGTCTGCTGGAGCAATATCCCTACAATTTTCTCAGTCCTTCTTTGCGCCCTTTGTTGGAACAAAAAGATGATGCGCAGCTGACCCAATGGGTGGTGGAAAAATTATTCAGTGGCACCAGCCAAGTTCGTTTGACCGGCTTTGATCGCGATCCTTTTGGCGCGCTGAACGATTACGCATTTTTTATTCAGGAACGATTGGCCGGTGATAGCGCGGACGATATTCGCTCAGTTGTACATGGCGGTGTAGAGCAGCATTTTTCCGTCTGGCAATTTGACTTGCCTGCCGATGGCATGGCGTTCAGCACGCAGGAAATCTGGATCGAGCAGTTATCCCATATTCAAACGGAAATAACGCAGCAATTTCCCGAGGTAAGATGGCTGCAATCCGGCATGATCTTTTTTGCCGCGGATTCGGCACAATCGGCACAGAAAAATATCAATATGGTGTCCAACACCGGCGCCATATGCATTATTTTGCTGATGCTGGCAATTTTTCGCGGTATTCGCCCGCTGGCAGGTTCCATGCTGTCCATTATCGGCGGTGTCAGTTTTGCGTTTGTGTTGAGTCACAGCGTGTGGCATTCCCTGCATATTCTGACGCTGCTGTTCGGAGCGAGTTTGATCGGCGTGGCGGTCGATTATTCCTTGCATTTGTATTATTTCCATTTGGAAAACAAATCCGCCTCGCAGAATCATTCCGGTCATCGCTGGCATTTTTATCGCGCATTAATTTTGAGCCTGCTGACCAGTATTGTCGGGTACGGCGCTCTGGCTATGTCCGGTCTGGAGACCTTGCGCCAGGTTGCGCTGTTTTCCATCGCCGGCTTGGTATACGCCTGCTTGCTGGTGTTGATGATCGAACCTTGGTCCACCAAAAAACTGAAATCGCACGACCGCTTTTTAAGCACGCTCACGCACAAAAGTATTGAAGGCTTGCGGTTTATTGGTCGCGTTCCTTTTCTCGTCGTATTTGCTTTTGCTGTCTGGGGAATAGTGCTGCTGTTGCAAGCACAGCTGAAATTCGACGACAGCCCCAAAGCGTTTATCAAGCAGAACCAGCAGTTGTTTGATAACGAGCGTATCGTCAATGCCTGGATCAGCGATTATGAACCGGCGACTTTTGTGGTGGTGACCGGCGCAAATGCGCAGGAGATTTACGACAAGATTGCCTCTCTGCACGCGCGTTGGGGAGATGTTTCCCACAGTGCAAAAGGTCTGTTGGGTATTGACGTCATTTTGCCGTCGCCACGCGAGCAGGCGGAAAACTATGCACTTAATGCCGCTCTTTATACCAACAAGCAATTGGCAAATGCCTTGGTGGAAGATTATGAAATTACCACCGGGGAACATTTGAGCCGCATCGAAACCGAGTATCGTAACTGGGTGGGAAAAATTCTGACGCCGGCGGATTTATTAAGGGATTTGCCGGGCTTTCCACAGCTGTGGATGGAAGGTGAATCGCTGGTGACGGCACTGTTAATCCCTAAAAATACCGCGCTGGATCAATTGCGGAATATCGCGGCGGACATTCCGGGGGTTGAACTGGTATCCATGGTCGAGCAGACCGAAGAAGGGTTGCATCATTTGCGCACCACAGCAGGTTATTATTTATTTTTTGCGCTGCTGCTGATTACCTTTATTTTCTTTTGTCGCCACGGTTGGCGTTTGGCTTTGATCTTAAGCCTGGTGCCCGCTGCCGTGCTCGGCTGTATTGCGCTGATTTATCTGCTCGCCAATGTGCCCATTACGCTTTTCCATGTAATGGCCGCCTTTTTGGTGCTCGGTTTGGGAGTGGATTATTTGGTTTTTGCCTCCGAAATGGTGGGCAGTGCTAATGCCTCCAACGAGTTCGCCAATGCCTTGGTATTATCCGCTGCCACCAGTATTTTGTCTTTCGGTGTGCTCGGCCTTACGGTGCTGCCCGCAGTGCAGGCATTTGGTATGACGGCGGCTTTGGGAATTCTGGGTAATTTAATTGGCGCATTCTGGTTAATTGCAATTTGGAGAAACATTCATGACCATTAAACGAGTGCTCGTAACCGGCGCTACAGGTGGAATAGGGCAGGCTTGCGCAACCGCGCTGGCAGCGGAAGGTTATCACGTCACCCTGCATTACAATTCCAACGCCGCCAAAGCGGAAGCCTTGATTGCGCAAATTGAAGCGGCCGGAGGCCGCGCAAGCGCCATTCGTTTTGACGTGCGCGAACGCGAAACGGTGGCCGAAGCCCTGGCAAACGAAATCGAAGCCTACGGCGCTTTTTACGGTGTGGTGTGCAATGCAGGAATTACCGCAGACAATGCTTTTCCTGCAATGCCCGGCGAAGATTGGGACCGCGTGATTCACACCAATCTGGATGCGTTTTACAACGTATTAAATCCGCTGATTATGCCGATGATTCGGCTGCGCAAAGGTGGGCGAATTGTGACTTTATCTTCTGTTTCCGGCGTTATCGGCAATCGCGGCCAGGTGAATTACAGCGCGGCAAAAGCCGGCATTATTGGTGCGACCAAAGCCCTGGCTCTGGAATTGGCCAAACGCAATATCACCGTCAATTGTGTCGCCCCCGGATTTATTCAAACGGAAATGACCAGCGGTTTGATTGTGGATGAAGCGTTAAAAATGATCCCCATGCAACGCGTAGGCGCGCCGGAAGATGTGGCCAATCTGGTGAAATTTTTGATGTCGGATGGCGCAGCTTATATTACGCGGCAGGTGATTCAGGTAAATGGCGGGATGATTTAAAAACCAAACCCCACCCCAACCCTCCCCTTGGGAAGGGGAGGGGGCAAAAGTTCGTCCTTATCGAGATGTAGAGAAAATTTTTGTAAAAAGGAAGCAGCGTTAAATCGAAGTGCGATCTAATTCCCTCTCCTCGGGGAGGGCTCCGCAAGGGCGTCTATTTAACTAAACCCGCCGAAAGATCAGCGACGTATTAATCCCACCAAACGCAAAATTATTACTCATAAAATAATCCGTTTTAATTTCGCGCACGTCGCCGACGATATAATCCAGCTGCCCGCAATTGGGATCCAGTTCATCCAGATTTAAATTCGGAATAAACCAGTTTTCCCGCATCATCTGAATACCGGTCCAAGCTTCCAAAGATCCGCAGGCGCCGAGGCTGTGGCCTATATAGCTTTTTAGAGCGCTAAACGGAATATTCGAACCCATAATTTCCTGCGTGGCTTTGGTTTCGGCGACGTCGCCTTGCAAGGTGGCAGTGCCGTGGCCGGAGATGTAGCCTATATCGGAAGGATTTAATTGGGCGCTGGCGAGGGCGTCGGCCATAACTTGGCGCATGGTAATCGGATTGGGTTTTACCAGATGCACGCCGTCGCAGTTGGTCGCAAAGCCGACCACTTCCGCCAGAATATTCGCACCGCGTTTTTTCGCGTGTTCGTACTCTTCCAGAATTAAAGTACAAGCGCCTTCGCCGAGTACCAAACCATCGCGCTGTGTATCAAATGGACGCGGTGAAGTTTCCGGTTTGTCGTTGCGCAAGCTGGCGGAATAAACCGTGTCAAACACCGCTGCTTGTGTCGGACATAATTCTTCCGCGCCACCGGCGATCATAATGGTTTGTTGGCCGGCGCGAATGGCTTCGAATGCATAACCAATTCCCTGGCTGCCCGCTGTGCACGCGCTGGATGTTGTATACATGCGTCCGCAAGTGCCAAACAAAACACTGATATTGACTGCAGCGGTGTGGCTCATCATGCGCAAATAAGTGGTGCCATTAATTTTGGCCATGGAGTTGTGCTCCAGCAGACCAAAAAATTCCATTGCCGCGTCGCTGTTGCCGGTTGCTGAACCGTAAGCCACACCGGTTGCCGCGCTGCTGATAATCGGATCGTTTAATAATCCCGCATCTGCCAGCGCTTTTTCTGTCGCGACTACTCCTAATTGACCAACGCGGCCCATAGCACGGCGTTTTTTCGCGGTGTAATGCGCAGGTAAAACAAAATCATCGACAGGGGAGGCGAGGCGTGTCTGCAAATCCGGGAAGCGATCCCACTCGTGCATATAACGCACGCGATTTTTCTTTTCCAATAATGCGGCGCGCACGCTGGGCCAATCGTGGCCGAGCGAGGAAATGGCTCCTGCACCTGTAACTACGACACGTTTCGCTGTCATAAAGTTGTATTCTCTTGATCGGGTGCGGTAACCGGTTTGCGGAATACCGTCAATTTGGCTGTTGCGCATAATTCGCCGCCGCGCGAAATTTCGCAACTGAATTGTGCAAGTTGGTCGCCGCTTAACGCAGCTTGAGTGCAGGAAACCTGCAAAATATCCCCGTCCGCAAAGTAGGGTACATGTATTTGATACTGGCGCGTGCCGAGCAAAAAGCCGAGATGCGGCTTCGTCAGGCCCTGCTGCAATTGATGCCCTGCAATCAGTGCTGCGGTCTGCCCCATATATTCAATACCGATCCACGCGGGCACGCCGGTGGGCGCCATAAAAAATGGTGAATCCGCTGTGATATGCACTTCTGCAGATGCCGAATCGGCAGCCACATGCAGCACCTTATCAATCAGGAGCATAGGCTCACGATGTGGAATCAGTTGATATATCAGCAGATCTTTCATCACGGTTGGCCCAATAGGGATAAAAATTAAACCACTGAAGCGGCGCTTTGGCGGCCTGGCGCTCCAGCTCGTTTGCATAGGTTTGCACGTAGTGGCGCAATTGCTCCGAATCGCTGCGCGGCAAATTGACGCGGTCGGCAAAAGGCACGAGTTCAAAATTCACCTTATCGCCGACGCGATAGGAAAACATCAAACTCACTTCGCACTGCAATGTTTTGGCTAAGACGTAAGGGCCAATGGGAAATGGCGCAGGTTTGCCAAAAAAATCCACCAACAATGAATTTTCTCCCGTCACCGGAATTCGGTCGCCGGCAATAAACAGCCATTCGCCATTTTCAAGTTTGGTTTTGAACAGCAGAATCAGCGGAATATCCAGCTGCGTCACCTGATACACATTGATGCGCGACATGGGATTAATTTTCTGCATGATTTTGACGAAGTTTGCCGCGTGCTGGTCGTACACCAGAATATTGATGGTGTGCTCCATATAACGCTGCACAAAGCCGCGGCAAAATTCCAGATTGCCCAGATGCGAGCCTATGATCAATTTTCCAGTCGGGCGACTTAAAAACGCATCCAATGCAGGCTTATTCTGAATGGCAAAACAGCTGAGTTCGATGGGCGCCGACCAAGCCAGCAATTTATCCAGAATGGCCTGGCCAAAACTGTAGATATGGCGAATCACATCCCAATTATTCGGTGGCCGTTTCCAATATTCGGGATAACGCTCGGCATGGATATTGAGAAATTCACGCGAGGCGCGGCGCGCAACACCGTTCACCAGAAAAAAATAAATCGCTACCGGACCTAAAATCCAGTTGAACAACCGACGTCCGAACACGCGGTACAACCAGAGCATAAAAACCAAGCCCCAGTAGCTCCCGGACTCTGAAAGATTCGCCCAATGGCGTTGCTTCTTTTCCATATCAATTCTTGAACCGCCGCCACCACATGGCGCAAAGATTCCAGGGCGCAGAGAGCAATAAGCGACTATGCACTTTAATCAGCAGCAGATTGTCGCGCAGATATTGGAAGTGGGAGATATTGTTTTCGGGATAAATCACAGCGGTGGGAATAAACCGTACAGGAACGCCTGCCCAAATTGCTTTGACGAGAATTTCTGTATCCGCATCCATACGGTTGCCGATATAAAACGCGTCTTCGATTTTTTCGAATGCCGCCAAAGAATAAGCGCGGAAACCGCACAGGCCATCGCGAATCGCAAACGAAAAGGTTTCCAGCGCACAAATAAAAGTAGTGACTTTGCGGCCGTGGCGGCGCGCGGCGGGCGCACTTTTATCAAAAGATGGCTGGCCGGAAATAATCGCATCTGGATATTTCTGCGCTTCTTCAATAAAACGCGGAATATCCTGCACATCGTGCTGGCCATCCGCATCGATTTGAATTGCGTGGGTAAAGCCGTTCATGGTGGCCCAGCAAATACCGGTTTTTACCGCGCGACCTTTACCGCGATTGCGCGGCATGGTCAGCAGTGTGACCTTGGGATACTGCGGCAAAATGCGCTGCAAATGCGCAACGCTTTCGGGGCGGCTGCCGTCGTCAACAATAACGCACGGCAAATCATGAGCCATCACGCTCGGTAAAAAGCGCTCCAATTGCTCATGATGGTTGTAATGAGGAATCAACAGACAAAAACGCATGGAAAAACTCAAAACACCAGCTTGCCTTCAGAAAAGGCTTGCGCAGGTGTTGCAGGATCGGAATATCGGAAGGTCACGGAATCACCAGAACTATGGCGCGCCAATTCCAGGCTCACTTCCTGGTGGGGAAGAATCACATTCTGAAATTTCAGATTGTCGATACGTTTGATGTTTTGCGGCAGCGAAAACACCTGCTGCGCGAGGCAACAGGCCCAATGGGTTTGCACAACGCCGGGCAGAACGGGCTGCCCAGGGAAATGCCCCTTCAGCCATTTGAGATCCGCGCCTATCTTGAAACGGAACACGGATTTATCCCCGCTCTGATCAATGTCGAGCAGGTCGGGCCATTCATCGCCCTGAAAAATGTCGGCAAGAGAGTTGTGCATATGGTTCACAAATTATCCGTCGCTATGTCCTTCTCGCGCTGCTGCCGCATATAAAAATGGCGGAACACCAGCTCACCACCCGCAAATGCCCCCAGAATCACGTAAGACAGGAACCCGCAATAGAGAGTCCAGGCCTGGGTGGTGGCAAAGTGCGCCAAGTATAGAGCAACGCCCCCGTTGAGGTACAAAACCAGTGCCCAAATTGCCGTCAGCCGCCGGGTGTAGCGAACCGCAGCGGGCGTCATTTGCGCACCGCGCAAGCGTGCGACTTTCTCAATCAGGGCTTCTTTATCTCTCAGACTGAAGGCAAACAGGGAGCCGACAAAGGCGCTCATCAATACCGGGTAAAGCTTCACCGCTAACTCGGATGGAAAACACCAAATGCCGATGCCGCACACCACCGTAACGCCGAACAGTGCCAGATTGACCTTGGAATTGTTGCGGTCCGACAGCGCAAAGCGCACCGCGCCTACGGCGATGATCAACAACCCGAACATCTGGAACGACCAGCGCTGCAAGCCTATATAGACCAGGCAGGGGTAGAGCACGGATACAAGAGCAAAGATCGCGGTGACGGCTTTTTTGGACATAGGGAGCAGTCTATTAAAGGAGGCTGGTATATAAGCTTCGCTTGGGCGGGCGAGTTTATCGTTTCGTCAGCGTTAGTCTAGGCGGTTATTGGATAACATTTCGCCAATCTCTGCCAGCTCTAAGGTAGCTGGTGCGCGAGAAGGTTATTTCGTGGTCATTACCTGTTCGGAGCCGTTTTGTTTACTCCCGCAAGCCGCTGTTTTATCCTGGCGGCCCTCTAACCAAAAAGGATTGCCTTTAATGTCACTAGTAGCTCGTTTAAAAATGACCTGTGTTTTGTTCAGCCTGATGTTGTTTTCTGGCTGTGCGACCAAAATTACCGAACAACCTTCTCCTGTCACTCCTTCCACTCAGCGTTTGGGTGAATTTAAGCGAGTCATCCTGGTTCGCTCTGAAATTGCACCGGCTTACGCAAGTCACGAAGCGAATATCAAAGCCGCCAACAAAATTGACGAAGTATTGGCTCAGCAGGTCAACAGTCTTCTTTCAAATGTCGAACTGAAATCCGTTGAAGATGCCAAAAAATTGAATTTGAAAGGCCAGTCCAACGTTCTCGTGATCAAGCCTTATATCAAGCAAATTAAATTCATCGGCGGCGCAGCGCGCTTCTGGGGCGGCGCTATGGCGGGCAGCTCTGTTGTGATTATGGACGTTGCCTTCGAAACCGGTGACGGCAAAAAACTCAGCAACCCAGGATTTATGCGCAAAGCAGGCGCATGGACTGACGGCTTCGGCGTACAATCCAATTTGATGTTGGAAGAAATTGCTCGCGATGTTGGTTATTACGTAGCATCAAACCGCTAAGTTACGCGGTAAGACAAAAAAGGCAGCTTCTAAGCTGCCTTTTTTATTTCTGATGATTTTGCTTAAAAAATTGGTACCAAAGGCCCTCACCTAAATCCTCTCCCAGAGGGAGAGGACCTGATGGTGACACTCCTAAAGCTGTAACAAATCCTGATGCAATTTATCCACTTGAGCCAATGTATTTTCTTTGGTGCCGCTATTATCAATCACATAATCCGTTTTTTTTAATTTCTCTGCGCGCGGCATTTGGGTCGCAACAATTCGTTTGATCTGTTCCACATCACTGCCATCTCGCGCACTCGCACGCGCAATCTGCGTCGCCTCGTCCACATCCACCACAATAATTTTTTCCACCAATAAATGCTGATCGGTCTCCAATAACAAAGGCGATTCCAAAATTACGTAAGGACTCGTGGCGGCGTTTAATTGCTCGATAGTGCGCACCCGAATAATCGGATGCAGCAAATTTTCCAGCCAGGTTTTTTCCGCGCTGTTTTTAAAAATAATCTCGCGCAATTTGCGTCGGTCGAGCTCGCCAGTGGGCAACAAAATGTCGTCACCAAAATGTTCGCGAATCGCCTCCAGCGCCGGCTCCCCCTTGGCCACAACCTCCCGCGCGACTGTATCCGCATTTACGACTGTAATGCCCAAGTCTGCAAACCGCGCTGCTACAAGACTTTTACCGGAACCTATGCCGCCGGTTAGGCCGATAATGTGGGTCATGATTGGTTGCCCTTTTTAATTAATTCGCATCATTGTTGGCCGTGAGCCGTCTAACCGTAAGCGCGCAGCGCTGTTCAATTAAGTCCGTTATTCGCTCAACCAATACATTTCCTGCAAAGCCTTGCTGTGGATCGGATTGAAGTTTACGGGCTGCAGCTGGCAGAGAGCTTGCTAGCTCCAAAATGCGTTTTTTGGCCTGTGCCCTGGATAGGCGGACGCTTTCTGCAAATTGTTCCCAGTGGCGGGCCTGAACTTCACTGAATTTGTACTTGCTGCCAATTTTCATGGCCATCTTTTGCGTCAGCGTCGGGTAAATCGCTGTCGATAAAAGGTCGTAAAACGGTGCCAGAACTGCAGCACTGCCGGTCGCATTCTGCAGATACAACAACGAGAAATTCTTGGCGTGGGCATCGTGATTGCCAATTAGTGCATTAAAAATAATGCAGTCGAGCAGGCGCAAGGTCTGGGGCGCACTCGGGCGCGTCGCTCTGCGGACCAGTTCAAAACATTGCGGCAAATCTGGCCCGCCTTCGTTTTGGTATTTCATTTCTGGCACTACGCCAAGCGCTTGGCAAAAATCCTCTTGATGAATGCGTTGTCGACGACCTTGAGCAGCTGTCGATCGGTCGTAGCGTTCGACCAGCAGAAAATGGCGGCCCTGCACTTGGTGGCGAGTTGCTGTTGCCGAATTGAGCTGCATGGCTTTAGCCAGTGCCATACAAAACGCTTCGTTCGTGACACTGTCTTCGAGGGTCGGAATAGCGGGTTTTAAAATGTGTGAGCTGGGCGTGCCGTTGAGCGGGAGTCCTATGCGAGCACCGTCAAACACCACCGGTAGCTTGTCTTGAGCGCCTGCCAGCGACAGTCGCAGCCCATCCTTGCCCGCGAGCATGGGGCGGTGTTGTAATTCATCCAGAATCGCAACCAGTTCATCGTCACTTAACCATTGGACGTTATCGCCGTGGGAAGGCGCCGCTAGAGCTTGCCGCGGTGCAAGCAAGCTCACAGCTCCGGCGCATTCACCACCTAGGTGATCCAACAGCACAAAATCATTCTGATTAGACACCTGGAACTGCTTGGCAAGTAGCCGGCGCATCTGCCCCTCTGGCAACAGGCCCGCAAAGAAGGGACGCGTTTGCCGATCGTCGAATGGCTCCGCTTGCAAGGGGAGAGAGACTGACAAAGCCATGGCCCGCGGGTGCTGCAACCATGCCGCTAAATAGCAAAAACGCATGCGACCATCGATCAACGTCAGGGTGCCGACGTGATCTGCAAACAGCCAGACACTCAGCTCATGAGTCACGAGCAGCATCCCCAACGTCATCTGTCGTTACAGAAAGCCCAGCCAACTGGATCTCGCCGCCAAGAGCATCAATTACCCGCAGCACATTCTCCAGTCGCAAAGTGGGCTTGCCGGCTTCAAGGTCGACAATAAAACGCACACCAACCCCCGCAGTCAGAGCCAGCTGGGGCTGAGTTAAACCGAGTTGCTTGCGAGCGGCACGCAGAGCCTGTCCGAGTTGTTGGGGGGATCGAATCGATAACATAAGCGCAATTTCCCGATCGGGAAATTATTGGCTGGCCTTCTGCTCAATGCAAGCAATATTTACCGATCGGGAAATATGCATGGCTGAAGATGGGAGTTTTTACTTAAATTTCCCGATCGGGAAATAATGCTTATTGAGTAATAGGCTGCCAGGAAGAACGGAGCCACTGGGTGATGAAGAGGTATATACTTTGTCAGTACCTGTTTTAAGGAGGTCACGTGTATGAAAGAAGCTGTTTTCACGATGAAGCTGGAACCGGAGCTACGCAATGCCTTTATGGCGGCGGCAGAGGCGGCGCACAGGCCAGCATCCCAGGTGATGCGGGAGTTGATGCGCGAGTTTGTGCAGCGGCAGCGGGCGGCGCAGGAATATCAAGCGTTCCTGGAGCAAAAGGTCACTATAGCCCGACAGCAGATTGCAGAAGGATTGGTATTCAGCAACGAAGAAGTTGAAAAGGAATTCGCCTCTGTGAGGGGTGATAAGGATGCAGAATGAACGTGGTGTGGACTGCCGCAGCGATCCATGATCGTAAGGCAATTTGGCAATACATCGCGGCTGAAGATCGGGATGCTGCGAATCGACTGGACAGGCTGTTCCAGGCCGCCGCCGAACGATTGCAAGACAATCCGTTTTTAGGGCGAGCGGGGCAGGTGGTAGGAACCAGAGAGTTATTTCCCCACGAAAACTACCGTCTGGTTTACGAAGTAAGCGCAGCTACCGTTTTTATTCTTACATTAGTCCATACCGCTCGTTTATGGCCTCCCGATACAGGAGCTCAATAATGCGGCTGTTCACCCAACCTTAGGCCAAACCGTGCATCTATTCCCCCAATACCACCCCCTTTTTTCCCGCATCGACGCCACCACACTGGTGCTGACGCCCAACCAGCGTTTGGCGCGGTTTCTGGTTAAGCAGTTTGATATATGGTCCGCCGCCAACAGCCAAACCGCCACCTGGCCGACCTTGCCGTGCAAGTCTTGGGGCATCTGGCTGCAGGGGTTGTGGGATCAGGCGCAGACGGGGGCGGTACATAAACTCGCGGAGGGGCGGGTGTTGGCGGCGCCGCAGGAGCGGTTGTTGTGGTTGCAGGCGATTGAGCAGGGTGGGGCGCCGGAGTTGTTGTCGCAGGATTCCATGGCCGACCTCGCCGCGCAGGCGTGGCGCTACCTGAAACTGTGGGGCCGCCGCTGGCAGGATCTGCCGGAGCATCTGGAGGAAGTGCGCCTCTTTAAAACCTGGGCAGAAGCGTTTCAAAACCTCTGCGAGCAGCAACAGCAACTGGACAGCGGCTCCATCCTCGAACGCGTTGCCGCCATGGCCGAGCAGAACCTGCTGCTGTTGCCGCAAACCCTGATTCTGGTGGGCTTTGATGAAATGGCCCCCGCCGAACAAGCCTTCTGCCAACTGCTGCGCAGCCAAGGCCGCACGGTGGACAACTTCGACCCGCCCATGCCCGGCACAGCCATAAGGCTGGAGCTGATCGACCGTCAGACCGAACTGCGCCGCGCCGCCCGCTGGGCTGCCGCCCTGGTGGAGCAGGACAACACCCGCTCCATCGGCATAGTGGTGCCCGATCTCGCCCAGCAGCGCCCATTAGTCGAGCGCATCTTTACCGAAGTCTTTGAGCCGCAGGCCATACTGCCCGGCCAGCCGCGTCACGCGCCGGGCTTTAACATCTCCGCCGCGCAGCCCTTGGCGCAGACGCCGCTGATGTCCACCGCCTTACTCGCCCTGCGCCTAAACGATAACGACATCGAGCGCGACCGCCTGACCCAACTGCTGCACTCGCCGTTTTTATGGAACGAACAGGAATGGACCGCGCGCCTGCAACTGGATGCCCATTTGCGCCGCACCCACGTGACCATCCCCATTACCGCTTTGCGCGCCGAAGCGGGCAGGGAAGAGATCGGCTGCGCGCAGCTGCATCAACAACTGCACGATATGCAGCAACTGATCTACCCCTATCGCCAGAAAAAACAGCCCTTTGCCACCTGGGCGGCGGTGTTCGACCAGCAACTGCACGCCCTCGGCTGGCCCGGTCCGCGCCCGTTGGACACTCTGGAATACCAGCAATACCAACACTGGCCGAAGCTGCTCGACCAGCTAGCCGCCCTGGACAGCGTCAGCCCCGAGCCAGTCACCTGGCAGCAAGCATTGGCGGAACTCTCCCGCCTCGCTTATACGCCGTTCCACCCGGAAACCGCCGCGTCGCCTGTGCAAGTGCTCGGCCTGTTGGAAGCCGCAGGCCAGCCCTTCGACTACCTGTGGGTGACCGGCCTGGACGACCGCGTTTGGCCGGAGCCGAGCAAACCCAACCCGCTATTGCCGGTGGACCTGCAACGCGAGTGGCGCATGCCGCGCGCCTCGGTGGAGCGCGAGCTGGAACTGGCCGCGCGCCTGACCCAGCGCCTCGCCACCAGTGCCTGTACCGTGATCTTCAGCTCCCCCATGCTGGACGGCGACCAGCCCCTGCGGCCAAGTCCGCTGCTCGATGCCATTCCGCAGGGCGACATCGAGCAACTGCCAGACTTCACCCCGCCCAGCTACGCCCGCCAGATGCTGGGCAGTCCGCTGGAAAGCCTGCTCGACGACCGCGCCCCGCCAGTGCTCGAACCCAAACGCCTGCGCGGCGGCAGTCAGATCCTCAAAAATCAGGCGGCTTGCCCGTTTAAAGCCTTCGCATTGCACCGCCTGCACGCCGTTGAAAGTGAAGACTTACAGTCCGGCATAAGCCCGCCAGTGCGGGGCAACCTGTTGCATATGGCGTTGGAATTGATCTGGAAGGAACTGCAAACCCAACGGGCGCTGCTCGCCCTGCAGGAGCCGGCCCTTAATGACCTGATCGACAACAGCATCCGCCGCTCCTGGCTGCGCATCGAGGGGCAGGCCCATCTCGGCCCGCGCCTGAAAGAGTTGGAAAGCAAACGCGCCGCAACCCTTATCCGCGCCTGGCTGGAACTGGAAAAACAGCGCCCGCCGTTCCGCGTGGTGTTTCAGGAGGCGCAGCAACAAGTGCAAATTGGCGGCATTCCGCTGCGCGTCCGCTACGACCGTATCGATGAATTGGAGAGCGAGGATGGTTTGGTCGTGCTCGACTACAAATCCGGCCAGACGGACATCAAAGCCTGGGCCGGCGACCGCCCGGACGAACCCCAAGTGCCGCTCTACAGCATCCTCCAAGGTGAACGCCTAAAAGCCGCCATGTTTGCGCAACTGCATGTAAAAGAAGTGACCGCCAAAGGCATCAGCGCCGAGGCGGATTTGGTGCCCGGCCTGAAAGCGGCGGAAGCCCTGGGCAAACTGGACCTGCCGGACGACTGGGCCGAGATCCTCAACTACTGGCGCGACACCCTGGAGCGCCTCGCCCAGGACTTTATCCGCGGCGAAGCGCGCGTCGACCCCAAACACAGCGTCACCACCTGCCAGTTCTGCGAGCTGCACAGCCTCTGCCGCATTCGCGTCGGCCTGACTGACCTTTTGGCTGATGAGGAGGAGGGCGCATGAGCCAGACCGATATTCGCCACCCCGCCGACCGCCCCCAGCGCCAGCGCGCCCTTGACCCCACCGGCTCCTTTATCTGCGAGGCCCCGGCGGGCAGCGGTAAAACCGAGCTGCTGACCCAGCGCGTGCTCACTCTGCTGGCGCGGGTCACCAAGCCGGAATCCATTCTCGCCATCACCTTTACCCGCAAAGCCGCAGCGGAAATGCGCGCGCGTATTCTCGGCGCTTTGGCTGCCGGGCGCGGACCGCAGCCGCAGGAAGCCCATGCACTGCAAACCTGGCAGCTCGCCCGCGACGCTTTGCAAGCCGATGAACGATATGGTTGGCAACTGCTTACCAACCCCTCGCGCCTGCAACTCCGCACCTTCGATAGCCTATGCGCCATGCTCACCCAGGCATTGCCGCTGCAATCCTCCCTCGGCGCGGGTGTGGCCACCACGGAAGATGCCCAGCCCCTGTACAAGGCGGCGGTGAAGGATCTGCTGGACACCCTGGAAAGCGAAATGCCCTGGGCGGATAGCCTCGCCCAGCTGCTCGGCCACCTGGACAACCGCTACTCCCGCCTGGAAGAACTGCTCTGCAAAATGCTCGGCAGCCGCGATATCTGGCTGCCGGTTCTGTATGGAACACAGGGTATGGCAAGCCCCGAATCCCTGCGCGGCGTACTGGAATATCACCTGCAGCACGCGCTGATCGACAAAATGACCCGCCTGCGCGAACTGCTGCCGCCGGAATGCCACCAGACCTTGGCCGAGCTGGGCGACTTCGCCGCCGCCAACCTGCTGCGGGAAAACGTCGAATATCCCATTAATGCGCTCCATCAACTGGGCCGCGTGCCGGACTGTCGCCCGGAAGAAATGCCCCAATGGCGCGGCCTTGCCTGCCTGCTGCTCACCCAAAAAGGCGAGTGGCGCAAAACCGTGGACAAGCGCGCAGGCTTCCCCGCTGGCGAAGGCAAAGACGAAAAAGCCGCTTATAAAAGGAAGAAGGAATGCCTGCTGGAACTGATCGCCCAGCTGCAGGAAGTGCCGGACCTGCTGGAAGCTCTGCAAGGCATCAACGCCTGGCCCGCACCCACCTACAACGACCAACAATGGCAAATCCTCCAGGCGCTTACCGCCGTTCTGCCGGTACTGGTGGCCCACCTCAAACTGGTGTTCGCCGCCCGGGGCGAAGTGGACTTTGTGGAAATCAGCAGTCGCGCCCGTCAGGCCCTGGGGGATGATCAAGCGCCGACGGAGCTGGCTTTGCGCCTGGATCACCGCATCCAACACATACTCGTCGACGAGTTTCAGGACACCTCCTTCAGTCAGGTGGACCTGCTGCAAAGGCTCACCGCTGGCTGGCAACCGGGCGATGGCCGCACCCTGTTTTGCGTGGGCGATGCCATGCAGTCCATCTACGGCTTCCGCAACGCCAACGTCGGCCTGTTCCTCCACTGCAAAGAACATGGCCTCGGCGGTCTGCCGCTGGAACCGCTGCAACTCACCGCCAACTTCCGCTCCCAGGCGGGTGTGGTGGAGTGGATCAACCGCGTGTTCCAACGCGCCTTCCCCGCGCGCCACAACATTTCCTCCGGCGCTGTGGCCTTCTCCCCGGCAGAAGCCTTCCGCCCGGAAATTCCCGGCCCTGCGGTGCAAACCCACCTGTACGAAAAAGGCCTGCCTGCGGAATTTGAAGGCCAATTGGTGTGCGACCTGATCCAGCAAGCACGCGCGCAAAATCCGGACGGCACCATCGCCCTGCTGGTGCGCAACCGCAACCACGCCGCCCACATCATCCCCGCGCTTAAAGCGGCGGGTTTGACCTTCCGCGCCGTGGATCTGGAGACCCTCGCCGAACAGCCGGTGGTGATGGATTTAATGTCCCTCACTCAAGCGCTGCTCTTTCCCGCCGACCGCATCCACTGGCTCGCCATACTGCGCGCGCCCTGGTGCGGCCTCACCCTGGCGGATCTCGAAATCATCGCCAACCAAGGCCCGGCGGAAACGCCCATCATTCGGCAAATGCAAACCGCATTGGCCAACCAAACCCGGCAGGAAGAACTCTTCACCACCGAACGCGCCCTGTCCGCCGATGGCCGCGCGCGCCTGCAACGCATAACGCCCATACTGCAAACCGCACTGGCGGAACGCCACCGCAAGCCATTGCGCCAATGGGTGGAAGGAACCTGGATCGCTCTCGGCGGCCCCGCGTGTTTGCAGCAAGCGAGCGAACTCGACGACGCCGAACGCTTTTTGCAATTGTTGGAAAAATTAAATTCCGTAGGCGAAATACCTACTCTCGAACAATTAAATGAAGGTTTGGAAAAACTCTTCGCCGCGCCGGACCCACAAGCAGACGAACGCCTGCAAATTATGACCATGCACAAATCCAAAGGATTGGAATTCGACACCGTCATACTCCCCGGCCTGCACCGCCAACCGCGCAATCAGGATTCGGAATTATTGCTCTGGCAAGAGCGCTTGAGTTTGGACGGTCACGAAGAATGGCTGCTCGCCCCCATCAGCGCCACCGGGCAGGATAAAGACCCCATCTACAAACACCTGGAATACGAACAGAAAAAACGCACGCAATTGGAAGCCTGCCGTTTGTTATACGTAGCCTGCACGCGTGCGCGTAAACAATTGCATTTGCTTGCGCAAATAAAAGCTAAAGAAGGCGAAGTGCGCGAATTCTGCGAACCCTCAGAAAACACATTGCTAAAACCCATCTGGTCCAGCGTGCACACCACTGCAGTTTTTTACCCCGCGCCCAAAACAGCGGAAGAAAATGCCGACCAAATTCCCCAATATATTCCCCGCCCACTGCAACGCATCACCAGCAACTGGCAAATGCCACAACTGCCGCGCGTGGATTTATTGCAGCCGTTTATTGCCAATTACCAATACAACAACCAAAACCTGCAAAATGCGCAAAGCAATTCTGAAAAGGAAAATTCAAGCGCCCGTTTGATCGGCACACTCACGCACGAAGTTCTGCAACTGATTGGTCAACAGGGATTACACAATTGGAAAAATAGAAACCTCGACGAAGTCGAACCCTTCTGGCGTGGCCGCCTGTTAAGCCTGGGCATGAATCCAACAGAACTCGAGGCCGCCGTCCAGAAACTCAAAACCCTAATCACCCAAACCCTGCAACACCCCAAATTCGAGTGGCTGCTCAGCGGCAACTGCCAATTCGAACTGCCCCTAAGCGTGGTCATCAATGGCGCAGTCGAACACCGCGTAATCGACGTATTAAGAACCGAAGGCAATAAAGCCTGGGTGGTGGACTATAAAACAAGTGTTCCAATGGAAGGTGAAAGTGTTCAGCAATTTGTAGAGCGGGAAGTTAGCGTCTATAAACAAATAATGCGTGCGTATTGTGAGGCGGTTAAGGGAATGGGGTATGGAGAGGTTGAGGGAGTTTTGGGGTTTTTGGGGGTGGGGGTGTGGGTACCTACATTCGAAACTCCTAATTGATGCAACAGCGGAGTCACCCAATTTAATCTCCAGAATCTTACATGATGCTACGTGGCGAGATGAGTTAGATAGACAGGCCCATGGTGCAGCGTGGCACTTGCTGTGTACCACTTGAATCGAATGCGCAGACTATCGGTCTTCGGGATCGAAAATCTCTTTTATATTCAATAGCTGAGTCGAGGTGCTTGGCGATATCAAGCAAAGGGAAGGGCTGTGTCAAGTAGGCGCATAGTTATTCCTGGAAATAAACGCGATATGGTCCAATGCTGTTGGGAATTCGTGTGTTGGTAAAGTTTTGGGAAATTCAGCTGGGCATGATGTCGAGCATGTGCGGTATTAAAATGTTATAGGTAAAAATATGGGAGTTCCCCTTGGCTGTACCTGATTTTCAATCATTAATGTTGCCATTGCTCAAGTTCTCCGCTGATGACGAAGAGCATACGATGCAGGAAGCCCGTGAGGGCTTGGCAAAAATAATGGGGCTGTCTGAAGAAGACCTCCAGGAAAGACTGCCAAGCGGTCGGCAATCTACATTCGCAAACCGCGTAGCGTGGGCAAAGGTGTATTTGACCCAGGCGGGGGTTCTGGAATCTCCCAAGCGGGGGAAATTTCACATTTCTGATCGGGGCCGAAAAATTCTTTCAGAAAATCCAGAGCGGATAGACATAAAGTTTTTGCAGCGGTTTGAGGAGTTTCAGGCATTCCGGCAGGCAAGTAGCAAAAACCGAACCGAGGAAGTAACCCACACCGGCGACGCTGAAACAGCGACTACGACTCCGGAAGAAACATTGGAACAAGCCTATCAACAGTTGCGAGACGAAACGGCAAACGAGCTGCTTCACCTGATAAAGGGCAATACCCCGGAATTTTTTGAGAAACTGGTTGTTTATCTTATCGTTTCAATGGGCTATGGGGGCTCTGTAAAGGAAGCGGGCAGGGCTACCCGAAAAACAGCGGATGAAGGTATTGATGGTGTTATCAAAGAAGACCGCCTCGGTCTGGAAACCATATACCTTCAAGCAAAGCGTTGGGAAGCAGCGGTTGGCCGACCGGAGATTCAGAAGTTTGTTGGAGCTCTTCATGGCCAGCGGGCCAAGAAAGGGATATTCATAACAACCAGTCGCTTCTCAAAAGAGGCGCTTGATTACGTCGGGCAAATTGATCCAAAGGTTGTACTGATAGATGGCGCAGATCTCGTGCAGCTTATGATTGATCATGGTGTGGGAGTCAGTACGGCGGCTATATATGAAGTTAAAAAAGTTGACACTGATTTCTTTATCGAGGACTGACCGCAAAACCTATAACAAGGCCAAGCACAGCGACAGCTTTTTCGTTGCGGCTTCGCCTCCACTACAAAGCTGCGCGTGTTGGCGGGGTTAACGTTCAATGGAGAGAGTATGAAATCTTACACATACATAGATAATTCAAATGTATTCATAGAGGCACAGCGCGTGGCTGCTGTAAACGTAGGGATGGCAGCAGATTTGGTGGATGCAATTGAGCGGAGGGTATTTGACTTTAGCTATAAACTTGATTACGGAAAGCTGTATGAGTACTTTTGCGGCGAAAATAAAAGTGAAGTTGGTTGTGCAAAATTGTGGGGGTCGCCGCCGCCCTCGGATAGTTTTTGGAAAATGGTAGAGAAAAAAGGTTTTGAAGTGGTAACTTATGAGCGCAATTCTGCTGGGAAAGAAAAAAAGGTTGATGTGGCTATAGCACATGCGATCACAAAGGACGCGTACACTAAAATAGATAAAGAAGATTCGGAAATTATTCTTGTTGCTGGCGATAGAGACTATGTTCCTGTAATCGAAGATCTTAAAGCTGAAGGCTTTAAGGTGGTAGTTGTGTTCTGGGATCAGGCGGCAAAAGAACTGAAAGAAGCTGCAACAAAATTTATCTCTCTTAATCAATGGCACGAGTACTTGCAGCTAGAGCGTTAACAAAGCGCACCATTACACCGCCTTCGGCGGTGGGACGCTCGCAAGCTCGCGCCCATGTGCGCGGCGTTATGCATAAAGGAGCAAGTTTTGAATTTTGAATGGTTGAAATATATCTCTCCGCTACTCGGCGTAGGGCTTGGTGCTTTACTTGCACCTTACATAGAGGGCAGAAAGGCCAGTGCGGAATCTCGAAAAGCGTTGAAAGCGTTTTACTCAGAGCTGGAAGATTATCTTCAAGATGCACCCACATACGTCCGAAACTTTCACGCAGGCTACTCCAAAGCTAAAAAGTCTGAAGTTGGCATTATCACAAAGAATGAAGAGGTCTTCCCGCTGGATCTCGCGCCTAAAATCGAGTTTCTAACTATTAACAACCTGATCGAAAAGTCCTTTTTGCAGCTAACATCCGATCAGCGGAAAGCTGTTAAGGCTCTTGTTTTACTATCCACGGCAATAAATGAGAAGAAGGATTCTCTTTCCAATATTCGAGACATTGCTGATTTAAAAGATAAGAAATCAAAGTTCTGGTCTGCTGCCAGAATGAGTGCTTCATTCTATTATGTTGTTAGTAGGCTTCACCACGAAAAAGAAAGATTTGTATACCACAATGAAACTAACGAAGAATGTTGTAAGAAAGCTCTTGATGCATTAAATCTGTCATTTGACTTTAAAGATCTTCTGCAAAGAAAGGCATAACAATGCAAGTCAGTCTGACGGCTTTTCCGTTCCTTGTTTTGCGGTTTAACGCTACGCTACCGCAAAACAATCCACAAAGCCGCAGCTGCTTGCGGCGTTAGAGAAACACTATGAGTGAACTATCTGCTTTTGAATGCTGGCAACTAATCAACATGACTGTGCAAAGCGTTCTGTTGCTTGCTGCATTCCTTGGGGCTTTTTATGTCGGCATGAAGCAATATCACATCAACAAGCAGTTGATCGAATTGCAGCATCAACCTTCTGTAGAAATTGCAGTTAATGCGAATCAGCTGCAGGTTTTGAATAGAGGAAGCAGCAGCATCTGGTTATGGGGTACCTATGTAGATCATTCATCAAAATCAATTGAAGAGAATCCACGCCTTATTACGCCCCAAGGCTTTTACTATATCCCCATCGAGCAGCTTCAAAAAAGTATATTGGCACGAGTCGGATCTGTTGGCGAAGAGCGCCTGTCCCTGCTGGTTTTTATAAAGACTTCTGATGGAAGAAAGTACGTTGTAAGAAATATTCTCTTTTGTCAGGTTCAGGGAGGGAATCTTTCGGTGCATAGTCAAACAATTGCTGTTGATCAGGATGAATGGACTTCTAAATGAGTGGCTCTAACAATGCCAAGCACGGCGACGGCTTTTCCGTTTCGGCTTCGCCTTCACTGCAAAGCCGCGCGTGTTGGCGGCGTTAGATGCAATAAGAAGGAGGAACCGTGAAGACTATAAAGAAGATATTGGGGTTAGCACTCATCGTTGTTCTGATTGCCGGATGCAGTGATCCGAAAATTGATGCGTCTTCGGATGAATCGATGAAGGCTTCGGTGCAAAAAGTGAGAGAATCATTGCCGGAGTCAAAGCGCGGCGATTTTGATGAGGCAATGAAGGTCTTAGCCTTCAGTAAAATCGATATGAAGGATTTGTTTACACAAGGCGCGACAGGGGTAGGAAATCTCGAAGGTAAAGTCAAAGAGTCATTAAACGGCAAGACTGGAGAACAGGTCATTGCGGAGGCGGCACGGATTCAAGCAGAAAGAAAAGAACGAGAACGTCAGCAGGCGTTAGAAGAAATCCGCGAGTTAGAAACGAAACGATCAAAATCCGAAAGTGCTCGTGACGAACTAAAGAAATTTCAAGTTATTCGCTCCCGGTTTTACTTGCGAAAACAAGAGTTCATGGGCAAGCAACCAATAATTGAGCTAACGGTCAAGAATGGTACTGAGCAGGCTGTGTCACGGGCATACTTTGAGGGTACAATTGCCAGCCCTGATCGAAGCGTTCCTTGGCATAAAGACACTTTTAATTACAGCATCTCCGGTGGGCTTGAGCCTGGCGAGGAAGCGACTTGGAACTTGGCACCAAATATGTTTTCAGATTGGGGAAAAGTAGATGCACCAGCAGACGCTGTATTTACCGTTACAGTAGAGCAGCTTGATGGCGCAGATGGAGAACCGATCTATTCGACACGGGAATTTAGTGAGCGTGACCTTGAAAGGCTAAATGAACTCAAGAAAAAATACGGCGTCGAGTAACAGCATCTAACAAGGCAAATTAACGCGGATGCAAATTCCGCTGCGCTCCATTTGCACCGGTTATTTGCAGCGTTAGGCAGTAATTTCACTCGCTCAAAAATTGTGACTATACTAATCTGAGGAAAGCTAATTCTCGGTTGGAATACACATAGGTGGTGGAATTATGGTGCGATGCTTGGCGTGGACGTTATCTTTAGTACTTATAGCTTCTTGTTCTGATAACCATAATGAAGTAGAGGATCCCAAGCGGGACGAGCATGTAAATGCCGAGAAAATGGAAGATTTTATTTCTGAAGCAATTGTATACATTTTGACTGATAGTACAAATAAAATTGAAGAACGATTTATCGATCCAAATGAATATGCCAGTATTATGCTGCAAGGCGGCAGCGATAAGTCGAAAGACCAATTGTCAAAGCAGGCACGGATGGCAACGGCGATGTCTGTTTCATTTAAGATGCCGAAATTGGCTGAGTATTTTATAAAGTCAAACGGTGAAGGATTTAGTTTAAAAAATATTGATAGCAACGATTTAGAGCCATTAGGAGGCCGATATCCACATAAGCAATTGGCTCTAACCATTGGCACTCCTGATCCAAACACTGATGTATTAATAAAGATTCCTAGTGTGGCTTTAATTGATGGGGCATGGAAAATAATTTTCGGGTATTCAAAAGATTCTGTGGAGCTGGCTAGTTCTGTGCCGGATTTATACAATGCAGTAATTAGCTGTGGAATGAATAATCAAAATATAAATGTTTTAGCTTGTTTCACAAAAACTGACTTGGAGGTTAAAGTCGATAATAGAACTACTGTATATAAATCATATAATTTACAATCAGCAGGCGAGATGTATCAGGATGGATTGCATATACAATTGCCCTCAAATTTTTCTCTTGTAGCGCAGAATAGCCAAAAAAATATGGTGCTCAGTGTTGTCATCTATGACGGAAGTAATAACGTGGTCTATCAAAATCAGGTGGGGCAATGGGGTGTTATAAATGTGGGAAACTAGTCACTTAGGAAAGGAATAATTTATGCCTCTTCGAAATCTTTTGACTCAATGTGAAGAACATACAAGACGCGCTATTGGTGCCGGTGCGGCTAATAGGCTTGCCCGCTGGCAACAATACCAAACAGAGCAAGAGCTGATCACGTTCATTCAGCGTACAATACGTAACCAAGATAACATGGCAAATGGTTGGGAGCTAAATCGGCAAGGCCTAACCTCTCTAGAGTCAATTGTTTTAGCCCACCCAGAATTATTTACCGAAGAAGATATCAGAATCGCATCAAGCACATTAGGTCGTTAAACAACTAGGCTCAGATAGCCTAACAAAACAATCTACCCGAAGCCAAAAGCGTCGCATTTTTTGTGTTACGCTTCGCTTATAGCACAAAAAACACGCCACTTCCGGCTCGGGTAATTGTGGCGTTATAAGCCTTAGGAGAAATCGTGCATTTGGTCATGTTTGATATAGACGGGACATTAGTCGAGTCATACGATTTTGATTCCGAGTGCTATAAATTGGCGGTCTTTGACGTACTTGGGGTTAAAGTCAACTCAGATTGGGGGCAATATCAGCATGTGACAGATGCTGGGATTCTAAGCGAAATAATTGAGAGTCAATCATTGCAGAATGAGTACGAAAGTATTTTTACTGAGGTTAAAAAGCATTTTATTCTGCGCGTTAGAAAATACATTTCAAATCACAAGGTATTGGCTATTGCCGGTGCAAGCGATTTTTTATCAATGCTAGCCTCGCGTGGGGATGTAAAAATTTCTCTTGCAACAGGCGGGTGGTCGGAAACGGCCAGAATGAAACTGGAAGCCGCAGGCATCAAGTGCTCGGATATACCTATCGCTTCGTCTTGCGATCATTATAGTAGAATAGAAATAATGCGAGTCGCAGAAGCGCGTTCTGGTGAACACCGGTTCAAATCTAAGACGTATTTTGGCGACGGCTCTTGGGATAAAAAAGCCTCAAAATCATTAAACTATAATTTTGTAGCTGTTGGATCTCGGATCACAAGCTCAAAATCAATCCATGATTATTCTGATTCACAAGCGGTACTAAGATGTATCGGCTTATAACAAACGGCTCCACGCAGACGCCCAAACCTACGCTGCTTTTGCGGGTTTCGCTGCGCTACACTTTACCACAAAAGCCTCTCCGGTTCGGGCGCTGGTGAGCCGGGCGTTATACATCCTAGAGATCGAGCGCAATGCAAACGGTAGAGATTGAAAAATTTCCACTGAGGTGGCGGTGGACAGATGAGAAATATTGCCTCCTGCCGGACCATGAACTCAGGAGAATCCGTCCATTATCACAGGGTGCAGCAGCGAAAGCTTGGGAAACATTAATTCGGTTTGTAGGTGCAGAGAGTGATTTTTCTCCTTCAGCGGAATTATTTATGGATATTGAATTTATTTCTACCGAAGACCCTAACTTGGTAAGGCAATGGCTTCAGTCGAAAATACCTGATGGAGAAATTATAATTTCTTGGCAGCCGGAGTTGGCTGTGATTACTGAATCCAAACTCTTTATCAAGTACTGGGATGAGTTCTGTTACCCTTCGAGTGATGATGTAAGTATTTGGTCAAAATCAGAAAAATGGGTTGTGCATTATCATCACCATGAGAAGTTTTGCTATGGCAAGTCAAAAGCCGTATAACAATCGCAATCAGGCGGAAATATTTTCCGTTCCTTGTTTTGCGGTTTACGCTACGCTGCCGCAAAACAATCCACTTCAAATATTCCGCTGTTGCGGGCGTTAAGCTTTCTGGAGATCTGAGTGCTAGAAGAAATTAGCGAGCTAGAGAGCAAAGTAGGTTTGCCGAGAAACTTTGTGCACCGTCTTACAGGTGAAGATGATTGGTCATTCATAATTAAGCTGAATGCCCTATTCGAGGCATCTGCAACGCACCTTTTGACTTCAAAGCTCCAAGCTCCTGAACTAGAAGACAGTCTTTCCTATCTCGACTTTGGCAACAGGAAGTATGGAAAGGTAATGCTTTTAAGAAAGCTCGGATGTCTAAGTCCTGATGAAACAAAGTTTCTTCAAATGCTCTTTGAGCTGAGGAATAAGCTTGCGCATGACGTGAGGAACGTGGAATTCGATTTAAACAGGTATATCGAGAGTCTAGACTCTAATCAAAAAAAGTCATTCCTAAATGCAGTCAAGTGTGGCAATGAAACAATTTACTGGAATTGTGAAGAACAACCCAGAGAAAAATACATTTTGTCGCACCCCAAGTTACTCATATTCATGGCAGCAACCGATATTTTGCTATCTATGCAATTGCAGCAGAGCAAAACCCGTGAAGCTTAACAAACCAAGTCAGGGGACATATTTTGCTTCGCTGCGCTCAAAACACAAAATATGCCTCTGCTTGGGGCGTTAGCTTAGTTGAGAGTGCGAATGGAAAGCTTTAAGGAAACTGTGGAGTCGCCCGAGGCCTGGTTCCGCCAAGCTTGGCAGATGCTTGAAGCTTCCAAAGTTAATTTCGACGCCTTCAACGATTGCAAGGTATTAAGAACGGATAGGGATATGCACCGAAAGAATGGGTTGATGGATGCCGCAAAACTTTGTCTTTCATTAGCTTTAGAGAATGCATTTAAAGGTGCTTATGTATATCTATCAAAACCTGACCTTTCGGATAATAAGTTAAATACAAAGCACTTTCATGAAAAGGCTCATGATCTTGTGGATTTGGCAGATCGGTTGGGTCTTTTCCTCTCAGATGGCGAGCGCATTCTTTTGAGGCGGCTTACATCATTTATTGTCTGGGCGGCAAGGTATAACGCGCCGTTGACGGAAAGAGCTTTCAAAGATTTTGATGGCGAACATAAAATAACTTATCCACACGACTTTGATTATGTGGAAAAACTGATTGAAAGCCTACAACGCCAATCAGGTTACAGTGATGAACGTGGCTGGCCATTCAAAAGCTAACAATCGCAAGCAGTCGGAAATATTTTCCGTTCCTTGTTTTTGGTTTACGCTACACTACCAAAAACATTCCACTCCAAATATTCCGCTGTTGCGGGCGTTAAGCGTTAATGGAGCACTGCTTGATAGATTCAGAGTCATTGATAAAAATGCATTCTTCGGAAGAATTCAAAGCTCAAAAGAATCACTTCATGAAGTTGACCCTAGATGCATCAAATGCGTTAAGAGCCGCATATTCACACGCAGTAATCGCGAAGAGTTACGCAGATAATTGTATGACTATCCAGTCAACTGACGATTTTGATCAGTCAGTGCTTGCAGTTAGTTTTTTATACGATCAAGGAATTCACAACCCCATCAAGCGTGAGCTACGGTATCTGATTGAGTCCATGGTCAAGTATGTTTACATAGATCAGAAAAACCCTGAAGCTAGCTTGATTGAAAAAGTCTCGTTGACAAATCAACTGCCCCCTTCAATTGAAATGAGAAAGGATATTCAGCTAAAAGCATTTCATGAAGAGGATCGCCAACACTTTGTCAACGAGCTATACGATGCATATAGACAGTGTTGTGCTTATGTTCATGTGTCTCCAAAGCAAGTTGAAGAGAGACTAGGGCGGCGGGACCGTGGCGGAGCTCTGGGGTACGAGACCACGGATGAGCTCAGAAAGCTAAACCGGCTTATATTCCGCGTATATGATATTGCATTAACGCTCTATTTCCACGGGTATGGCCTTTCTCTTTCCGGCGACCTCTTCATTGGCTATTTTGACCGTCTACCGGATTGGGTGTTTCGCAAAGGTAAATATGTTTCGGCGTTCTCTGCATATTTCGACTATAAAGTCGAAAGAAGGAGAGCCAGGGGCGACAATGCTGGCGGTTGGGATTTTGACCATTGGCCACCTAAGAGATTTAGCAAAGCTTAACAAGGCGTGCCAGCTGACAGTTTGGGCGGCACTCCGCTTTGTGTATGGCTGCGCCAGTTTACACAAAGCTCCGCGCCGCCCAAACTGCAGCTGCACTTGGCGTTATGTGAATGCAGGAGTCTGAGGTTATGGAATATTTTTCTTTATCGCAAATATTTATTTCTATTGCCAGCTCAATAGTCGCAGGTCTTATTGTTATAAAATATGTCAAGTACCGCGATGACAAGATTAAAGCCAAAATTGAAGAGCTGGAATCATATGAAGGCTACATAGAAAAATTGAGTAAAGGTAATCTTAAGTTACTGAGAACATCTTTTGCCATTCTATTTACCTGCCTTTTTCTGTTTTTCGCAGCTTGCATAGCTTTAGTAATCGCTTTATTAGCTAGCCGCTATCCATACGTCCAGTACATACTATGTGTATTATCTATGGCAGCACTCACATCCGCTGCTGGAATTTGCTTTTATCAAACTAGGTCTATTATTCATAGCTCGAATCTACCAGAAATTAAAAAGAAGCTGGCCTCAAAAAAGGCTAAACTAAGTGCAAAAATCACATAACCATGTGCATCACCTGAAGCCAACGCTGTCGCGTTGTCTCAGTTGTGCACGGCGTTATAGGAAAGAAATCCATGTCTAATTCCCCAATAATTACAGAACTAAAGACCATTCTTTCTGATACGGATAAAAAATACAGAGACGGTTTGGTGGATATTACCAAGGTTATTGTTGCGCTCGCTGCTGCAATGATTTCTGTTATCGCTACTCTTGCGCCAAAAACTGATGCTTCAACGTCCTCAAGCTGTGTCTTCCTGTTAGGGATTTCGCTGCTTTTGTTGTCGGGGTCGCTAATTCTTGGTTTGGTTCACTTATACCAAGCTATCTATGTTTATAGGATTGCCCAGAAAAAAGTTGCGACAATAATTCAAGAAACTCCCGATCCTCAAGAAGCCCTGAATAAAGCTAGAATAGTAAAAATAGATTACCCATGGATTTATCGCTATATATTTCAAATGGTTGCTGCAACCTTTGTTTCGTCAGTTTTATTACTGACGGCATACACCTTGGTCAACCTATAACAATGCAAGGCAGTCTGACGGCTTTTCCGTTCCTTGTTTTGCGGTTTAACGCTACGCTACCGCAAAACAATCCACTACAAAGCCGCAGCTGCTTGCGGCGTTATGCGGAAAAGGCACCGGGTGCTCCCCCCTACATCAAAGTGGAGGTCTTGAATGGCAATTGACAGATTAGCCGTCGTGGAGGCTCAAATGCTCATCCGGAGACCAGTGCCTGAGGTCTTCGAAGCCTTTATTAATCCACACATTACGACCAGATTCTGGTTCACGAAAAAGACAATAACAAAGACACCCACTCTTAATCGCCCACTCTTAGAAACGGCAGGGTAGAAAGACCCACCGCAATCGACAGACTTGAAGCACGACCTTACCTATCGAAAATACCGTGCTGAATTTTGACGGACAGAGGAGTTTTTTTCTTGAGATTAGTTGTCGTTCTGAATTGCAGGAAAAAATTGCCTCTGCAAAGCTGCAGGCTTTATGAAATTAGATAAAATTGATCTTACGAGAAAACTGCTTTACAAATACCGAGGCCCGGCGATCGCGAGTAGCCTAATT
>JGI12383J13903_1000162_pt1 | contig 58484 bp, 52 predicted proteins | sample Passage237B_FD_13903 | JGI IMG/M metagenome (IMG submission 13903)
CCCGCCGCTCCCCCCGAAGACCTCTCTCGCCGTCTTGCCAGCACCGAAGACCGGCTCGCCACCGTCCTGCGCAGCTACTCGCAACTGCAGGCCGAAAACGATCGCCTCAAAAACGAAGCCGCCCGCTCCGCCGAATCCGCGCACGTCTCCGCCGAACGCTCCGCCGCCGACACCGCCTCGCAGATGTCCGCCCTCTACGACGAGCTCCGCCAAACCCGGGCCCAGCTCGTTTCCGTTTCCGCCGAAAACGCCCAGTTGAAAACCCGCCTCGCCCTCTCCGGCCCGCCGCCCGGCTCCACCCTCGCCGCGCCCACGCGCCCCGGTTTCGCTCGTCCCCAGAATCCGGATACGCCCGCGCCCGTCACTCCCGCCGAACCCGCCGCCGCGCCGCGCCAGCACACCGTCGTCCTCGGCGACACCCTCGCGAAAATCTCCCGCCAATACTACGGCACCCCCGGCCGCTGGGACCAAATTCTCGAGGCCAATCGCGACGTCATCCAAAACGAAAACGCTCTCACCGTCGGCATCACGCTCCGCATCCCCTGATGCGGTGGGGTTAAATCTCTCGGACTTCAGCTAAGCCCACGCGATCACCGCCGCCAGCGGCACCACCGACGTCAATACGCTCAGCACGATCGCGCCCGACGCGATCCCTTCATCGCCTCTCAACTCCACGGCGACCGCATACGAGATGATCGCCGTCGGCGTCGCCATGAAGATCATCACCATCTTCAGCTCGAGCGCGCCCAGTCCCATCGCGCGCCCCACCGCCCAGCCCATCAGCGGCGAAATCATCGTCTTCAAAATCGCCGCGCCCCACGCCGCCCGACCGCCCACGTGTTCGCCGATCGAGGCGAGCGAGCCGCCGACGCCGAGCAGTCCCAGCGGCAGCGCCATCTCCCCGAGCGCCAGCAACGCCGTGTCCACCGCAGCCGGTAGCGTCCATCCGATCAGCGCAAATCCGATTCCCACCACCGTCGCCACCAGCGGCGGCGTCGACAGCAGTTGCTTCACGAACGGTGCCACCATCCCCCAGCCCAGTTTGTGCTGGCTCAACAACAGCACGATCACGCCGACCAGATTGTAGGCCACCATCATCGGCGCCACCACGACCACCGCCGCCGCCTTCGCCGACACGCCGCCCGGCAGCACCTCATCCGGCATCACATAAATCACCGGCAAACCCACGAACGCCAGATTCCCGCGAAACGCCCCCTGCACGAACGTCCCCATCGACGTCCCCGGCACGCGCAACATCCGCGCCACCCCAAACGCCACCACGATCACTCCCACGCTCGCGATCCCCATCGCCGCCAGCATCTCCTCCGCTCCCGTCGCCTCGTGAAACGAACGCGTCAGTTGCGTGAACAACAACGCCGGCAACCCCAGCCAATACGTCACGCGATTCGCTTCCTTTAAAAATCCCGCCGACACCAACCCGCTCCGCTGCAACCACACGCCGACCGCGATCAGCAGAAAAACCGGCGCCAATGTGTTCAGCACAACCACGCCCCGCACCATCGCCGCCGCCTCTCGCGCCGTCCACGCGATTTTCGCGCTCCTCGTTGCGCTTCTCCTCCCTCGCCTCCTCCGGCGACTTCCCCACACTCGCGCTCATGCTCCGTTCGCCCTTTGCCCCTCGCTACCTCGTCATCCTCCTCGCCGCCGTTTCCCTCCTCCGCCTCACCCTCTTCGCCCAGCCCCCCACCACCGATCTCCCCGACGGTCTCTACGCCGAATTCGCCACGCCGCGCGGCACGATCGTCGCCGAACTCTTCTTCGAAAAAGCCCCGCTCACCGTCACCAATTTCGTCGGCCTCGCCGAAGGCACGCTCGGTCCCAAACCCGGCAAACCTTACTTCGACGGCCTCACGTTCCATCGCGTCGTTCCCGGCTTCGTCGTGCAAGGCGGCGACCCGCTCGGCACCGGCATGGGCGGACCCGGCTACGAGTTTCCCGACGAATTCGCCCCCGGCCTCCGCCACGACGCCGCCGGCATCCTTTCAATGGCCAACGCCGGCCCCGACACCAACGGCTCCCAATTCTTCTTCACCCTCGCCCCCGTCAACCGCCTCAACTACCTCCACAGCGTCTTCGGCCGCGTCGTCCGCGGTCTCGACATCCTTCCGCAAATCCAACCGGGCGACGCGATGACCACCGTCGTCATCCACCGGATCGGCGACGCCGCCCGCGCTTTCCGCCCCACGCCCGAAACCTTCGCGTCCCTCATCGCCCAAACCCCACGCGCCACGCCGCCGCATTTCGACGACCCCGAGAATCTTCTCCCCACCAACCCGCCGCGCGCGCGTGCCTTCAACGCCAAACTCGCCAACGTCGAACGCGCCGCCGGCGTAAAACTCTACGCGCGTCTCTTCGAAACATTCACCCCCGAAACACCGGGCCAACGCCCCGGCAACTACACCGGCTCGATCGCCCGCCAGCTTCATCTTCCGCCCCACAGCGTCCTCGCCGTCTACTTCGCCGATCTCGACCAATGGGGCCTCTGGATCGGCGACGCCCTGCTCGAACATTTCATGGGCCGCCCCGGCACGATCCAAGAGTTCACCCGCAACGGCGCACTGCACCAAGCCAAGCAATCGTTCCTCACCGCCGCGAAAAACGAAGCCGCCGACGCGACCGCCGACGCGGAGAAAAAAGCTCCTGTCCCCGCCGGCCAAAAAACGAAGCTCCTCGTCGACGCCGTCCTCGACGCCCTCATCTTCAAATTCGAATCTGCCCCTGCGCCCGCCCGCCCTTCTTCCTAAACAAGCGCTCGACCGGGCGCCTCTTTCCACCCCGACTTTTACTGCTGCACTCCTCTCCAACCTCTGACTGACTCGGCGGCTCCAGCCCTCCCGCTTCAGCCATGTCCCCCACTCCTCGTCAGGGTTTCACCCTCGTCGAGATCATGATTACGGTCGTGATCATCGGTCTTCTCGCCACCATGGCGATTCCCACCTTCAACCGCATGCGGATCGCGTCGCAGGACAAAGCCGTCTACAACAACGCCCGCCAACTCGCGGCCGCCTCCGACCAATACATGCTCGAACACGGCGTATCCTCCGTCCTCTTCACCGACCTTGTCGGCCCCGACCGCCACATCAAAACCATCCAGCTCGCCGCCAGCGAAATCTACCCCGAGGTCTACACCAGCGGCCCCATTGTCGTCACCAACGTCGGCGGCCGCCGCACCGTCACTTTCGATCGCTAGTCGTCGCCTCCTCCGCAGCGCGCCGGGTCTTCTTGCTCATATCGGGATTTGCAATCCGCCGCTCGCCGCGCGAAATCCGCCGCATACCTTCCGTCATGCGCAGCGTCGTCTACCTCGCCCTCCTCGGCGTCATTCTCGTCACCATCGCTTTCGTCGTCCGCTCCGGCTGGCTCCTCCGCGACGATCCCGGCCGCCCCATCAACAGCGCCATGCGCGAAGCCCTCGATAAAAAGGGCAACGAACTCAGCGGATCCGACGCCGACACCATCCGTCACAAATACCCCACCGCCACGCGCACCGATTCCGGCCTCATGTATCTCGTCCGTGCTCCCGGTTCCGGCGGCACGCCGCGCGTCGGCGACGAAGTGATCGCGCACTACGACGGTCGGCTCCTCGATGGCACTCCGTTCGACAGTTCCTACCGCAGCGGCGTCCCGCTCACCTTCCGCGTCGGCACCGGCGCCGTGATCAAAGGTTGGGACGAAGCCTTCCTCACCATGAAAAAAGGCGAGAAGCGCACGCTGATCATTCCTCACTGGCTCGCTTACGGCATCAACGGCCGCCCGCCCAACATCCCTCCGCGCGCCACCCTCGTCTTCGAGGTCGAACTCATCGATTTTCGCTGAGGCGAAGATCGAAAGCTCCAAGCAATCACCTCCTCGCTGATTGGACGCCTGGAGGTTCGAAATAAGTCGTTCTCCGGAGCTTGGATCTTTCGGCTTGTGAGCTCCGCTCACAAACCGACCAGCGACCCATTCCGCTTGATCCACCGTTCCGCTTCGCGCCAGCCCGGACACACCTCCTCGACGCGCGCCCAAAACCGTTCCGAGTGATTCATCTCCCGCAGGTGCATCAACTCGTGATAAATGATGTAGTCGCGCACCGAATCCGGCGTTTGCACCAGCCGCCAGTTCAGCGAAATCGTTCCGTTCGCCGAACACGACCCCCAGCGCGACCGCTGATTCCGCACCGTCACCTGCTTCACTTCCACGCCGGTCACCGCCGCCAACTCCCACGTGCGCGCCGGCAACTCAATCTTCGCCCGCCGCCCAAAATGCGCCTCCAGCGTCGGCCGCAAATCTCCCTCCAGCCGTGCCACGCGAAACACGTCCGACGCCAGACACACCTGCGGCTTGTCTCCGTCCGCCGCGACTCGCACCTCGCACATCTCGCCGCGCCACAACACATGCGTGCCCACCGTCCACACTTCCGCCCCACGCGGCCGATGACGCTGCCGCTCCCGCGCGCGCTCCAGCCACTCGCGATGCTCCTCCACAAATCGCCTCGCCTCCCGCTCCGACCCGCGCGCCGGGATCGTCGCCACCGCCGTGCCGTCACGCTTCAACGTCAGCCGATAGTTTCGCGCCAGATGACTCCGCCGAAATACCACCGCCCCCATGCCCGCCGCCTCGGGCTCCGCCGCCTTCAACGGCTGCGCCGGCGGCGCCTTGTGCACGCCGCTCTCCGGCGCGAATAGTCCAAAAAGATCCTGTTGCTCCTCGTGACCCACGTGTGGAACGCGAGTGAAACAATTCACGCGCCGCGCGCCAGCGTCTTGTAGAAAATTGCGTTCTGCTCCGGCACTCCGCGCGTGTCCGTCGCATATCCCGGAATCCCGCCCACGTAAACATACCCCAGCGCCCCGTAAAACGCCCGCGCCCCCGCGTGGCTGTCGCTCGTATCGAGAAACAACAACCACACACCGCGCTCCGCCGCGGTCCGCTCGATCGCCCCCATCAACCGCGCCGCGATCCCCCGCCGCCGATGCGACGGCAACACCATCACTTTCTGCACCTCCGCCCGATGCCGCCCGTTCGGCTTCGTCTCACACACCAACTGCGCCGCCCCCACGATCCGCCGCGTCTCCTCCTCGCGCACCACCAACAGCACTCGATTCCCCGCCGACAATTCGCCGCCCACCTTTGCCCAATATTCCTCCGCCTCCTCCTTTTTCATCGGCGCCAAAAATCCAATCGACGCCCCGCCCTCGACACACGCCATCAACAACTCCGCCAACTCGCGCGCGTCGTTCGCATTTCCCCATTCCGTCAGCCGCTCGATCGTCATCGTCCCGACATTGCCCACTTCCCATTTGCCGTCCATCGCCCGTTTGTCACCAGGCCAATCCCGCGGAAGCATTTTCCGCGCCCACAGTTTCCTCCGCTTCACCTATCCTTCGCGCCCTCCTTCACTCACCCCCGTCTCGACCCTCCGGGTTAGTCATTACATCGCGCCTCGCCGCCGGACGCGCCCGCCACGCGTGCCACACGCTCCGCATTTCTCCCACATGCCGCGGCAACACCAGCGTGATCGCGATCTCCTCCGCCCCCGCCAATACTTGCAGCACGATCGCCGCGTGAAACGGCCACGCCGCCCACCCCGCCAGCAGCGGAACCAACGACACCGCGCACACCACCGCCCCCAGTTTCGCCCCCCACGTGTGGTAACACGGCACCCGCCCCAGCTTCCAAAATCCAAACACCAGCACCGCCACAAACATCGCCATCCCCGTCGCGATCCAAGGCCACTCGCGCCGCACCGCCTCGGGCCACAACAGCGCGATCCCGCCCAGTCCCACGCACAACGTCACGTAGTCCGCCACACTGTCGAGCTTGCGTCCAAATTCTGAATACGCGTCGAGCCAGCGTGCGACCAGCCCGTCGAACACATCCGTCAGCAACGCCACGCCCAGCACCACCGCAAACCACATCCGTTCTCCCGCCACCGCCAGCGCCAGCACACCCGGCATCAACACCAGCCGCGTCGCCGTGATGATATTCGGCCACCGCGAACGGCCGCGGCCTTCGCTTCCGCCCCGCCCCGCGGACGCTCTCTCCATCGTCCGCGACGGCGTCACGCCACCGCCTCCTCCGTCTTTTTCTTCGCATTCATCGCGCTGGCGCGAATCACCCGCCACACGCCGAGCGCCAGTTGCAGCGCCGCCGCCGCCTGAAACGGCCACGTCGCCACGTCATTCACCAGCGGCAACAACGACGCCGGCAAAAGCCACGACAGCAATTTCGCCGTCCACCCGCGGCAACTCGGCGGATCCTCCGGCTGCAACAACCGCCCCACACCCGCCGCCACGTATCCGCCCACCGCCACGGCCGCCGACACCCACTCGCGCTCCACCACCTGCGGCCAGAGAAAAAACACGCCCACCACCCCCAACGTCGCCGTCAACACATCTCCCCAGTGATCGAGCCGCGCCCCCAGCTCCGTCTCCGCCTTCCACCGCCGCGCCAACACGCCGTCGATCGCGTCCGTCACCAGCGTCGCCGCCAACAAAATCGCGAAGCCCGCCTTCGAATTCGAATACGCCGCCGCCAGCATCGCCGGCGCCAGCGTGATCCGCAGGCTGCTCAACAAATTCGGCAAATACGACAACCGGTGCATGACGCTCGCTCGCGTGAGTCCGACTAAACCAAGACCAGTTCCCACTGCATCTTCCCGCCCTCCACCGTCAACCACGCGAAACTCGCCGGCGCTCCGCGATTCGGCCGCGTGATGCAACCCGGATTCAACCACCGCACGCCGTCGATCGTTTCATCCCTCGGCACATGCGTATGACCATGTAACACCGCCGCCACGCCCGCCGGCACCCGCTCGCGCGCCGGTGGTATATGCGTCAGGAAAAAAAACCGGCCCTCGCGCTCCAACGTCAGCGAGTCCGGCCACGGATGCTCGTCGCAGTTTCCCGCCACGATTTTGATCGCCGGGCCTAGGGCATAAAACTCCGACAACGTCCACGGCTCGCACACGTCGCCCAGGTGCCAGATTTCATCCGCTCCCTCCAACCGCTTCGGCAACGTCGCCGGAAACTTGTCGTGCGTGTCCGAGATCACCGCGATGCGCATGGCCGCAGCCAAAATCAAATTCCGCCGCGCCGCCAGCCGTGAAACCGCCACACCCCTGCGAATCACCGCCCTTGACACCCCCCTCCGCGTTGGGCACCACTGACCCTCTTTTTTTCACGAAATCATGAAACCCACGTTCCGCCCTCACCGCAAAAAGCGCGCCCGCAAGATCGGTTATCGCGCGCGCATGGCCACCAAGAGCGGCCGCAAAGTCATCAAAGCCCGCCGCCTCAAGGGCCGCAAACGCCTCACCGTCGTCTGATTGAGAAGGCGGAAGGACTGAGAGGCTGAAACGCCTGAAACACGCCGCGTATTCGCGTTCCGGATTCGCCGCCTCTTTCAGCCTTCGGTTTTTCAGTCCTTCAGCCTTTTGTCCCGATGCGATTTCGCCCTGAGCAGCACATCCGCCGCCAGAGCGATTTTCGGGCGATCCGCGAACGCGGTCGCCGCTACAACTGCGGCGCTTTCACCTTCTGGTGTCTCCGCCGCGACACCGACCACGAGCAGGCTTCCGCGGACGTTCGTCGCGCCGCGTTCATCGCTTCCACGGCCGCCGTCGGACATGCCGTCCGCCGTAATCGCGCCAAGCGCCGCCTTCGCGAAGTCTTTCGGCGCCACCAGGACAACCTTCCCACCGGCACCGACAGCCTGCTCTCCGCTCGCGCCGCCGCCCTCGAAACTCCTTTCCCGGAACTCGAAGCCCGCTTTCTCGACGCCTGCCGCAAGGCCGCACCGCCCGCCACACCATGATCGCCTCGCTCGCCCGCTTCGCCTTCCGCCTGCCCGCGCGCGCGCTCCTCGCTCTCGTGTGGCTCTACCAACGCGCCGTTTCCCCCGCGTTCGTCGTTTTGTTTCCGACCTGCGGTTGCCGTTTCACCCCGACGTGCTCGCACTACGCCGCCGACGCGATTCGCACGCATGGCGCCCTCGCCGGCCTCGCGCTTTCCCTCCTGCGGCTCCTGAAATGCACGCCGCTCCACCCCGGCGGTTTCGATCCTGTCCCGCCGCGTCGCGCTCCCCGCTGCGTGCGCCTCTCGCACCCCACCGCCCCCGCGGCCTCTAGCCTCTAATCCGATTTTTCATGGACAAAAAGAACACCACGATCGGCGTCGTCCTCCTGCTGGCCGCCTTCGCCAGCATGTTCCTGGGACGATATCTATCGCCCAATTCCTCCAACTCCCCGCAGCCCACGGTCAACCAAACCGCCGTCGCCGACCAAGGCCCTGCCGCCGCCGCTCCCGTTGCCGCCGCGACGCCTTCCAGCCCCACCGGCGCGCCCACGCCCACCGGCACCTTCGCCGCGATCTCGACCGAAGCCGCCGCCGGAACCGTCACCACGCTCGAAAACGAATTCGTCATCGTCCGCCTCACGAACTCCGGCGGTGCCATCCGCGACGTCGCTTTCAAGAAATACGCCGCCGAAAAAGGCAGTCCCGAGCCGTTCGTCTTCAACGCGCTGCACTCCGACCCGATGCTCGCGTTCGTCGACTTCCCCGGCCTCGACCGCACCACCGCCTTCGAGCTCGTCTCGAGCAACGCCACCGAAGCGGTTTATCGCGCCACCCTCGACAACCGTCTCGAAGTCACCCGGCGCTATCGGATCGTTTCGCAACCCGACAAATCGAACGACCCCTACGTCGTCCGCCACGAAACCACGTTCCGCAATGTCGGCGACCAGCCCTACACGCTTCCGCGCATCGCCTGGAGCCTCGGCACCGCCGCCCCCACGCACGCCCGCGATCTCGGCGTCCAACTCACCACCGGCTACTCCGACGGCGAAGACCAGGAATTCTTCGCCCGCTCCAAACTCGAAGGCGGCAACAGCTTCCTCGGCATCGGCGCCAGCCTCCCGAAACCGTTCATCGCCACCGGCGGCCCGCTCGTCTGGACGTCCATCAGCAATCAATTCTTCGCCGCCATCCTCACGCCCGAAACGCCCGCGGCCGGCATGGTCACGCGTCGCGTGAAACTCTTCCCCGCGCTCCCCGAAGACGAGCGCAACGCCTACGGCATCACGACCTCCACCCAGTTCGACCTCGCCCCCATCGCCGCCAACGCCGAGGCGAAGCTCGCCGCCGACTTCTACGTTGGCCCGAAGGAATACCGCCGCCTCGCCAACAGCGACGTCTTCGCCGCCGACCAGGACAAGGTCATGCAGTTCGGCTTCTTCAAATTCTTCAGCCAGATCCTGCTCACGCTCATGACCTGGGTCCATTCGTGGTTCCCCGGCGGTTCGTGGTCTTGGGGCTGGGCGATCGTAATTACGACGCTGATACTCAAAACGATCTTCGTTCCTTTCACCCTCGCCGCCTCCAAATCCGCCAAGCGCATGGCGAAGATTCAGCCGGAGATGCAGGCCCTCCGTGAAAAATACAAAGACAACCCGCAGAAGCTCCAAGCCGCCACCATGGAGCTCTTCAAGAAGCACAAGGTGAACCCGGTCGGCGGCTGCTTCCCGATCCTCATCACGATTCCTTTCTTCATCGGCTTCTTCCAGATGCTGCAAAGCACCGCCGAGCTTCGCTTCCAGCCCTTCCTCTGGGCCACCGATCTCTCGGCCACCGACACCGTCGCGCACGTCTTCGGCCTTCCGATCAACATCATGCCGATCCTCATGGGCGCCACGATGGTGATCCAGATGCACCTCACGCCCTCGCCGTCGATGGACAACGCCCAGGCGAAGATGATGAAGATCATGCCCTACATCTTCACCCTCTTCTGCTACACCTTCCCCTGCTCGCTCGCGCTCTACTCGACCGTGAACGGCATCTTCACGATCGGCCAGCAGCTCGTCATCAATCGCATGAAGGACAACCCCGGCCCCGTTGGTCCCGGCAGCGCCGCCGCCTCGACCGTCGCCGGCCTCGGCCGTCCGATGAAGAACGTCACTCCCAAGAAGAAGAAATAAAGCTGGGGACGGCTCTCCGAGCCGTCCGCTTGCTCGCTCTCATCTCTCAACCCTCAGCTCTCAACTTGTTCGCCCATGGCCGGCCATAACAAGTGGTCCAAAGTCAAACGCCTCAAAGCCGTCACCGACGCTCGCAAGGGCAAAGTCTTCTCCCGCCTCTCGCGCGACATCACCCTCGCCGCCAAAGCCGGCGGCGGTGATCCCGATGGCAACGCCCGCCTGCGCACACTGCTGCTCAAGGCCCGCGACGCCAACATGCCCGCCGACAACGTCGACCGCGCCATCAAGAAGGGCACCGGCGAACTTCCCGGCGTCGTCTTCGAAGAGATCACCTACGAGGGTTACGGCCCCGGCGGCGTCGCCTTCGTCGTGAAGGTCACCACCGACAACAAGACCCGCTCCTCTCAGGACGTCCGTTCCGTTTTCTCCCGTTGGGGCGGCAACCTCGCCAGCACCGGCGCCGTCGCCTTCCAATTCCTCCACGCCGGCCAGTTCCTCATCGCCAAGGAGCAAACCACCGAGGACGCGCTCATGGAAATCGCGCTCGAAGCCGGCGCCGACGACGTCATCACCAGCGAACAGGGCTACGAAGTCCGCTGCAGTATCCAAAATTTCGATAAGGTCTCCCACGCGCTCGAACAAAAAGGTCTCAAGCCCGACAGCGCGGAGATCGCCTACATCCCGACCACGACCGTGCCGGTCAGCGATCCCAAGGTCGCCGAAAGCCTCACCAAGCTCCACGACGCGCTCGAAGACCTCGACGATGTGCAAACCGTCTTCTCCAACGAGGAGATCGACGAGAGTATTGCCTCGTAACGCAGTCTCCTTCCGCGCTTCCGCAGCCGCGATTCGTCTGCGCCGTCCTCAGAGACTTCGCGCATGACAAACGCATCGCTTGTCTCATCCGCCGTTCCGCGCCACGCTGGCGCCGCCGCATGACCGACGATACGACGACCACCGTCGCCTCCAGACGCCCCGCCGCCGGCGAGGTCGGCATCGTCGCGCCCCACGATTTCGTTTATCCAAAGCCGTTCACTTTCAAAAGCGGCCAAACCCTCCCCGGTTTCACTCTCCGCTACGAAACCTACGGCACGCTCAACGCCACCCGCGACAACGCGATCCTCATCTGCCACGCGCTCTCCGGCGATCACCACTGCGCCGGCCTCCACACCCCCGAGGATCGCAAGCCCGGGTGGTGGAATAATCTCATCGGCCCCGGCAAGGCCGTCGACACGAGCCGTTTCTACGTCATCTGCGCCAACGTCCTCGGCGGCTGCCAAGGCTCGACCGGCCCATCCTCGCTCAATCCCGCCACCAACCGTCCCTACGGTCTCGCGTTTCCGTTCGTCACCATCCTCGACATGGTGCGCGCGCAAAAAATCCTTCTCGATCATCTCGGCGTCAGCGAACTCCACGCCGTGATCGGAGGCTCGATGGGCGGCATGCAGGCCATGCTCTTCTCGATCGAGTTTCCCCACTTCGTCCGCCGCGTCATCGCCATGGCCACCACCGCCCGCGAAGGCGCCCAAGCCATCGCCTTCAACGAGGTCGGCCGCCAGGCGATCATGCAGGACCCCGATTGGAATCGCGGCGATTACGCCAAAGGTGGCGGCCCCCGCGTCGGCCTCGCGATCGCCCGCATGATGGCGCACATCACCTACGTCTCCGACGCCAGCATGGACCGAAAATTCGGGCGGCGAAAAAAGAACTCCGTCAACGGCGACTCCTACAACTTCGACATCCAGTTCGAAGTCGAAAGCTACCTGCGCCACCAAGGCCAGAGCTTCATCAACCGCTTCGACGCCAACTCCTATCTCTACATCACGCGCGCGCTCGACCACTTCGATCTCCCGCAAGCCTACGGCTCGCTCGAAGCCGCCTTCGCGCCCGTCCTCGCGCAAACGCTCGTCGTCGGCTTCACCAGCGACTGGCTCTTCCCGCCCGAGCAAAATCGCGCGATCGCCCTCGCTCTTCTCCGCGCCGGCAAACAAGCGAGCTACGCCGAACTCAACACCGACCTCGGCCACGACTCCTTCCTCCTCGAATCGGAAGAACTCTACACCCTCGTCCGCGGCTTCCTCGAAACCGAAGCCAACCGCGTCGTCGATTTCTCGATCTGATGAGAAACCACGAAACACATCAAACACACGAAACGAAATCCCGGCTGGAATCTCTCCGCCCGCTTTTCGTGTGTTTCGTGTATCCCGTGGTTCCCGCCCACCCATGACCACGCTGATCGAAAAACGCACCGTCGACATGCAGATCATCGGTGAGTGGGTCGAACCCGGCTCACGCGTGCTCGATCTCGGCTGCGGCAAAGGCACGCTCCTCGACTACCTCGTCCAAACGAAACAGGTCAGCGCCGTCGGCGTGGACCTCGATTTTCATCGTATCACCGCCTGTGTCGCGCGCGGCCTCTCCGCCTATCAAGGCGACATGACGTCGTTCATGCGCCAGTTTCCGGATCGCCATTTCGATCGCATCATCTGCTCGCGCACCGTCCAGGAACTCGACGATCCCGCCGCCGTCATCCTCGAGGCCCTTCGCGTCGGCCGCGCGCTCACCGTCGGCTTCGTCAATCACGGCTTCTGGAAAAACCGCCTCGGCGCCCTCGTCAGCGGTCGCAAGGTCCGCAACGAGGTCTACACCACCGAGTGGTTCGAAAGCCGCCCCACCAATCCCGTCACGATCGCCGATTTCGAGCACTTCTGCGCCGTGAAAGGCATCCGCATCGTCCGCCACGCCCACCTCGCGGGCAACTGGCACACCCCCTGTCGCTTCGCCCCCAACCTCTTCGCCGGCTTCGCCCTCTACGACCTCACGAGATAGTTCCTCGTTCTCATTCTCTTAATCGCTCTCGTTCTCCCCCCAAAAACCGAACGCGCCCCCCCAATGAAAGCCACCCTCCTCGTTTTCACTCTCCTCCTCACTCTCATGACTTCCCTCGCCTCCGCCGCCGACGCGCCCCGCATCTCCGCCTCCGAAGCCGCCGAGCGCGTCGCTTCAGGCAAAGCCGTCCTCGTCGACGTTCGCGAGCCCGACGAATGGAAGGAAACCGGCGTCGCCGCCCCCGCCGAGCTCCTCCCGATGAGCGATTTCAACGGCGACCAAAAACTCTGGAAGCCCTTCCTCGAGAAAAATGCCGGCAAGGAAATCCTGCTCTACTGCCGCTCCGGCAACCGCTCGGGCCAGGTCGCGAAAAAACTCGCCGCCCAAAAACTCCCCGTCGCCAACGCCGGCGCTTTCAAAGACTGGGAGTCCGCCCATCTCCCCGTCCGTAAAGTCGAATAACAGCTCGCGCACCGCCGGCGCCGCACTCCGCGCCTGTCTTCAACGAGCGCCGCGCCACTTCTTGAGGCGCTCTTCGCGGACGAGAAACACACAATCGCTTCCATCCTCTGTGGGAAGCCACTCCGGCTCGAGCGCACCGAATTCTTTTTCGACCGCGTCCCGCAGCCCGCCCACTTCGATGACCACGATTCCGCGCGGAGCCAATCGCTCGCGCGCCTGACGCAGCAGCTTCCTCACGATCACCATTCCATCGACGCCGCCATCGTGCGCCATCCGCGGCTCCGCCGCGAATTCCGGATCCTGCGCATCGACGTGCGCGCTCGGCTCATACGGCGGATTGCTCAAGATCACATCATACTTCGCCGCCGGCACCGCATCGAAGACGTCGCTCTCCCACAGCCGCACGCGCCCTTCCAATCCGTGCTCGCGCACATTGATCTTCGCGACGTCCAGCGCATCGCGCGACAAATCGATCGCATCCACCTCCGCCCGCGGAAACGCCTCCGCCAGCAGCACCGCCAGACACCCCGATCCCGTGCAAACATCCACCACCCGCCGCGCCTTTCGCTTTGCCGCCAGCCGCGGGATGATCTCCAGAAAATAACTCCGCGGAATGATCACCCGCTCGTCCACGTAAAACCGAAACTCTCCCAGCCACGCCTCCTTCGTCAGATACGCCGCCGGCACGCGCTCGCGTATCCGTTTTTCAAACACCTCCTCCAGCCGCTCCCGCTCCGCCGCGCTCACCTTCCGCTTCAACACGCTCGCGTCGCTTTCCAGCGAAAGCCCGAGCGTCCGCAGCAAGAGATACAGCGCCTCGTCATGCGCATTCGTCGCCACCTGTCCGAGCGCCACCTGCTCACGCTCATACGCCCGTTCCGCCCACGCCAGCCATTCGCCCACGGTGGCGCGCTCCGCCTTTTTCGGCTTCACGTCCGCCTCACTCTTTCGCTTCACCGCTCTCCTCCACCACGTGGGCGTGGTTGAAGATATGTTCCGGGCAATAGCACTGGTCGCCCGCGCACTTCGAGCAGTAGCGAAAATCCATCTCCGGATTCGTGAGATCGGTCTTCCCGCACACGTGACACCGATGCCGCGGCTCCGGCCCCCGCTTCTCCTCCGCCACCCGCCGCACCTGCATCGCGCGCGTCCGCTGCCGGAAACGAATCGTGTTCAAGATGTCCCCGCCGAAAAACAGCAGGAAATTCGACACCGACGCCAGCACCAGCCACCGCGTCCCCCAGTCGCCCGTGGCGAAACGATATCCATAATACAACCACGTGAAGAGCGCCAGCCACTTGACCTTGATCGGCAGGATGAAGAACAGCGACAGCTCGAAATCCGGGTTCAGCCACGCAAACGCCAGAAACACCGATCCCGCCAGAAACGCGTTCGTCGCCCACGAGGTCGGCGCCAGAAACGCCGCGCCGATCGTCAGCACCACGCCCACCAGCAGGAACACGTTGTAGCGAAACGCGCCCCAGTAGTGCTCCAGCGCGTTGCCCATCAGATAAAAGATCCACCACGCGAACGGCAGAAACACCAGGCTCAGCATGCTGTTCATGTTCACCGGCGGCGGCATGAACAGAAACGTCACCAGCCGCCACCACTCCCCCTCGCGCACCAGCAGGCCCAGCAGCGGAAACAGCCGCAAATCCAGCAGCCGGAACATCGCCGCGAAAAACACGAACGCCTGCCCGATGATCAGATACAGCGTGATATTCGAGATGGCGAACCGGCCAAACCGGCGTTCGAGAGAGTCGAGCATCATGGCAGGCGCGCAGCTTGGGGCGGTGTTCCGCCGTTTGGCAACAAAGCCCTTCCGCTCACTCCGCCTTTCGTTCCCGCGCCTCCCACTGCTTCAACAACCTTTCTTTCTGCTTTTGCAACGCCTCCTCCTTCACCTCCTCCAGCACCGCACGCCCTTCCTCCTCGCGCCCCATCTTTCCCAACACGTTCGCGACGTGCAGCCGCATCGTCTCACGCTCGATCGCCGTCGGCGCCTCCGCCTCCAGTTTTTTCCACGCCGCCAGCGCCCCTTCCCAATCCGGCGGATCCTTGTGATAAAACGACTCCGCATGCCGATACGTGAACTCGATCCGGTCCGGCGCCAGCTCCGCCGCCTTCTTGAACGCCTCGTGAATCGCCCGGTCGATCGCCTCCTGACGCCACTCGCCCGATTTCAGGAAGTCGTCCCTCGCCTCGTATAACAACGTCCCGAGTTGGTAGTGATAAAGCGGCTCCTCCGGCGACAGTTTGATCGCCGCCGTGAAATACGGCAACGCGTCCAACGGTCGCCCCTCCTCCGCCAGCCAGTTGCCGATCTGGTTCTTCACCAGCGGGAGGTTCGGATCGAGCTGGTTCGCCTTCATCAGCATCGCGATCGCGTGCTTCCGCTGGTCCACCTTGCTCAACAAATACCCATACGCCGCGTAGCCTTCCGCATTGTTGGGATTCGCCCGCAGAAACTCTTCATAACCGCGCGCAAGCTGCTCCATCTGCAGCCGGAAATTACTCTCGTCGAAATGCGGATTCTCCTTCGCCGCCTCCGCCAGCAGCTCCTTCTGCCGCGAAACCAATTCCCTCAACCGCCGCTCCGCCAGCGTCTCGCCTTGCGCGAAGCCGACAGCCGTCAATCCCACCGCCACCGCCAGAATTCCGAAAAAGAGTCTCATGATTCGCGAGGTGCGACACCCAACCCGCCCCTCCGTGCCAGCGCAATCCTTCGCTCCCTCTTCGGGTCCCTTCGTGGTTGGAAAAAATTTCTCCGCATTCCCTGCCTTCCAACATCTTCCCAAGTCCACCACAGAACCATTTGCTTTCACCCTCGCTCCCTTCTCACGTGTTCGCATGAACACACCCGCCCTCCCCCCAGATGCCCCCTTTGTCGGCCGCGGCTCGAGCATCAACCCGCCCAACCGCTTCGAACGCCTCCACGTCGAATCCGCCCCGGAATTCGCCCACGATTGCCCCGACGACGAACGCCCTTCCCCGCGCACCCGGTTCTTCCACGACGCCACCGAATCCCTGCTGACCAAAAACGACAGCCCCGACGTCGGCTTCGCCTACGGCTTCAACTGCTACCGCGGCTGCGAACACGGCTGCGCCTACTGCTTCGCCCGCCCCTACCACGAATACCTCGGCTGGAGCAGCGGCCTCGATTTTGAAACCAAGATCTTGGTCAAACTCCGCGCCCCCGAACTCCTCCGTCGCGAACTCACCGCGAAAAAATGGCAGCCGCAGCCCATCGCCATGAGTGGCGCCACCGACTGCTACCAACCCGCCGAGCGCCACTTTCGTCTCACCCGCCAGTGCCTCGAGGTCTGCGCCGAACTCCGCCACCCGATTTTCATCATCACCAAAAACGCCCTCGTCACCCGCGACCTCGACGTCCTCGCCGAACTCGCCCGCTTCAACTGCATCTTCGTCCACGTCTCCGTCACGTCCCTCGACACCGACCTCGCCGGCAAACTCGAACCGCGCGCCTCCCGCCCCGCCGCCCGCCTCCGCGCCATCCGCGAACTTTCCGCCGCCGGCGTCCCCACCGGCGTCATGGTCGCTCCCATCATCCCCGGCCTCACCGACCACGAAATGCCGGCCATCCTCGCCGCCGCCGCCGAAGCCGGCGCCCGCCGCGCCGGCCACGTCACCGTCCGCCTGCCTTTCGCCGTGAAAGACATCTTCCTCAAATGGCTCGACGACCACGCACCGACCAAAAAAGCCCGCATCGTTGATCGTCTGCGCACGCTTCACGGCGGCCAACTCTACTCCAACGATTGGGGCAAACGCATGCGCGGCGAAGGCCTTTTCGCCGAGCAACTCGACCTCCTCTTCGACACCACCTGCCGCCGCCTCGGTCTCAACCGCCTCGAACACGCCCTCTCCACCGCGCACTTCCGCCGCTCCGACAAAAATCAACTCGAGCTGTTCTAACTCTCTCTCCTCACCGCCGCGCCTCTGTGTCTCCGTCTTTCAACTACACCCCCCTCACGCCCGCTGCAACATCTCCAACATCTCCCGATCGAGCTTGTGCCCATACCAGTCGACGTAAGCCACATCCGCCCGCTCCGAATCGAGAATCCCGAACTTGCTCGCGCCCAGAAAATCCCACAGCGCGAAACCGATTCCCATCTCGCGCCCCATCCCGAGCACGTCCCCGAGCCACGCCCGCAACACTCGCGCCGGCGCGCGATGCGATCCACCCGTCTCGCCCATGTGCACGCCCACGCCCTGCGCGATGAGATCTCGCCACGGCGAATAATAATCCTCCAACCGTCGCCGGTCCCACGCATAACCCGCATCGTCCACCGCACCGGGCCAGCGCGGCTCCGGCCATTCCGCGCGGTCCTTCATCCAATCCACTTTATAATGACTCAGGATGCCCGGAATGTAGCAGTGCACGCTCTGATGCACCCCGAGCGGAATCAACTCCGGCACACATAGATTTCCCGCCCCCGCCCCGTCCGCGATGATGATCCGCTCCGGACTCACCCGCCGGATCGCCTCCACCGCCGGTGTCACCGCGAGCTTGTAGATCGCGCCGTTGAAATCGTCGTTCGGCCACGGCGCTTCGTTGAACAGATTGAAACTCAACTTCTCCGCCGACACGCCGCGATACCGCTTCGCGAACATCTCCCAGTGAAACGTGAACGCTTCCACCGCCGCCGCGTCGCGCCACAACACAAACGGCTCCCGCACGCCTTTCCCCACCCGATAGCCGGGCGCGTGATGAAAACACAGGCATACATGCAGCCCGTGCTTCTCGCCGAAACTCACCGCCGCATCGACGTGCTCGAGCATCGCTTCATCGATCTCGAACGCGTCCTCCGCCGCGATCGTCTCGCCCGGCGCCGCCTTCTTCTTCAGCCACGCGCGATACGTCATAGGAATCCGCACGAAGTCGAAACCCCAGCCCGCAATCCATCGGAAATGATCCTCGTCCGGCGTCAGCATCGCCGGCCCGGTCCGATACAAATACTGCAGATTGAATCCCCGCCAGCGCGGCAACGGGTTCCGCTTCGGCGCCGCCGTTTCTGTCCGCCCCCCGCTCGCCAACCCCAGCGACAGTCCCGCCGCTCCCGCCAGCTTGATGAAATCGCGTCGACTCGTGTTCATCGCTTTTGTATCCAGGAAATCTCGACACGCCCGATCGCCTGCTCCGCCGCCGCCTCGGCCGAAAGCTCGATTTCCAGCGTCGCGCCCGCCGCATCACTCGGAAGTTCCGCCGCGAACCGCGCACGCCGGCCTTGATTGTAAGCGACAACTTCCGGCGTCACCTCGATCCGCTCCCCACCTCCGCTCCGCACGAAAAACCTTGGCGCCACCTGCGCCTCGAAAACGTTCACCGCAAACCCGCGCACCGTCCCCGGCACCGTGTAAACCAACCTGGCCGCCTTCCCCGCCTCCGCCCGGCGCGCGAGCGCGATATCCTCGAGATACGCCGTGTGCGCATAGGCCCGATCGATCCGCACGTTCGCCGTCGTCCCGTCCCACTTCGACTCGTCGAACAGCTCATCCACCCACCAGCGTCGATCCGCCCGCAGCGGCCCCACCACGTTCGACGGCGCCGACGCCCCCGCCGCATTCCGCGCGATCACCCGATAGAAATACGTGCCGCCCTCCTCCGCCGTCTCGTCGCAAAATTGCGGCGCATACACCACCAGATTGTCCGGCAGGTTCTCCGCCAGCGTCGTCCACGGCCCGTCCTTCGCCGAAGCCCGTTGCACATCATAACCGGTCGCACCGGTCGATCCCCGCCACGTGAGATGCCCCACATCCTTCGCCGGCAAAAACTCCGGCGCCTGCGGCTTCTCCGGCATCGCTCGCGGCTGCCCCGCGATGCGCCCGGCATAGTCCGCCAAAATCTCCCACAGCTCGCGCTCGCGATCGATCTCCTCCACCCCGCTCAACGGGTTCGCGAACCCCGGCCAGTTCAAATCCTCGAACTGCGAATTCCGATCGCTGTGCTTGTAGAAACCTCCGTCCCGGTTGCGAAAACGCATCGCCCACCAGTTCGCTCCCACCGTGCCGCCCTCGATCACTTCATCGAGCAACGCGCGCAGCGTATCCGGCTTCGTATACATCGCGACTTCCGTCACGATCAGCGGAATCTTCCCGCGCAACTGTTCACGGATCAGCCGCAACGTTCCCGCCGGCGAGTCGGCCTGCGGCAAATTGACGTAGGTGTGATACGACACCGCATCGATGTTCGGATCGGCGGCGAACTCGTCATATTTTCCAAATACGTCCATCGGCCTGTTTCGCCCATCGATCAGCAGGTGGTTGCGATCGATCGACTTCACATACGCCGCGAAATCGTGCAGCCACTCCCGCCGCCCCGGATCGTCGCCGATCACGAGTTCGTTGCCCGTGTGCCACCCGATGATCGCCTTGTCCTCGAGATACGATTTCCCGGTGAACGCGTTCGTCCGCGTCAGCACCTGCCGCACGACATCCTTGAACGTCTCGTTCGCCGGACTGCCGACGTTCCAGAAATCCTCGCCATACGTTTTCCAATCCCCGCGCACCCCGCTGTTGTAGGCGACGAGCGGAATCATCAGCCGCACGCCTTCCTCGTTGCAGATCTGCAACAGCCGGTCGAGCACGCGCAGCGCCTCCTCGTTCGGCTTCGCCGGATTCGTCGACACGTCGAACGCCGCATACGGCGCCGGTCCGCGGCTGCACGTGATCACAAACGTCCGCATCACCCGCCCGCCCATCTGCCGCACGCTCCGCACGCAATCGCGCAACTCATACTCGTTCGGCAGCCGGTAGCGCGCCGCCGGATGATCCCCCTCGAACACGTAGTTCGAGATGATCTGAAAACTGTCCGGCGCATTCACCGACACCCATCGATACTCGCGTTCGCCTTCGAACAACTGATCGCCGCGCCGCGTGATGAAATGCTCAAACCCGTCCGCGGCCATCGCCACCGTCGCGAGCGCGCACGCCATCACTCCTCCACCCAGCCGCCGCCACGCCCGTTCCCACCCTTCGTGTCTATTCGTGTCCATTCGTGTTTCCTCCGTTTTTGTTCTCCACCCCCAGCGACCGCCGGATCGCGTAGCCGACCGCCCCCATGAACGCCGCGCAAAACATCAGCCCCGCGCGCCCCGACCACGTGCTGGAAATCACCGCCAGCAACGCGATGAATCCGCCATAGATGAAACACATGCGCGCCACCCCGCGGTGACGCGGAAACTCCTCCGGCCCCGCCTCCTCGATCGTGACGTCGGTGTCGACTTTCCCAAAAAACGCCCGCACCTCCTCCACGCGCCTCGGCGTCTGCGTGCGCTCGCGAAAAAACGCCACCGCGCCGAGGAACCACAGCGAACCCAGCCCGACATTCGACAGCGTGATCGCGATGTAGTCGTTCGTCCGCGCCCACGTCATCACCGCGCCGATTCCTTCCGCCGGCAGCGCGAGCGCCCAGTCGGAGTTCGGCAGCAAACTCACCACGCCACCCACCACGCAGCAGACCAGAATCGTCGACCACGCCGCCCAGTCCGGCGAACGCCGCACCAGCAGACACCAGAAGAGCGGCACCGCATACGGCGTCGCGACCAGCGCACTGAAATTCATCATCAACTGAAACACCCCCAGGTCGCGCCACGAGCTGTAGAACAACGCCATCATCACCGCCATCGCCCCAAACGCCCACGTCGTCGCCCGCCCCGCCAGCACCAGCTCGCGCTCGCTCGCCCTCGGCCGCAGCACCGGCAGGTAGAAACTCCGCACGAAGATCCCGGCGTTGCGATTCAACCCCGTGTCCATCGACGACATCGTCGACGAGATGATACCCGTCACGAGCAGCCCCATCAGCCCCGCCGGCAAACAACGCGCCGCGATCGCGATGTAGGACATCTCCGACGGATTCGACAGCCCGCCGAATCCTTCCAACTCCAGTCCGCCCGCCCGCGCCGCCAGCGGCGGGATGAACCACACCAGCGAACCGACCAGAAAAAGCATCGCGCTCAGCATCGCCGCGCGCCGTCCGTCACGGCTCGTGTTCACGCAGAGATAGCGCGTCGACGAGTGCAGCCCGTTGATGTTCGTCAGCTTCTCCAACATCACCGCGAGAATCCACCACGGCCCGAAACCCGTGGCCGCCGCCGTGAGATCCCAGTGCGTCTCCGGCATCCGTGTCACGAATTCGGATACACCTCCGATGTAGCGAATCGACGTGAATGCCGCGATCAGCGTGATCGGCACCAGCACGAGCGCCTGAATGAAATCGCCCGCGACCACCGCCCACGAACCGCCCGCCGCCGCCACGAACACCACCACGAATCCACAAATGAAAATCGTCGCGCGCAGATCGAAGCCGAAGACCGGCGTGCAGAAGATCGCGAGTCCGTAAAGCCAGATGCCTGCCTGCAAGATTTGAAACGGCACCTGCAGCCACGTGAACACCTGCTCGTTCGCATGCCCCAACCGCTGCCGCACCGCCTCGAGCGCCGTCACCGCGCGCGTGTTGCGCGAGAACCGCGCGAAATACGTCCAGTTGAAGAAAAACCCGAGCGTGTTCGCCCAATAGAGCACCAGCACGATCAACCCGCTCCCGTAAGCCAGACTCGCCGCGCCCGTAAACGTCCAGGCGCTGAACGCGCCCATGAAACTCGACGCGCCCACCATCCACCACGACATCTTCCCGCTCCCCCGGAAATACTCGCTGCTGTCATGCCCGCTGCGGCGAAAATACCAGCCGATGCCCAGCAGGAAGAGCAGATAGAAACCGACGACGAAATAGTCGAAGACCGACAGCATGGCGTGGCGTGTGGCGTTCAGGTGGCCCGATCGTAAGCGGCCAAAGTGATTGCCGACGCCGGTGTCTCGCCACGCAGAAACGACGCGAGATTCGCCAACGCCACCTGTCCGCATCTGCGATATCGATCGAGCGTCGGGCCGCCAATGTGTGGCGACAAAATCGCATTGCCCGACGCCACGAACGGTGAATCGCCCGTGAGCGGTTCGTCCGCCACCACGTCCAGGGCCAACCGCAAACGGCCCGATCGCGCCTCCCGTTGCAGCGCCCGATCATCCACGAGGTGTCCGCGGCCAACATTCACGAACACCGCATCGTCGGGCAGCGCCGCGAGCATCTCCGCGCTCACGGAGCGCTCCGTCGCAGGCGTAAGCGCCTCACATTCGAAAAAGACTTCACTGCTTTCAAACAGCTCCCGCAGCGACTCGCACGGCTTCACGCCGGCATCTCTCATGAGCTCCCGTGGCACACCCAAAGAAAACGCCGATACCTTCACGTCAAAGGGCGCCAACAACGGCAGCAGCGCGCGGGCCACTGCCCCAAACCCATGAATCCCGACGGATCGCCCAAACAACGTTCGTGTGCCGATCTCCTCGATTCGTCGGACCGCGGCATCGCGCGCAATGAATCCAGGCCAGCGGTCCGCGTGCCGTAGCGCCGCCAACGCCAGCAGCAGCGCATGCTCCGCCACTTGGGCGCTGACCGAATCTCCCCAGTTCGTCACCAGTCCGCCCCGCTCGACAAACGACCGCGGCACCAGCGCACGCACGGAACCCGCCACGTGACACACATAGCGAAGCGGACAATCCGGTCGCATCAGCCAGCGCTCCGGAATCGGCGGCGTGCTCCAACCGCTCACCACCACGTCGGGCCGCTCGCGCTCGAGACAGGCTTCCCACCGCGTCGGCTCGAAATCGGCGTCCTCCAACAGAATCGCCGGCGGCATCGCCTCCTGCGCAAAAAACAACCCGCGCTCGCGGGCGGTGACGGCGACAACAACCCGCGGAAGACGCGAGTCGGCGAAGGCGAAAGAGGTTTCGGACAAATCAGTCATCGAAAATGATCGGGATCGCGCTGTGTGCTCACGCTCACAGAGCTGGGAGAAAAGGATGCGAGATTTGCCACTCGCCGAGATGCGCATGTTGCAGCCGCCACTCGCCGGCGGTCGCACGCGTGATCGTCCAGGGCGCCGCTTCCGCTTGCGACGACCCGGTCCACACCAACGCCGCGACGACACCCGCGCCTTCAGCGTTCGCACGCTCGGCCACCGGGGTCGCATGATAAGGCGCCGCCAGATGCGCACGCGGCGCCGAATCGTCCAACCGCGCCTCCCAAGCCCGTGTATCCAAACCGTGGATCGCCTGAAGCGCCGTGCCGTGCGACCGCGTCCGATTCCACGCGGCGAGCACCCCGTCCGTTTCATCACGCGAGCACTCGGGCTCCGCGAGCGGCAGCGCATACCCGCCGAGTCTCAGCGTCACCGGCTGATGCGATTCGAAGCGGTGCAACTGCAGCAGCCATCCCGCCCGCCACCAGATCACCGTGTCGACGCCGACATTCACCTGATCGGGCGCGTAGCCCAAGGCCCAGCGATAAGCGACATGTGTTTCCGTCATCTCCGTCGCCACGGTCGAATGCCGCCCAAACACGCGCCCATCCGGGAGCCGCAACGTCAGCGCGGAATCCACCGACCAGTTCGTTTGCGCCGGAAACGCGCACGTGAAACCCGTCCCCGTGCGATACGCGGCCTTGCTCCACTTCCACGCGCCGTAGCGCAGATTCGTGTGCGACACCTGGGAGCCCGCATTGAGGATCTCGACTTCTCCACTCGTGCTCCGGAGCACCAGTCCGGCGGGAGCGATCACTCGGGCGAAATCGCCGCGTTCGCTCAGCAGCGACTCTTCCGGCGCCTTCCAGAATGCATGCGTCGGCGGCAGCAACAGCGGGGAAAATCCTTTCGCCGCCCAATAGGGCGATCCGGCGCACGTGTAGAGCTCCGCCGACGCTTCAAAGCGATCGAGCCAGCCCACCGAAAGACATCCCTGCTCCTGATAAATCGGACGGCTCAGGAAGAATTCCAGATTGCGCGTGCACAACCGGCGTATCCGTCCGAGTGGGACGTCCGTGCAATTCTCCAGCACCGCGAGTCCGAACGGCGCGAGGCTGTTGAACCGATACGTGATCGAACGCCCAAACGCCGGATGCTCTCCGCTTGCCGCGAAGAAATGCTCGTAGTCCCGCGTGAAGGCCCGCGCCCACTCCCGCCAACGCTTCGCCCGCGCCGGATTGGCCGCGCCGTGCAGATGCGCCCACCACAGTCCGTAGAAATTGAACGCGTAGGCATTGTAGTAATCGAACGCCTGGTTGATGCCGTCCTGAAACCAACCGCCGCCGCGACTCATCGCCTCGAGTCGCTCGAAATACGCCTCCACCACCGCCCCGTCTCCCGGCCGTCCGTAGCCGGTCACCCGCAGAAACTCCAGGACATGGATGCCCATGAAGTAATGATTGTTGTCGACATAGCCCGAATGCCGCGCCGTCGCGATCCAACGCGCAACTTGGTCGCGATCGGATTGCGTCAGCGGTGTCCAGAGTTGAGCCGACGCCAACTGCAGCGAAATGCAGAGCAGTCCGATTTCGACGTGGATTTGATGATAGTTCGCATCCGGCCCCCACGCCTCCGCGCCGCCCGGGGTCGTTCCGGCCACCAGTCCTTCGCGAAACCAACGCCCGACCTTTTCTCGAAATTCCTCCGAGCCGGCTTCCGGAGCCGTCTGCAGGTAATGCGCCGCCAGCAGCAGCGGTCGCGCGAAACTTTCCAGCCGATCCGCATTCGAGCCATTCGCCGACGCGGGACCGTTGATCGGCAAAGATGCGCGCCCCGATTCGAACAACTTCGCCAGCGGCTCGAGCAACGCCCGCGCATGAGCCTGCCACTGACGATACGCCGCGGGCGCATCTCCGGCCCTCGACGGCAAAGTCGCCGCCGTTTCCGTTTGCGCGCCATGTGCGAGTGTTCGGCTCAACGCGGCGCCAGCGCCGGCGATTGCGGCCATCTTCAGAAACGTGCGACGCGGGAGATTCATTTCCGGGGTAGTGCGCGGCTTCAACGCGGCGCGGCCCGCAACGTGGAGCCGACCTCGACACCGCCCAAGCTCCCGTTTGGTCACACAGGTGTCGAAGTCATCGCGGCGCACTCAATGATCCGCGCTGCGCAGCGTCTTTCCCGGCAGCCAACGACCTTCGACATGAATGCGTTGAGGATTCTGCGGGATGCCGCGTTCCTGCCGATGAATCATGCCGATCAGAAAATCCACGGCCACACTGCCGATCTCCACGGAGTTCTCGACGACACCCGCGAGCTCCGTGTCCGCGGAAGGCAGCAGCGGACACGCGACACCGATCTGTTCGGGCACGCGGCAACCGAGCGAGCGCAGCACGTCGACACAATGATAGTTGCCCGTGACGATCGCATCCGGCTTCTGCGCGCGCAGCCACTGCTTCATCGCACGATGATCCGTGTAGGGCGCCGACAACTTCGGCACCACGATCGTTCCCGCGGCCAGGTGCTCCTCGACGAGGTAACCCGCGAGATAATTGTGATCCGTGCGCAGATCGTGATCCGAATCGATCGCGAGCCCGATGCGCTTGTAGCCGAGCCGGCGCAGTTCGTGCACCGTCTGCCGCATCGCCCGATACTGCGTCGCGCTCACCGTGTGCAGCCGCGGCTCCGCCAGGCTGTAGCCAAACGTCACCGCCGAAAAATTTTGCCACGGAAACTCGAGATTCGTCTCCGGCCGCGGCTGCGGACACAGCAACACCCCCTGCACGCCGCGCGCGACGAGGATCGATGCGAGCCGCACGGGATTCAGCCCGGGCGTATTGAAATCGAAAACTTCCAACTGAAATCCGTAGCGTTTCGCCTGCGCCGCCGCGCCTTCGAAATAATCGCTGAAATGCGGACGGACCGAGCGATCGCGCCAGTCGAAACCGTAAGCCGTGTTCACCAGCCACGCGAGCGTCCCATGATATGTCGCGGGCCGCTTGCGGCTCCGATACGCCGCCAGCGCGGACAACATCGGATCCGGCGAGTAGCCCAGCTCCGCCGCGATTTTCAAAATCCGCTGCCGCGTCGCCGGCGGAATATTCGGATGGCCCTTGAACGCCATCGACACCGTCGCGCGATGCACGCCCGCCTTGCGAGCGATGTCCTGTTGCGTGACGCGCACCGGTTCCATGTGGCTTGCTTAGTTTCTCGACTTCGCCCAGCGCGAGCCTGTTTTGCCGCGACTCGAGAACCTTCGCGCCGTCACCTGTGCTACTAGCAGGGAAGTTGTGCCGCGGCTCGCAACGCACAGTGAATGCCGCCCGCGTCCCCGGCGCGCGCAGCCAAGAACATCTTTCGCTTTTGTCTGCCACTGCCTCATTGCCCCCGGCGCGCACCACCCTGCTAAACCCATGAAGACCGTCACCCCGCACACCTGGTCCGTTCGTTTGTCGCGCGCGCTCCCGTCCGCCGCGCTTCTCCTCGGCTCTGCGATCACCGCAGCCGCGCAAGTCCTTCCTCCGCCACCACCCGCGGATGAGGAAGTCGTTCAACTCTCGCCGTTCGAAGTGCTCTCGAGCTCCAACGAAGGCTACATGGCCACATCCTCGCTCGCCGGCAGCCGCCTCAAGACCGACCTTCGCGACATCGCTTCACCCATCAGCGTGGTCACGCCGCAGTTCATGCGCGACACCGGCGCGACCAACCTCACCGACCTTCTCGTCTACACCACCAGCACCGAGATCAACGGTATCGACGGAAATTATACCGGCGTCGATCTCGGCAAGGACGGCGCTTCGAGCCAGAACGGCAACCTCCGCAATCCGCAGGGCGGAAATCGCATCCGCGGTCTCGGCAGCGCGGACATCACGCGCAACTTCTTTCCCACCGACATTCCGCTCGACGCCTACAACACCGAGAACATCGAAATCCAGCGCGGCCCCAACTCCATCCTCTTCGGCCTCGGCAGCCCCGCCGGCATCATCAACGGCACGCTGAAAGCCCCTCGCCTCGGCCAGCGAAAGTTCGAGACCGAGTTCCGCGTCAACAACTACGGCGGCACGCGCGCCGCGCTCGACGCCAACATCCCGTTGCTCCCCGGCACACTCGGCGCCCGCATCAATCTTCTCCGCGAGGACGAAAAATTCCGTCAGAAAAACACCTATGCCGATACCACGCGCGGCACCGCCTCCGTGCGCTGGGAGCCCAAACTCAATCGCTCCATTTTCACGCAGATCACGGCAAATCTGGAACTCGGAAAAACCGACTCGAGCCGCCCGCGCTTCTCGCTGCCGCTCGACATGTTCAGCAACTGGTTCCATCCCGACCGGCTCAACAAACTCACCACCGCCGTGCCGGTGAATCGCGCGACCGTCGCACCGGGCGGCGAGTGGTATCAATACGGCCCATTCCTCAATCGCGACATCGGCGGCGTCGGCGAATGGTTCGACCAGGAGGGCATGGTGTGGTTCAATCCGAACTCCAGCGCGACCGGCGATCCGTCGAACCCCGCCTTCCCCGACGCCTATCACCAACGCGGCGGCGCCCACATGAGCACGTCCCGCATCGGCAACTGGGGCATGATCGCACCCGTCAATTTCTACGACAACTTCCACATGACGCTCAACCCCGGCGTCCACCCGCTCACGCGCAAGGAGACGTTCGCCGGCGACCCCGACCTCCTCGCCCGCATCAATCACATGGAAGCCGTCTCCGGTCTGTCGTTCACCGACAAACCGTGGAACACCTGGCAGCAGCAGCAAATCACCGACCCGAGCGTGTTCGACTTCTGGAACTACGACCTGGCCGGCCCCAACAACACGCAATACGCGAAGTATCGCGCCATCAACCTCAGCGCCGCCCAGACCTACTTCGACGGCAACCTCGGCCTCGAGCTCGCCTACGACGAGCAGTCCTACCGCAGCGGACACATCAACTGGATCAACAACCCCAACAACATCAACATCGACATCAACCAGAACATCCGCCGCTCCACCGAATACGCCGACCCCGCGCAATACGGCCCCGAAATCCCCAACCCCGGCTTCCAACGTCTCGTCGTCGTCTCCGGCACCGACGGCCTCCGCAATCGCAACGAGCGCGATGCCGCCCGCGCCACCGCGTTCTACAAGCTCGATCTCGAAAACCTCTTCGAGCGCCACTGGTTCTCCGAACTGCTCGGCCACCACACGTTCACCGGCAACATCTCGCGCCAGAACTTCAAGAGCGACTCGCGCTCCTTCAGCCTGCAGACGCTCGGCACCGGCCCGGAACTCTCGCGGTATATCAGCACGAACGAGGACTTCCTCGGTCTCCACTATCTGAATACGTTGCGCGACGTCGCCACCAATCCCGGCATCGCCGGCCTCGGCATCCAGCCGATCACCGTGATCCAGGCCGCCGAACCCGGCGAGGGCACGGTCAACGATCTCTACCTCGACACCCAATCCGTGCCGCGCGTCCCCGGCTACTCGCGCCAGCAGGCCACCGGCATCAACGACTACCGCACCAACGAGGCCAACATGTATCGCAACGGCCCATCCGCCCAGAAGACCGAGGTCAACAACCGCATCTTCGTCGTCCAAAGCAAATTTCTGAACGACAAGCTCGTCGGCCTCTGGTCCGTCCGCCGCGACGATTTCTTCCAACAAAGCAAGGGCGCCACCAGCCGTTTCACCGAGCTCGTCGACGCCAACGGCCGGCCGACCGGCGCGACACCCTACAATCTCGGCACCCAGGTGCAGGCGCCCAACGGCTCCTATCACTCGCTGCCCGACTCGCCCAATTGGAAATACGATCCCGCGAACGACAAACGCGTCATTCAAACCACCCGCTCGTGGGGCGTCGTCGGCCACTCGCCCGACTTCATCAACCGCCGCCTGCCTTGGGGCACCAACTTCAGTTACAGTCTGAACAGCTCGAGCAACTTCCGCCCGGAAAGCCTCAGCTTCGACATGTATCACAAACCCAACGGCACCCCGTCCGGCGTCTCGCGCGATCACTCGATCCGCATCAACACGCTCGAAGGCCGGCTCGATGTCCGCGTCACCTGGTTCAAGACCGTCCAGAAAAACGCCCCCTACGGCGGCGGCCCCACCGGCCAGCAGATCAAACAGCAGCTCGCGCGCACGATGAACGGCCTGATGATCGACGCGACCTCGAGCACCGGTATCCAAAATACCACTCCAGAGTGGCTCATCAACAAGTGGTTCTTCGGCGACAACTACGACAAAAACCTCGCCAACCAACCCATCCCCGAAAACTGGACCAAGGAAAACGGCGCCGACTTGCTCAACCAGCCGCTGCGCATCCGCCGTCGCGCCGTCCCCGGCCAGCCCGGCTACATCGCCGAAGGCACGCCGCGTCCCACCGGCGGCGGCGTTTACTCCGAGCCGCCCATCACCGAGACCGAGTTGCTCTATCGTCGCGAATGGTTCGCCGCCCGCACCGACGAGGAATGGTTCCGCCCGTGGAATGTTTACCTCGACGAAGGCCTCAACCTCAACGACGGCTTCCAACTCGTCCGCACGCCCGTCGGCAGCGCCTCCGCCGCGCCCGCCTTCTCCTGGAACGCCGACGGCGGCCCCGTCGGCTACGGCAACACCGCCGACAAAACCTCGAAGGGCGTCGAAGTCGAAATCGCCGCCAACCTCACGCCCAACTGGCGCGTGATCGTGAACGCCTCCAAGACCAACGCCAGCGACACCAACATCCTCAACGTCGCCGGCGGCGGGAACATCGTGAAATATTACCAAGCCGCCAAGGCCGTCGCGCAGGACGGCTACACGCCCGCCGACGCGACCGCGACCTACAACTACTGGCAGAAGCAAGGCTTCGCGCACATCGCGCCTTTCGGCGACAACTCCCGCGAATACCTCGGCTACATCTGGACCGACGGTTTCGAACGAGCCTACCTCCAGGCCCTCGCCTCCGAAGGCAAGAACGTCGGCGAACTCCGCCAATATCACGCGAACCTGATCACCGCCTACGACTTCAGCGAGGGCTCGCTCAAGGGCTTCGGCATCGGCGGCGCGATCCGCTGGCAAGACCGCCCGCTGCTCGGCTTCAAGAAAGTTTTCCTCGATCCTCCGGTGCTGAACTGGGTCGACGATCTCTCCGCGCCCATCTACGGCGACTCCGAAACACGCTACGACCTGTGGATCTCCTATCGTCGCGCGCTGACGCCGAAAGTGCGGATGTCCGTGCAGCTCAACCTGCGCAATCTCTTCACCTCGAAGAAACTCATTCCCGTGATCGCCAACCCCGACGGCAGCGTCGGTTCCTACCGCATGGCCGAAGGCACCACCGCCGAGCTGACGACACGCTTCGAGTTCTAATCCACTCCCAAGATCGACACCCCAAGGCAGTGCGGCCCCCGCACTGCCTTTTTTGTTTTCCGAGGCCCAGCCCCTCACCACCCTTCAACGCCAAACGATCCGCAAAGTGTCATACAAGGTATGACACTTCACCAACCGTTTTCCCGCGCAGTGCGTCGCCTCGAAACCCGTCGCACGCTTGCCGCCGTCGCCATTCGCGCGATTCCATCCCGGCCTCATGCAGCACATCCGCGTGATCGGCCTCGATGCCGACGACACCCTCTGGCACAATGAAACCATTTTCGAACGCGTCCACGAACGCTACCGCGCACTCCTTTCGCGTTACCACGACGCCGCCACCGTCGACCGCACCCTCCTCGCCACCGAGTCCCGCAACCTCGAACTCTACGGCTACGGCGTAAAAGGCTTCACGCTCTCCGCCATCGAAACCGCCATCGAGCTCACCGCCGGCAAAATCTCCGCCGACGAAATTCGCACGCTCCTCGAACTCGGCCGTGAAATGCTCGACCACCCCGTCGAACTTCTGCCCGACACCGCCGCGACCGTCCCCTTGCTCGCGCAATCCCACCGCCTGCTCCTCATCACCAAAGGCGACCTCCGCGACCAGGAGCGCAAGCTCCGCAAATCCAATCTCGCTCCCCATTTCTCCCACATCGAAATCGTCTCCGAAAAAGATCCCGCCACCTACGCCGCGATCCTCCGCCGCCACGCGATTTCTCCCGACGAATTCCTCATGGTCGGCAACTCCCTCAAATCCGACATCCTCCCCGTCCTCGAACTCGGCGCCTCCGCCGCCCACATCCCGTATCACCTGCTCTGGACCCTCGAACGCGTCACCACGCTCCCCGACGCCCCCGGCCGGTTCTTCGAACTCAAATCCCTCCGCGACCTCCCCCCGCTCCTCTCCTAAACCACGAAATTCACTCCTCCTTGGAGTTTGAAGCCTGGTCCTTCTCTGGAGCTTGGAGTTTGGATCTTGCTCCTCGGATCTCCCCTTTCGCGCCCCGCGCGAAAGGGCCTTGGCTTCGCCAAAACCCTGTGCGACCTATCGCGCGACGCGCGTGAATCTCCTCGATCGTTACATCTTCAAGAGCGTCTTCTTCACCTGCACCGCGGCCATCGCGATGTTCGCCTTCATCGTGCTCGTGCCCAACGTCGCGCGCGACCTCATGGCCTACGTCCTCGCCGGCCAGTTGCCCGCGATGATGGTCGTGAAACTCATCACGCTCCTCATTCCGCACGCCGTCACCTACGCCCTCCCGATGGGCATGCTCACCGGCGTGCTTCTCACCCTTGGACGCCTCTCGGCCGACAGCGAACTCACCGCCATGCGCGCCGCCGGCATCGGCATCCCGCGCGCCACCCGCCCCGTCGTCATCCTCGCCACGCTCTCCATCGCCCTCGGCCTCTACCTCAACTTCGAGTGGATGCCCCGCGCCCGCGTCGAATACTACCGCTCCCTCAGCGCCGCCGTCCGCGCCAACCCGCTCAGTCTCATCGTCCCGAAAACCTTCATCCGCGACTTCTCCGGCTTCGTCATCTACGTCGGCGAAAAAAACGGCGAGATCATGCAGGACATCTGGGTCTGGGAACTCGACCAGGAGCGCCGCGCCCGCCGCATCTACCACGCCGAAACCGGACGCATCGATTACAACGAAGCCGAAAACGCCGTCATCGTCACCCCGCTCCGCGTCCAGGTCGAAACCCGCGACAGCAAAAATCCCGAAAATCTAGCCGACCCGCAAATCGTCGTCTCCGTCGGCCAGTGGGAACCGCTCACCTTCTCGCTCGACCGCATCTTCACCCGCGCCGGCAGCGCGCGCATGAAGCAGGAGTGGCTCACCTACGACCAGCTCCAAACCGAACGCGAACGCCGCGCCCGCGAACCGGTTCCCGACGATCCCGCCGCCGCCGAAAAAGCCCGCCTCGATCGCTTCAAACTCGACCTCATCTTTCACGACAAAATCAACACGTCCCTCGCCGTCCTCTCGCTCGCGATGATCGGCATTCCGCTCGGCATCAAGGTCTCCCGCCGCGAAACCTCCGCCAACTTCGGCGTCGCCGTCGGCCTCACCCTCGCCTACTACCTGATGACGATCGTCATCAAAGCCCTCGATCGCACCCCCGAGCTCCGCGCCGACCTCCTGCTCTGGCTGCCCAACGTCCTCTTTATCGGCGCCGGCCTCCTCCTTCTTCGCCGCCTCGAGCAACGCTGACCCCGAATCGTTCTCGTTCTCTTTCTCTTACTCGTTCTCCCGCTCCGCACCCTTTTTCATCGCCCTCTCCTCGCCAACTTCCCCAAATCCATCGCTCCCGATGTCCGCCGCCGCGAAAAATTTCATCTTTATCTGCGGACCCGACGACTTCCTCGTCGGTCGCCTCGGTGCGGAAAAATTCGCCGCTCTCGCGCAGGAAGTGCCCGACGAATTCTCCCGCGAAGTCCTCAGCGGTTTCGCCGCCAACGTCTCCGAGGTCGAAACCGCCATCAACCGCTTCCGCGACTCCGTCCAGACCGTATCCATGTTTGGAGGACGCCGCGTCGTCTGGCTGAAAGACGTCAACTTCCTCGCCGACTCCGTCACCGGCCGCGCCGAGAGCACCCTCAAACTCCTCGAGGACCTCCAGGCCATCCTCGAGAAAATCGATCCCGCCGAGACCGCCGTCCTCATCACCGCCGCCCCCGTCGACCGCCGCCGCGCGTTCCCGAAGTGGTGCGAGAAAAACTCCGACTTCACGCTCATCGGCGCCGGCGACGACGACGGCTCGCTCTTCGAAAGCGTCGCCCTCGCCGAAGCCAAACGTCTCGGCATCACGATCGCGCCCGACGCCCTCCAACTCCTCCTCGCCAAGGTTGGCAAAAACACCCGCCTCCTCGTCGAAGAGGTCAACAAGCTCGCCACCTACGCCGGCGAAGGCGAAACCATCGCCGAATCCCACGTCGCCGAGCTCACGCCCAATGTCGCCGAGGGCGATTTCTTCGAAGCCGCCGAAGCCTTCTTCAGCGGCGATCTCAAGTGGACCCTCGCCGCGCTCGAACGCCAGTTCTTCGCCGCGCCCAACTCCACCCGCCCCATCCTCGCGGCGCTCCAAAACCGCAATCGCATCCTCCTCCAAGTTCGCGCGCTCGTCGACGCCGGCGGCGCCCGCCTCGGTCCGCGCGGTCTCGACGGCCTTCAGCGCGCCGCCGGCACCTACGCCTCGAAATTCACCGGAGCCACCGAGAAGTCCTCCTTCAACCTCTTCACCCAAAATCCCTGGTATGTCGGCAAGCTCGCCAGTTCGGGCAAACTCCCCTCCCTCCGCCGTCTCATCGACAACCAGCAGGAATTCATCACCGCTTTCGAGCAAACGATCCAACGTCCCAACGACCAGGAAGAGGTCCTCCGCGAAATGGCCGTCCGCTGCCTCGCCTCCTGAAAAATCGTTCTCGTTCTCGTAATCTTTCTCGTTCTCCCTCCGCCTCCTCGCCCCCTCTCCACCCTCGACTCTCATCTTTCAACTCCTCCACATGCCCACCGAATTCACGAACGTCACCGTCCACACCAAGGCCAACATCTACTTCGACGGCAAAGTCGTCAGCCACACCGTCCTCACGCCCGACGGAGCCAAAAAAACCCTCGGCCTCATCTATCCCGGCTCCTTCCACTTCGGCACCGGCGCTCCCGAGCGCATGGAAATCGTCGCCGGCTCCTGCCGCGTGAAAATCGACGGTTCCTCCGAGACCCGCGACTACGCCGCCGGACAGCACTTCGACGTCCCCGGCAATTCCGGCTTCGACATCGAGGTCTCGTCCGGAATTTGCGAATACATCTGCAGCTTCCTGTAAGCTGTCTCGCTTGCCGCCAAGCCCGCCGCTCCCGGCGGGCTTTTTTTGTCCCTGCTCCCGCCCGCTCCCGCCTCCACTATCGACTCCCCGGCTTTCCACGCCATGCTGCCCGCCCACGCCGCATGAGTCTCAAGTCCCGCTTCGCCACGCTTCTCGGGCTTATCGTCGGCCTCTTTCTCGGATCGGTCTTCTGGCAAGATCATCTCGCCCGCCGCGGCGCCGACGAAATCCTTCGCACCACCCAGGCCGAACGCGAACAGCTCCTCGCTCACGTCCTCACGCTTCTCGGCGCGTCGCTCGAAACGTTCGCCCGCGATTACTCGCTGTGGGACGACATGATCGAGTTCGCCCAAAATCCCCACAAGGCCTGGGCCTCGATCAACATCGACGCCAGCCTCCCCACCTTCAACGCCGTCGGCGCCTGGGTCTTCAAACTCGACGGCACCAAATCCTACGCCATCGCCCACCTGCCCGGCCACGAACCCGACCTCGTCGCCCTTTTCACGCAGCAGGAAATCCGCGACATCACCGCCCGCTCGCGCACGCCGCATTTCTTCCTCGAAACCTCCGCCGGCCTCCTCGAGGTCCGCGGCGCTCCGCTGCAACCTTCACTGGACTACGACCGCCAAACCCCGCCTCAGGGCTGGTTCTTCGTCGCCCGTCGCTGGGACGACAAATTTCTGGAAACCATCGCCCACCTCAACGAAAGCGATGTCCGCATCACCGCTCCCGACGCCTCTCCCGATTTTCCTGAGCACCCCGTCAATCTCCGCGTGAGCCATGTGCTCCGCGACGCCGCCGATCAGCCGCTTCGCGTTCTCCACCTCGACTACCACGTCGACAAACTCCGCCGCTTCGTCGAAGTCAGCACCCGCAACGCCCTCCCGTTTCTCGCCTACGGCGTCATCACGATTGCGATCGTCGTCCTCGCGCTCTTCTTCTGGGTGCTCCGTCCGCTCCATCTCATCGGCCAGAGTCTTTCCGAAGACGACCCTCACGCCATCCAACCGCTCCTCGGTCGCACCCACGAACTCGGCCGCATCGCCCGCCTCGTTCAAACCGCCGCCGAACAACGCGGCTCCCTCCAGGCCATGCTCGCCGAACGCGCCCGCCTCGGCCGCGATCTTCACGACAGCGTCATCCAAACGATCTACGCCTGCGGCATGGGCGTCATGAGCGCCCGCCTCACGTTGCGCACCGATCCCGCCGCTTCCGAACGCACCCTCGACCAGATCAGCGGCCAGTTCAACGAGATCATTCACGATCTCCGCAGCTTCATCATGGGCCTCGAACCCGAGGTCCTCCGTCACCGCACCTTTCGCCAGGCGCTCGACGCCGTCATCGAAAACTTCCGTTCCACCCACGGCGTCCACCTCTCGCTTCACATCGAGGAAATCGCCGCCGAACGCTTCAGCCAGCCGCAACAAATTCACATCCTTCACATCGTCCGCGAGTGCATCAGCAACGCCCTCCGCCACGGCCACGCCACTTCGATCACCGTCTCGCTCCGCATCGAAAACACCACCGGCATCGTCGAGGTCGTCGACAACGGCCGCGGCTTCGCCCCCGGCAGCGATCCCACGAGGCATGGTAAAGGACTTACGAATCTTTCCGAACGCAGCACCGAACTTGCCGGCCAACTTGTCATCGAGTCCGTTCCCGGTCAGCAAACCCGCGTCCGCGTCAGCATTCCCCTTTCTTCGCTCGCGCCATGACTATCGCCCCGTCGAAACCCATTCGCGTCTTGCTCGTCGACGACAGCGCCCTCGTTCGCCAGGGCGTTCGCACGATTCTCAGCCTGCAAGCGGGCGACACCCCCATCGAAGTCGCAGGTGAGGCCGGCACTGTCGCCGACGGCATCCGCCTCGCCGACGAACTCGTTCCCGATGTCGTTCTCCTCGACATTCGCCTGCCCGACGGCTCCGGACTCGACGCCTGTAAGGAAATCCTCCGTCGCCGCCCCGGCGTCCGCGTCCTCGTTCTCACCTCCTTCAGCTCCGACAACTTCATCTACGACGCCGTCGTCGCCGGAGCCCAAGGCTACATCATGAAGGAGATCGATCCTTCCGCCCTCGTAAAATCGATCATCGACGCCGCCGCCGGCCGCTCCGTGCTCGCGCCCGATGTCACCGACCGCGTCCTCCGTTTCATCCGCGACGCCAGCAGTCCCGGCGCCGCGACCTTGTCCGCGCTCTCCCAACAGGAAAACCGCGTCCTTGCCCTCGTCGCCGCCGGCATGACCAACAAGCAAGTCGCCCAGGAACTCGGCCTCAGCGAGAACACGGTGAAGAACTACCTCGTGAACGTCTTCGAGAAACTTCAGGTCAAGCGCCGCTCCCAGGCCGCCGCCCTCTACGTCCAGGCCAAATCGCACCTCTGAGCAGCATCCAAATTCCAAATACGCCAATCTGGCTGCAATAAAGCCCCCCTTTCCGCGGGCTTTCGTCTCCCTCCTCCACGCGCGGCAAAAGATTTTAGCTTTGGGGCCGATAAGCCGGATTCTGTTCCACGCCTCGCGGCGTTTCGACCGTCATTTCTCTCAAGTCCACCTCACGGCGGACCCGTCCGCCCTGGCTCGCGCGCGGAGCGCACGAGCGACGGCGGATGCGGCATACCCGCGGCTATCGGACGGGCCGCCCAGCCGCCTATTTTGCCTTGCACCGGATGGGGTTTTTCGTGCCGCCGTCATCGCGGACGACGCGGTGGGCTCTTACCCCACCTTTTCACCCTTACCGCGCAGTTGCCTGCACGGCGGTATGTTTTCTGTGACACTGTCCGTCGACGCGCCTTGACGCGCGCCGCCCGCACTTGCCGTGAAGCTCGTGCGGCATCCTGCCCTGCGGTGTCCGGACTTTCCTCTCCGAAACGTTCTCAAACGAGCGCGGCGTTACCCGCGCCTTGGGATCAAAGAACAACGGAGCGACGATCAGGCCCCAAAGCTAAGCCCCCACCCAATCGACTCCCCCGCTCCCCCGCAACCCCTCTCTCATCTCTCAACCCTCAACTCCGCCCCCTCACCCTTCCCAATACACAATCCGCCCACACTGATCGCACGTCGCCAACTGCATCCCGCTGTCGCCACCCTTCCCGCGCGCCAGCGACTCCACCTCGCTCGAAACCTTCAAATGACACCCCGCGCACTTCCCGCCGTGAATCGCCACCACCACCGGCATGTTGCGTGCCGCAATCCGATCGTAAACCCGCAACGCCGGCTCCGCCACCGGCCCGCGCGCCGTCGCAAATTCCTTCTCCGCCTCCCCCAGCTCGGCCGCCAGATTCTTCTCCCGCTCGCGCAACGTCGCGATCCGCCCTTCATGCCCCGAGATGTTCGCCTTCAACACCCCTTCCGCCTCCGCGAATTTCTTCTTCGCCTCGTCGATCGCATACATCACCTCCAGCTCCTGCTCCTCCAGCTTCCCGATGGCCGCCTCCGTGTGCTCGATCTCCTGCCCCAGCGCCTGATACTCGTCGTTCTTCCGCACCAGCGACTGCTGCGTCTTGTATTTCGCCAGCTTCCCTTCCGCCTCCGCGATCTCGCCTTCGATCAGCTTCTTCTTCGTCTCCAGCGCATTCAGCTCCGCTTTCGCCGCCTCGATCGCGCCGCGCTCCGCCGCGATCTTCTGCTCCACCAGCGCCACCTCCTTCGGCACCGCCTTCAATTGCGCCTCGAGCGACCGCTTCCGGCTGTCCCGATCCTGCAAAATTAACAGCTTCTCCAACAGGGGCGTGAGCATCGCCGCGATGCTGCCCAGCCACCCGGATACGGGTCAAATGAAACCTCCCGCCTAAAGCGAAAAGAAGGGCCTGTTTACGTCGGTTTTTTCTTAACAAAAACCTCGCTACTTTTCGCCCGCTCCGGCACATTTTTCCATTCCCTTTTCCCTCTAAAAACACCCTTTCATGGCCGACGATTCCGTCCCCGAAAACACCGCCCAAAATCAGCCTTCCGGCGACACTTACGACGCCTCCAAACTGAGCCAGCTCAAGGGCCTCGAGGCGGTCCGCAAAAAGCCCGGCATGTATATCGGCGGCACCGATGAGCGCGCCCTCCATCACTGCGTCTCCGAAGTGCTCGACAACTCCGTCGACGAACACCTCGCGGGACACTGCACCAAGATCGAGGTCGCCATCCATGTCGATGGCTCGATTTCCATCCGCGACAACGGCCGCGGCATCCCCGTCGACATCAACAAGGACTCCGGCCTCCCCGGCGTCGAACTCGTCCTCACCACCCTCCACTCCGGCGGCAAATACGGCCAGGGCGGCTACAAATTCTCCGGCGGCACCCACGGCGTCGGCGCCAAGTGCGTCAACGCCGTCTCCGAATGGTTCGAGGTCGAGGTCTCCCGCAACGGCCAGGTCCACCACATGAAGTTCGAGCGCGGCAAAACCGTCCGCAAACTCGAGGTCATCGGCAAAGCCAAGGGCACCGGCACGCTCATCACGTTCAAACCCGACAAGGAAATCTTCCAAGAAACGACCGTCTTCAAAGCCGACCGCATCGCCCAGCGCCTGCGCGAACTCGCCTTCCTCAACTCCGGCCTTGAGATCACGTTCGTCGACGAGCGCCCCGCCACCCCGAAGCCCGAAACCTTCCTCTACAAGGATGGCATCGAGGAGTTCGTGAAGCAGCTCAACCAAGGCAAGGTCGCCCTCCACCCGAAGCCGATCGCCTTCCACAAGGAAACGCAGCAGCAGCTCGAGGACAAAACCATCGAGATCCACGTCGACGTCGTTCTCCAATACAACGACTCCTACAACGACCAGGTCCTCTGTTACACCAACACCATCCACAACCCCGACGGCGGCACGCACCTTTCCGGTTTCCGCAGCGCGCTCACCCGCGCCATCAACCAGCACGCGAAAGCCAACAATCTCCTCAAGGACAAGGACCCGCAGATCACCGGTGACGACGTCCGCGAAGGCCTCACCGCCGTCATCTCGATCAAGCACAGCGACCCCAAGTTCGAGTCGCAAACCAAGGTCAAACTCCTCTCCCCCGAGGTCGAAAGCATCGTCGGCTCCATCTCCTACGAGGGCCTGATGTTCTACTTCTCCGCGAATCCGAACATCGCGAAGCGCATCATCGACAAATCCCTCAACGCCGCCCGCGCCCGCGAGGCCGCGCGCAAAGCCCGCGAAACCGTCCGCAAGGGCGCTCTCTCCGGCGGCGGCCTCCCCGGCAAACTCGCCGACTGCTCCGAACGCGACCCCGCGCTTTGCGAGCTCTACATCGTCGAGGGCGACTCCGCCGGCGGCTCCGCCAAACAGGGCCGCGACCGCCGCTTCCAAGCCATCCTCCCGCTCCGCGGCAAGGTCATCAACGTCGAGAAGGCCCGCATCGACAAGGTCCTCGCCAACGAGGAAATCCGCACGCTCATCACCGCCTTCGGCACCGGCATCGGCGACCACGAGGGCGAGGGCGCTTTCGACGCCAACAAGGCCCGTTACCACAAGGTCATCATCATGACCGACGCCGACGTCGATGGCTCCCACATCCGCACGCTGCTGCTCACGTTCCTCTACCGCCAGATGCGCGGCCTGCTCGAGCGCGGCTTCGTCTACATCGCCCAGCCGCCGCTCTACAAAATCAAGCGCAAGAAGCGCGAGCAATACGTCGACAACGACGAACAGCTCAACCGCATCCTCCTCGAGCTCGGCTCCGAAGACGTCGTCCTCACGCGTCTCCGCGACAACCACACCTTCGATCCCGCGCAAATCGACAAGATCGTCGAAAATCTCGCCGCGCTCGAAAAACTCGGCTCCGGCGTCACGCGCTACGGCGCCTCGCTCGCCGAATACCTCGACGCCCACGATCCCGTCACCCACGCGCTCCCGCGCTACATCGCGCGCATCCGCGAAGGCAACAAGGAGTCGCACGAATTCCTCCGCGACGAAATGGCCCGCGCCGCGTTCGTTCAGTCGCACGGCCTCGACGCCGACGTCGCCGAACAAACCGAACCCGTCAACGGCGACACCGGTTCGGCCAGCGAGCCGAAAGAAACGAAGAAACCCGTCGGCCCCGTGAAACGCATCACGCTCCACGAAATCTTCGAATCCACCGAAATGGCGAAGCTCCTCCAAGCCATCGCCGCGACCGGCCTCGAGATCAACCGTTTCAGCGCCACGGAGGAGCCGCGTTACACGATCATCGAAAACGCCGGCCAAAAATCCGAGAACAAGATCGAGCTCCGTTCTCCGCTCGAGATCGTCACCACGATCCGCGCCAACGGCCGCAAGGGTCTCACGATCCAGCGCTACAAGGGTCTCGGCGAAATGAACCCCAAGCAGCTCTTCGAGACCACCATGGACCCCGAAAAGCGCCGCCTCCTCAAGGTCTCCATCAACGACGCCGCAAAGGCCGACGCCCTCTTCACTTTGCTGATGGGCGACGAAGTTCCCCCGCGCCGCCAGTTCATCGAAGACAACGCCCTCAACGTCCAATACCTCGACGTCTAATCCCGCCCCAAGCCGTAGTTGGTAATTCGTATTTGGCAGTTAGTCGCCCGTTCTTGTTCGCCGCCGCGACCGCCAACGCCCGACTAATTTCCAACTACTAACTACCAACTCCTCATTCCGTTTCCGCCCTTTTCCCGGCATGTATACCGCCTCCGAAAAACTCTCCACCGCCAACATCACGGACATCATGCAGACGGCCTACATCGATTACTCGATGTCGGTCATCATCAGCCGCGCGCTGCCCGATGCCCGCGACGGCCTGAAGCCCGTCCAACGCCGCGTCCTCTACGCGATGCTCCGCGAAGGCCTCCTCCACAACCGCGCCTTCGACAAATGCGCCGGCGTCGTCGGCGAAGTGCTCAAGAACTACCACCCGCACGGCGACTCCTCCGTTTACGACACCCTCGTCCGCATGGCCCAACCTTGGGTGATGCGCTACCCGCTCATCGATCCGCAGGGCAACTTCGGCTCCGTCGACGGCGACCCGCCGGCCGCCTACCGTTACACCGAGTGCCGTCTCAACGAAATCGCCGAAGATCTCCTCAAGGACATCGAGGAAGACACCGTCGACTTCGCGCCCAACTACAAGGAGTCGACCACCGAGCCGACCGTCCTTCCCGCCGCGCTGCCGAACCTGCTGATGAACGGCTCGACCGGCATCGCCGTCGGCATGGCGACCAACATCCCGCCGCACAATCTCAGCGAGATCATCGACGCCACCTGCGCGATCATCGATCGCCCCAACATCTCCGTCGACGAGATCTGCACCATCGTCAAAGGCCCCGATTTCCCCACCGGCGGCGTCATCTCCGGTCGCGAAGGCATTCTCAGCTACCTCAAAACCGGCAAGGGCATTGTCCGCACCCGCGGCAAGGCCCACACCGAGGAACTGAGGAACGGCATGGAGCAGATCGTTATCACGGAGATCCCGTATAACGTGAATCGCGCCACGCTCGTCTCGCGCATCGCCGAGCTCGTCTCCGACAAGGAAATCGATGGCATCCGCGACCTCCGCGACGAGTCCGACGAAAACACCCGCATCGTCATCGAGCTCAAACGCGGCGAGCAGGCGAAGGTCGTCATCAACCAGCTCTTCCAGAAAACCGCCCTCGAATCCTCCTTCGGCGTCACGCTTCTCGCCCTCGACAAGCGCCGGCCGAAGCAGATGAACATCAAGGAGCTCATCGAGTGCTACATCGAGCACCGCCGCGATGTCGTCACGCGCCGCACGAAATTCCGCCTCAACGAGGCCCTCGACCGCGCGCATATCCTCGAGGGCTACATCATCGCGCTCGATAACCTCGACGACTTCGTCCGCATCATCCGCTCCTCCGCCAACCGCGAGGAAGCGAAGCAGAAGTTGATGGCGAAATACCCGCTCACCGAGCGCCAGACCGACGCCATCCTCGAACTCCGCCTCTACCAGCTCACCGGCCTCGAGCGCGACAAGATCGAAAAGGAATACGCCGAGCTCATGATCCTCATCGAGGAGCTCCGCGGCATCCTCGAGTCCGAACAAAAACTCCTCGCGCTCATCAAAAAAGAGCTCGGCGAGATGAAGGAAAAATACGCCTCCCCGCGTCGCACCGAAATCGAGGCGCTCGCCGGCGAATTCCGCATGGAAGACGTCATCCCCAACGAGGGCTGCGTCATCACCGTCTCCCACCTCGGCTTCATCAAGCGCACGCCCGTCGCCGAATACCGCTCCCAGAAACGCGGCGGAAAAGGCATCATCGGCGCCGAAACCTACGAGGAAGACTTCGTCGAGACGCTCTTCACCGCCTCGACGCACGACTACATTCTCTTCTTCACCAACACCGGCCAGTGCCACGCGAAGAAGGTTTACGATGTCCCCGAGGGCACGCGCGCCTCGAAGGGCAAATCCGTATCCAGTTTCCTGCGACTCGCCGATGGCGAGAAGATCGCTGCCATGATTTGCGTGAAGGACTTCGCGCCTGACCGCTTCGTCGTCATGGCCACGAAACAGGGCCTCATCAAGAAGACCGCCCTCGTCGAATACGAATCCGCCACCCGCGAAGGCGGCATCCGCGGCATCCGTCTCAACGAGGGTGACGACATCGTCGGTTGCGTCCTCACCAACGGCTCCAACGAGATCATCCTCGTTTCCCACAAGGGCCAGGCCGTCCGCTTCTTCGAAGGCGCCGCCGCCGCCGAGGAAACCGATCCCGCCTCCGCCGACGCCACGCCTCCCGGCGAAGGCGAAGCCGCCGCCACCGACTCCGGCCCGAAGGAAGGCCTTCGCGCCATGGGTCGCGTCGCCGCCGGCGTCACCGGCATCCGCTTCAAGAAAGCCGACGACTACGTTCAAGCCATCGAAGTCGGCGATCCCGAAGCCCGCCTGCTCGTCGCCCGCGAAGATGGCATCGGCAAACGCACGCCGTTCGAAGACTATCGCCTCATCCGTCGCGGCGGCACCGGCGTCATCGCGATCGATCTCCCCGACGACGGCTCCGTCAATGTCGCCGGTGCGCTCAGCGTCCGCGATACCGACGAAGTCATGCTCCTCACCGCGAAAGGTCAGAGCATACGCACACGCGTGAAGGAGATTCGCGAGACCGGCCGCGGCGCCAAGGGCGTCCGCCTCGTAAACCTCCAACCCGGCGACAAACTCCTCGGCATCGCCCGCATCGTCGAAACCCCCGAAGAAACCGGCGCCGACACTCCCGCCACCGAAGCCTGAACCCCATGTGAGGCGGGCCTCCCACCCGACTCCTTCTTCCCGGCCCGCTCTCTCCGAGCGGGCCTTTTCTTTCCTGATGCCTTCGGGCCCCTGTCGTTAATTGCGTTCCCTGAATCCGAAACCCGCTTTTCGGCGTATAATTCGTTATCATGAAACGCCTCATCTTTATCCCATTCCTGCTCTCTTTCTTCGCCCTCGCTCCTGCCCTGCAGGCCGCGAGTTCCGACAACGCCCCCGCCGACGACGCCCGTCGCACCCTCACGGTCACCGTGGTGGAGCCCGTCGAACGCCACCCCGGCAATGACGAGTTTTTCCACCGCGTCGCCCGCGTTTTCACCGAAGTCTTCGAGGAGCGCGACTGGCCGCTCGCCATCAAGGTCGAACGTTTCGGGGCGAATCAACCCGACCTCGATCTCGAGCTTCGCGTTTTCCTCCAGCCCATTCGCGAAGAAAGCCCCGGTGACCTCACTTTTCGCGCCTGGATGACCCTCTACAATCAAGGCACCAAACACGACTTCGGCGTCATCACCCACCGCCATTACCCGCGCCCGGGCCGAAACATGACCGATGTGCTCGACACGGTCGTGCGCGGTGGCGCCGTCGAGGTTTCGAAGAAAATCGAAAAGGTGCTCTTCCCGTCCGCGGCAAAATAACCGCCCGCGCCCTCGCAACGTGTCCGCGCCGCCGACATCGCTCGACGATCGCGTGGCCGAAGACGCCCGCTTGGTCGCCCGCATCGCCGCGGGCGATCGCGACGCATTTCGCGAACTCTACGAACGCTACAGCCGCCCGCTCTTCTCCGTCGCGCTCCGCATGCTCCATGACCGCGGCGCCGCAGAGGAAGCGCTGCAGGACACCTTCCTCAAACTCTGGCGCCACGCCGCCTCCTTCGATCCGGCAAAATCCACTCCTTTCGCCTGGGCCTTCACCATCGTCCGCCGCACCTGCATCGACCGCCTCCGCAAACTCTCTCGCCAGCCGCGCACCGACTCCCTCTCCGATCCCGAATCTCCGCTCGATCTCGTCACGCCCGAAACCGCCCGCCGCACCGCCGAACATCGCGACGACACCGCCCGCCTCCGCATCGCCCTCGCATCGCTGCCGGAAAATCAACGCCGCGCCCTCGACCTCGCGATCTTCTCCAACCTCACCCACCCCCAGATCGCCGAAAAAATCTCCCAGCCGATCGGCTCCGTGAAAACCTGGATTCGCCGCGGACTCCTCCAGCTCCGCGAAACGCTCAACCCTCCCGCGCCATGACTCCGCCCGTCGAAGAACTCGCCAGCCTCTACGTCCTCGACCAGCTCGAGCCCGCCGAACGCGCCGCCTTCGAAATCCGCCTCGCTCGCGAGCCCGAGCTCCGTTCCCTCGTCCGTTCACTCGAGCTCACCCTCGAACAACGCATCCGCGCCCTCCCGCAACAATCCCCGCCCCCCCACATCCTTTCCCGCATCGAATCCTGCCTCGATTCCGATGTCAGACAGAGTCTCCCCCCCACACCGTCCAACGTCCTTCCTTTCTGGCCCACACTCACCCGCTGGGTCCTCCCCGCCGCCGCCGCGATCGTCCTCGGCGCCGCCACTTTCTTTTACCTCGATCGCCAGCGCGAACCATCGTCAGTCATTCTCGTCGTCGGCCTCGATCCGCAGCGCAGCACCGTCACCGAAATTCCACTACACGACGACGCCCGCGACACCGACACCCGCTTCGTCCAGCTCGCCTCCCTCGCCGAACAATTCTGGACCGCCCCCGCCCAGCTTCCCGCCGCGTCTCAAACCGCCCGCGACCGCCCCGCCTACGCGCTCTTCGATCCGGTCACCCGCCAGGGCTTCATCGCCGTCCAACAACTTCCCCAGCAACCTGCCGATAAACGTTACCACCTCTGGCTCGTCGACACCGCAACCGGCCGCGCCCTCGACGCCGGCAGCCTCCCCGCCGCCAACTCCCGCGGCCTCTACTTCTTTTCCCTCGACCCCGCCACCACACCCGCCTCCGGCCCCCTCCATTTCCTCATCACCGCCGAAGATATCTCCGCCCCGCCTCCGACTCGCCCCCGCGGCACCCCGATCCTCGGCCAGGGCCCGATTTAAAAACCACGAAGACACAGAGGGTCAGAATCCCGGGCCCGCTCCGTGCCTTCGTGCCTCTGCGGTTAAATTTTATTCGCCCCTTCCTTCATCATTCTAACGCGCGAACAATTCCCCGTCGCCCGCAACCGCACTCCGCCCTTGCGCACCAACGACCTCGGCGCATCTTCACCGCCGCATGTCGCACACAACCCCTCCGTCCAACGACGTGGTGCACAGTGAATCGTTTTTGCATTCGCTCATGCGCCGGCAACTCCGCCTCTCCATTGCCTGCGCCGCCGCCTTCCTCGTCGCCCTCCTCGGCCTTCCCCTCCTGAACTACTTCGCGCCCGAGCTCATGGCCACGCGCGTCGCCGGTTTCACGCTCTCCTGGCTCATTCTCGGCGTCCTCTTCTTCCCCCTCGTCTGGATCATCTCCTACGTCTTCATCAAGCGCTCCATCGCGCTCGAGGAGGACGAAGTGAAATCCGTCCAACGCTAACCCTCCGCCAGACGCCCCCATGCTTTCCCTTTTCTCTTCCAGCAGCTCTGGGCTCTGGGCTCTCAGCTCTGGGCTTACGATCGCCTTCCTCGACAACGTCGACCCCTGGATCTTCGCCTTCTCGTTCATCACCGTCGTGGTGACGATCGGCATGGGTTTCTGGTCGGCCAAAAAGGCCAAGACCGCCTCCGACTTCTTCGTCGCCGGCCGCTCCGTTTCCGTCGGCTGGAACGCCTCCGCCATCTCCGGCGAATACCTCTCCGCCGCCTCCTTTATGGGCGTCGCCGGCATGGTCATGTCGCAAGGCTACGACGCCCTCTGGTATCCCGTCTGTTACGCGTGCGGCTACCTCTTCCTCCTCCTCTTCATCGCCGGCCCACTCCGCCGCTTCGGCGCTTACACGATCCCCGACTTCGCCGAGGGCCGTTACGACTCCCCGCTCTTCCGCAAGATCGCCGTCTGCTTCGTCCTCTTCATCGGCTTCTTCTACACCATGCCGCAAATGAAGGGCGCCGGCGTCACGCTCGCCTACATCTTCCCCGGCATGCCCTACTGGGCCGGCGTCGTTCTCGTCGGTGCCGTCATCACCTTCAACGTCGCCCTCGGCGGCATGAAGGGCATCACCCTCGTCCAAGCCTTCCAATACTGGATGAAGATGTTCGCGATCAGCGTCCCGATCTTCGTCCTCCTCTCGGTTTACGGCTTCTACAACCACCAGTTGGCGCTCAACACCGCCCCCGGCGAACAACCCGCCGCCATCGTCGCCCCCGCCGCCGTTGCCACCGACAACGCCGCGACCACGCGCCAGCCCCTCCCCGAAAAAGCCCCGCGCGACGAAACCTGGATCGCCCCCTTCGGACCGCTCACGACCAAGGCCGTCAACGCCGCCGCCGCGATCCTCCCCGCCGAGGAACGCGCCGCCTACATCGCCGAGCACCAGAAACCCTACTCTCTCCTTTACACCTATTCGCTCATCATCGCGCTCGTCTGCGGCACCGCCGGACTCCCGCACATTCTCGTCCGCTTCTACACCAATCCCGACGGCGTTGCCGCGAAGCGCACCACGATGTGGGTCATGATCCTCATCGGCATCTTCTACGTTTTCCCGCCCGTCTTCGGCGTCATCGGTCGCAACTTCATGCCTGAGCTCTACGCCGGCGTCGGCGCCAAGGGCACCGACAAGGTCGTCCTCGAGCTCCCCACGATCCTCGGCGCCCGTTTCGGCGTCCTCGGCTCGATCCTCTCCGGCATCACCTGCGCCGGCGCCTTCGCCGCCTTCATGAGCACCTTCTCCGGCCTGCTCGTCTCCATGACCGGCGCGCTCGCCCACGACGTTTACGGCCGCATGCTCCGGCCCAACGCCCGCCAAGGCGAAAAGCTCCTCGCCTTCAAAATCGCCGCCGTCCTCATCGGCGCCGTCGCGATCACGCTCGGCTGCTTCGTCGAGTATCTGGAAATCAACTTCATGGTCGGCCAGGCGTTCGCCATCGCCGCCGCCAGCTACTTTCCGCTGCTCTTCATGAGCGTCTGGTGGCGCGGCATGACCATGAAAGGCGCCGCGACCGGCATGCTCACCGGCGGCCTCCTCGCCCTCGCCGCGGCCGCGCTCACGAACTTCTCCACGCTCGCCCTCGACAAGGGCCCGATGGGCAAAGTCTTCGCCGGCTTCGCCCCGCTCAACGACTTCTGGGCGCATCACCCGCTCCTGCGCATCCTCTGCGAACAACCCGCGATCTGGGCCGTTCCGCTCGCGATCGTCCTCATGATCGTGGTGTCGAAGCTCACCGCGCAGCAGGTCCCGTCCGACGTCCGTATGAAGATGCTCGTCCTGCACGCCCCCGAAAAACTCGGCCTCAAGCAGGAATACATCCAGGAGCAATCCGCCGTGGGCGGGCATTGATCCCCCTCGCTCGTTCTCTTTCTCGTAATCGTTCTCTTTCTCCTCCCGCGCTCCGACGCCCGAGGACGAGAAAGAGAACGATTACGAGAACGAGCGGACCAATCTCAGCCGTTTTGCCGCGGTCACTCGCTCTTCAAACCCCGCGTCATCAAGCACCGCAGCGCCGCCGCCGGCTGCTTGCCTTCGAACAAAATCGCATGCGTCTGCGCCAGAATCGGCGCATCAATCCCCTGCTGCACGCACAGCTCGTGAAACGACTTCGTCGTCTTGTAACCCTCCACGACACTCTTCCGATCCTTCAACAACTCCGCGACGCCCCGCCCGCGTCCCACCTGCTCGCCAAACTCCCGGTTCCGGCTCCACCCGCCGTGGCACGTCGCCACCAAATCGCCGAATCCGCTCAACCCATAAAACGTCTCCGCCCGCGCCCCGAGCCTCACGCCCACGCGCACCATCTCCGCCAGCGCCCGCGTCAGCAGCGCCGCCCGTGTGTTGTCGCCGAGCTTCAACCCATCCGAGCACCCCGCCGCGATCGCATACACGTTCTTTAAACACCCGCCTATCTCCACCCCCGCCAGATCGTCGCTCGTATACACCCGCAGCGTCTCTCCGCTCAACGCCGCCTGCACCTCCTGCGCCGCCGCGCCGATCTCCGTCACCGCCAGCACCATCGCCGCCGGCAACCCCCGCGCCACCTCCGCCGCATTCGTCGGCCCCGTCAGCGATCCCGCGATCGGTTTTTTGAATACATCCGCGATCACCTCCGACGGACGCAGATGCGTCCCCAGCTCCAACCCCTTCGCCAAACTCAAAACAAACCGCAACTGCGGCAGAGGCTTCACCCGCAAACTCGCCTCGCACACCCGCTCGCACGTCTCCCGCAACGCCTGCGAGGGACACGCCAGCAACACCACCTCCGCACCTTCGAGCGCCTTCACCAAATCCGCCTCCACGCGCACGCCTCCTGGCAGCGCGATGCCTGGCAGATAATCCTCATTCTCCCGCATCACGCCGAGCTTCACCATTTGCTCCGCCCGCCGCGGCGCGAGCGTCACCGTCTGCCCGAGCCGCGCCAGATGCACCGCAAACGCGGTCCCCCAAGCCCCAGCTCCAACCACAACAAACGTCATGCCCAATCCACTAGCCCACGGAACACACCGAACACACGGAAAAACATTCCGTCTTCCGTGTATTCCGTGTGTTCCGTGGGCTCAACCTCACTTCAAAAACGCCGGCACCTTCTCGCCCGCGATCAACTGCTCGAAGGTTTCCCGCGCATGGATCAACTCAAAACTGCTCCCTTGCACCAGCACCTCGGCCGCGAGCGGACGCGCATTGTAGCGATTCGCCATCGCGTAGCCATACGCACCCGCGCTCATGAACGCGATCAGCTCGCCCTCCCCGACTTCCTGAATCTGCCGATCCTTCGCGAAACAATCCCCGCTTTCGCAAATCGGCCCAACCACGTCCGCCACCAGCGCCCGACGCGACGAATCCCGGTGCAGCGGCACGATCTCATGATAGCTGTCATACATCGCCGGACGCACCAGATCGTTCATCGCCGCGTCGACGATCAGGAAGTTCTTGTTCGCGCCGCGCTTCAAATGCTCCACGCGCGCCAGCAACACGCCCGCGTTGCCTACCATGAAGCGCCCGTGCTCGAGCAGAATCTTCAACCCCAGCGGCGCCAGCAACGGCGTCAGCGCCTCGCCATACGTTTCCGGCGTCAACGGCCGCTGCTCCGCCGGCAGCGCATCCCACCACGCCTGCTGACCGCTCGCCAGCGCATCCTTGTAAACGATGCCCATCCCGCCGCCGATCGAGTAATAGGAAATCCCATACGTCGCCTTCAACTCCGCCACAAACGGCACCAGCTTCTTCACCGCCTCGACGAACGGCCCCACCGAGGTCAACTGCGACCCGATGTGCATCTGCACACCCTTGATGTGAATGTTCTTCAACTTCGACGCCGCCTCATACGCCGCCGCCGCCGCCTTCAGCGGAATGCCAAACTTGTTGTCGCTCTTTCCCGTCGTGATCTTCGCATGGGTGTGCGCATCGACGTCCGGATTAACGCGGATCGCGATCGGCGCCTTCACGCCCAGCGTCCCCGCCACGTGATTGATCCGCGCCAGCTCCGGCTCGCTCTCCACGTGAAACGCGAAAATCCCGTTCTCCAGCGCCAGCTTGATCTCCGCCTCGGTCTTGCCGACGCCCGCGAACACACTCGTCTTCACGTCGCCACCCGCCGCGAGCACGCGCCGGATCTCCCCGCCGCTCACCAGATCGAACCCCGCGCCCAAATTCGAAAACAGCCGCAGGATCGCCAGATTCGAATTCGCCTTCATCGCGTAGCAGATCTGCAGGTCGAGCCCGCTCAAACTCTGCTTCAGCCGCGAAAAATGATCCGAAATCGTCGATGCGCTGTAGACATATGTCGGAGTGCCGTAGAGCTTGGCGACGGCGGCGAGATCGACCGACTCGCAATGCAGATCGGAACCGGAGTAGCGGAAATGGTGCATGGTGGACTGGGAAAAAAGACGTGAAATACGACCGTAGCTAAAAATCTCTTGAAGAAACGAACTCAATCTTCCGACAACTAACACAATCCCCTGCTGTGCTGCGCTTCCTGATCAACCTCTGCCGTCGTCCCGCGATCCGTTTCGGACTCGCCCGCGATCCGCGCAGCCCGCACCGCAATACCCGCTTCGCCAGTTTCCTCGCCGAAAACAATCGTTCGCCCCGCGATTTCGACCGCCACGACGCCCTTGTCCGCGGCCGCACCCTCTTCCGCCGCGCCCTGCTCCTTCTCTCCGCCGGCGGCGCCCTTTGGTTCGCCCTCGAGAGCGCCAAAGCCCTGTCGGTTTTCTAGTCGGCGCTCGGAGCGTGTTCAGCCGAGCGCAGGAATCTCCCGGCCCGTCCCTGCCCGCAAACGCCGGCCCTCCCCAGCCTTGCAGTTTCCCTCCGCGCTGACATTCGCTTTTGCCGCGCATGAATACCCTCCGACGCTGCCTGCCCCTCTTCGTTCTTCCCTTCCTTTTCTTCGCCGGCTGCAGCACGCCGCGCCCGAGCGAAATCATCGTCACCCTCGTCGACATCCGCCCCACCAGCGCCACCGTCCTCGAAAGCACCGCCGTCCTCACCCTTCGTCTCACGAGCGAAAACATCGCTCCGCTCGGTTTCTCCGGCTCTTCGCACAAACTCTATCTCAACGGTGACTACGTCGGCCGCGCCGTCAGCGACGAGCCTTTCGGCATCCCGCCGCTCACTTCCGTCACCCGTGATGTGACCGTGCACATCGAAAATCTCTCGCTCCTCCGTCAGCTCATCGCCGTGCGCAACACCCAGACCGCCTCTTACCGCCTCGACAACATCCTCTACCAGACGATCTACGAGGAAAAGTCGGAGATGAAGACGCGCTCCCAAGGCTCGATCGACCTGCGCGGTTTCGCCAGCGTCGCCCCCTAGATTGTTGCGGCGGTGAAAGGGGTTTACGCCCCGGCTCGACGGCCGCCCCGCGACACAAAAAGCGGCCCCCGCCTCACGGCAGGAACCGCCTCTCCAGTGCTCGCCGGCGGCTAATCACACCGCCAGCGGAAGCGCAGATCGCTTGGCCGGTGCGCCCACGCGCACCTTCGCCACGAGCGGACGTCGCTGTCGATAATCCGACGTCAGGATGCTCGCCACGCCCAGCGTGAGGAGGATCGACATCGCGATTTCAAAGCTGACCGGCGAGAACACGAACGCGACGAGCGCGGCAAGGAAGGCAATGGCAGGAAGGGTTTTCATCGTATTGAAGAAGTTGATGCCTCGATAACACAGCCCCTCGCGAAAAGTTACACGGACCGCGAAGAGTTTGTCGTTCCCCTTGGTTTGACGCCCCTTCGCCGCTCCGCTCCTAGTCTTTCGCGATGACCGCCTCACCCGCTCCCGGCCGCGCCTTTCAGCGGTTTCTCAACGGCGTCGAACGCCTCGGCAACGCCCTTCCCCACCCCGCCACACTTTTCCTTCTGCTCTCCGCTTCGGTCGTCCTGCTTTCCTTCGCGCTTCACGCGGCGGGCGTTTCCGTCGCGCATCCCGGCACGGGTCGCACCGTCGAGGTCGTCAACCTTCTCTCCGTTTCCGGCATCCAGCGCATGCTCGTCGAGTCGGTGCGAAACTTCATCGCCTACCCACCGCTCGGAATGTCGCTCATGTGCCTGCTCGGCATCGGCGTCGCCGAATACACCGGTTTGCTCGGCGCCGGTCTGCGTCTCGTCGTGCTCGCGTCGCCCGCGAAACTGATCACGCCCATGGTCGTTTTCGCCGGCATCATGTCCAACGCCGGCAGCGAAGTCGGCTATGTCCTCCTCATCCCGCTCGCCGGAGCGCTGTATCACGCGCTCGGCCGCCATCCCATCGTCGGCATCGCCGCCGCTTTCGCCGGCGTTTCTGGCGGCTACAGCGCCAATCTCCTCGTCGGCTCCGTCGACGTTCTCCTCGCCGGCCTCTCCGAAGCCGCCGCCCAACTCATCGACCCCGCCTATCGCGTCGACGCGTTCGCCAACTGGTATTTCATGGCCGTATCCACATTCCTGATCACCGCCGCAGGCTCGTGGGTCACCGAACGCTTCGTCGCACCCCGGCTCGGCGACTACACCGGCCCCGCACCGCGCGAAGCACTCAAGCCACTCAACGCCCTCGAAAAACGCGGCCTCTGGGCCGCCACCGCGACCGTCGTCGTCATGGCCGCAGTCGTGTTGCTCGGCACCCTCCCCGCCGACGGCTTCCTCGTGAATCGCGAGAACCCCACCTTCGCCAACTCGGCGTTCATGGGAGGTCTGATCAGCTTCATTTTCCTCTTCGGACTCCTTCCCGGAATCGCTTACGGCATCGCCGCCAAAACCGTCCGCAACGATCACGACATCGTCAACGGCATGACCGCCACGATGAAGTCGATGGCCTCGTTCATCGTCCTCGCCTTCTTCGCCGCACAGTTCATCGCCTATTTCAACTGGACCAATCTCGGGGTCATCACCGCCGTCAAAGGCGCCGAGTTCATCCAACACCTCGGCCTCGAAAACCAGCCGATCCTCCTGATGATCGCCGTCATTCTTTTCGGCGCGGCGGTAAATCTCCTGATGAGCAGCGCCTCCGCCAAATGGGCGCTCCTCGCGCCCGTGTTCGTCCCGATGTTTATGCTCCTCGGCTACACCCCGGAGCTCGTGCAGGGCGCTTTCCGCATCGGCGATAGTGTTACGAACATCATCACGCCCGTCCTCAGCTACTTCCCGCTGATCCTCACCTTCGTCCAACGCTACGAACCCAAAGGCGGCATCGGCACGATGATTGCCACCATGCTCCCCTACACGATCGTCTTCATGATCGCCTGGAGTCTCCTGCTCGCGGTCTGGATCGGCTTCAGCCTCCCCATGGGTCCCGGCGCTCCGCTCTACTTGGCAAAATGAGCTCGGGCTCGCCATCCCCGGCGAGCCATCGATTTATCAAGCGTCTTCGACGCCGCGACTTACGCCATCGCCTCAAGCCCCGCCGCCGCTCGTCACCGCGGGCGCCGGCTTGAACACCGACCGGAAGCTCGCCTTCAGATAATCGCGATTCATCCGCGCGATAAAGTCGTGCGAAATCAGCTTCGGGCACGCCGCACTGCACTCGTATTGGTTCGTGCAACTGCCAAAACCCATTTCGTCCATCGTGTTCACCATCGCGAGCACGCGACGATCGCGCTCCGGCTGGCCCTGCGGCAGGAGTCCAAGCTGCGACACCTTCGCCGCCACGAACAACATCGCGCTCGCGTTCTTGCACGCCGCCACGCACGCGCCGCACTGGATGCACGACGCGGCATCCATCGCCAAATCCGCGTCGGCCTTCGGAATCGGAATCGCATTCGCGTCCGGCGCCGCACCCGTGCGCACGCTGATGAAGCCGCCCGCCGCCTGAATCTTGTCCAGCGCGCTGCGATCGATGATCAAATCCTTCACCAACGGAAACGCCTTCGCGCGGAAGGGCTCCACCACGACGATGTCGCCGTCGTTGAAGCTGCGCACATACGTCTGGCACGTCGCGATGCCCCGCCCCGGTCCGTGCGGCTTGCCGTTGATCGAGAGCGAACACGTGCCGCAAATGCCTTCGCGACAATCGTGCGCGAACGCGATCGGCTCCTCGCCTTTCCGAACCAACTCGTCGTTCACCACGTCGAGCATCTCGAGGAACGACATGTTCGGATTCAGGTTCTTCGCCGGATAATCGACGAACTTGCCCGGTGCACTCGGCCCGGCCTGCCGCCAGACCCGAAGCGTGAGGCTGATGGATTTTTGAGAAGTGGCTGCGACCATGGTCGTAGAGGTGTTTGGCGGTGGATTATTTGTAATTGCGCACGCTCATCTTCACGAACTCGTAATTGAGCGGTTCAACATTGCGCAGCGGCGCCTTGCCCTCGCCTTGGAATTCCCAGGCCGCGACATGCGCAAATTTCTCGTCGTCGCGTTTGCATTCGCCGTCCGGATACTGGTGCTCCTCGCGGAAATGCCCGCCGCAGCTCTCTTCGCGCGTGAGCGCGTCGAGACACATCAGTTCGCCGAGCTCCAAGAAGTCCGCCACGCGGCCCGCCTGCTCGAGCGACTGGTTCAACGTCTTCTCCGAACCCGGCACGCGCACGTTCGCCCAGAACTCTTCGCGCAGCTTCGGAATCTCCTGCAGCGCCTTCTTCAAAGAAGCCTCCGTGCGCGCCATGCCGCAGCCTTCCCACATGATCTTGCCGAGACGCTTGTGGAAGTGACTGACCGGCTCCGTGCCCTTCGTATCGAGCAACCGCTTCGTCATGCCGACCACGTTTTGCTCCGCTGCCTTGAACTCCACGGCGTCCGCCGACGGACGCGAGCCCGGCTTCTGCGTCGCCAGGTAATCGCCGATCGTGTAAGGAATGACGAAGTAGCCATCCGCGAGCCCCTGCATCAACGCCGACGCGCCGAGACGATTCGCGCCGTGATCCGAGAAGTTCGCCTCACCGAGGACGAACAATCCCGGGATGTTGGACATCAGATTATAATCCACCCACAGCCCGCCCATCGTGTAGTGCACGGCCGGATAGATGCGCATCGGCACCTTGTAGGCGTTCTCGTTCGTGATCTCGTGATAGATGTCGAAGAGATTGCCGTAGCGCTCCGCCACGCCCGCCTCGCCCAGCCGCTTGATCGCGTCCGAGAAATCCAGATATACGCCCAGGCCGCTCTCGCCGACGCCGCGACCTTCGTCGCACACGCGCTTCGCCGCCCGCGACGCGATGTCGCGCGGCGCGAGATTGCCGAAGCTCGGATAGATGCGCTCGAGGTAGTAATCGCGGTCCGACTCCGGAATCGTATTCGGATCCTTGAGACGATCCTCCGCCTTCTTCGGCACCCAGATGCGGCCGTCGTTGCGCAACGACTCCGACATCAACGTGAGCTTCGACTGATAATCGCCGGTCACCGGAATGCACGTCGGGTGGATCTGCGTGTAGCACGGATTCGCGAAACACGCGCCGCGCTTGTAAGCGCGCCAGATCGCCGTCGCATTCGACTGCCGGGCATACGTCGAAAGATTGAACACATTCCCGTATCCGCCCGTCGCGAGGATCACCGCGTCCGCGGCATGCCGCGAAATTTCACCCGTGATCAGGTTGCGAACGACGATGCCCTTCGCCTGCCCGTCGACGATCACGAGATCGAGCATCTCGCTATTCGGGAAAAGCTGCACGCCCCCGTTGCCCACCATGCGCATCAGCGCCGAATACGCGCCGAGCAGCAACTGCTGCCCCGTCTGGCCGCGCGCGTAGAACGTGCGCGACACCTGCGCGCCACCGAACGAACGATTCGCCAGCAGGCCGCCGTATTCGCGAGCGAAGGGCACGCCTTGCGCCACGCACTGGTCGATGATGTTGACCGACACCTCGGCGAGCCGGTGCACGTTCGCCTCGCGGGCGCGATAGTCGCCGCCCTTGATCGTGTCGTAGAAAAGCCGATACACGCTGTCGCCGTCGTTCTGGTAGTTCTTCGCGGCGTTGATGCCGCCTTGCGCGGCGATCGAGTGGGCACGACGCGGGCTGTCGTGATACACGAAGCACTTCACCTTGTAGCCAAGCTCCGCGAGCGTGGCGGCGGCGGACGAACCGGCGAGGCCGGCGCCGACGACGATCACCTCGTATTTCCGTTTGTTGGCCGGATTGACGAGGCGGATATTCGCCTTGTGCGTGCGCCACTTGTCGGCGAGCGGGCCGGGCGGGATGCGGGAGTCGAGTTGGGCCATGGCGCGAAAATTTTAGCGGTGAATCGCGACGGGAACAGCCGTGTTCGTGTGCGGCTTGAGTTTACCGATCAACACGGCCCCGGGGATCGCGAGATTGCCGAGGAAATAAAGCAGCGCGAACGCCACGCAGACCTTGCGTAGCGCGGGCGACCAGCGCGACGAACGCCAGCCAAACGTCTGGAACATGCTGTCCGCCCCATGCACGAGGTGGAAGCTCAGCAGTCCGACCGCGATGATGTAGAAGATCGAAACCGCGACATTCTGAAATCCGCGGACCACCATCGTGTGCACGTCATGCACTTCCGTGCCCGCCGCCACCACCGGGAACCCCGCGATGTGATACTCGCTCTGCATCGTGTATTCCGGCAGCGCGGTCTTGAACGTGTCCGATCCCGCCGCGCCGATCGTGAAGTGCGCGAGGTGATACACGATGAACGCCAGCACCACGTAGCCCGTCCAGCGCATCGTGCGTGAAGCGAGCGTGGCGCGGATCGTGTGCTTCACGCTGTAGGCCACGTCGCGCGCCGCGTGATTTTCGAGCGTCAAGACCGTCGCGGCCCAGATATGAATGCCAACGGCAACCAGCAAACCGATGCGAGCCACCCAGAGCAGAGGCCCGAGCGACTGCAAAAAATGGGCATAGCCGTTGATTTTGTCGGGCTCGGAAAACACCTGGAGGTTGCCGACCAGATGTCCGATCACGAATCCAATGAGGATCAAGCCCGTCACGGCCATGAGGAACTTGCGGCCGATGGTGGAGCGGAAGAGGTTCATCGCAGATACGGGAGGGGATTACGCCGCGGCGCTAGATGCGCATTAAATTCGACGCGCCATCGGATCTTGTAAAGTAACCGCCTCGGTCCGGACAGCTTATTAGTCGCCCTAACTTTTTGGAGTAGAAGATCGGGGCAAACTCCTACCCGCCCGCCCAGTAGCGGAACGCGCCAGCGTTTCGCCTTGAGCTCGTCCCTACTTTGCCAGCGGCTTCAACAACGCGAACTTTCCACTCGCCGCCGGTGCGATCACCCGGCGCCGAAACGCACTCACGCGCACGCCGTCGCCCAACACCCGCGCGATCGCCTGCTCCACCCCCACCGGTGCCACATGATCCGACACATAGTGGAAATCCCACCGCACCTCGCTCGTCTGCACCAGCATGTAGTGCCAGCACGCGAACTCCGCCGGGAGCGCCGCATCGATATCCGCCGGCGAAACCAGCGAGCCATCCGGCCGGAAATACAGATTGCTCTCACGCCCGAGCAGCCGGAAGCCCGTCGGGAAACGCTGCACGATGTCGCCCGTGTGATAACGCAGCAGCGGCATCGCCTCGCGATCGCGGGTCGTCACATAGATTTGAAACACGTCCGGCAGCGTCTCCCGGCGCCACGGCACGAGTTCGATGAACGCATTCGCATCGATCACACGCGAGTTGTCCTTGAACGCCTCGCCCACGAACAAATATCCCGCCTCGGTCGATCCATAGAGATCCACCTGAGGCGCCGGAAACACCTCCGCGATCCGCGCGCCATGCTGCGCGCTCGCCTTGCCATATGTCAAAATCACCGCCCGCACGCTCGGCACTTTCACGCCACGTTTCTTCGTCGCCCGCGCCAGCAACGACAAATAAACCGGCTCGCCCTCCAACACCTCCGGCTTCGTCGCCTGCATCTCGAACACGATTCGATCCCACTCCGATTCCGGAAACGCGAACGGGTCGCTCGAAAGATTCAAATACACCGTCCCATCGAAATACCGGTGCGGAAACGGATGATCCTCGTAGGGACACAGATTGCTCGAACACCCCACCGGCGCCAAAACGCATTTCCGATACGGCCGCCCGACAAAGTCGCGCAAAATCGGCGACGCCAGATACGCGCGCTCCGTCTGCGCATTCCACCAGCCATCCTCCATGATCACGGTCATCGGCGACTGCGTCGTCCCGCCCGTGCTCTCGTATTCGTAGCGCTTCGTCTGCAGCCCGCGTTCGATCACCGCGTAATCTTCGAAAAACGCCTGATGCCCCCGCTCGATGATTTCCTTTTTTGAGAGCGCCGGAATCTCGCGATAGCACGACCACTGCAACGGCTCTGCATGCAGCGGGAAACGCCGCCCATACAGCGGGCTGCGCTCGTAGATCTTGCGAATTTCGCGCTCCAGCGGGACCGGAAGAAAATCACCTTCCGGCGCGGGACCGAGCGACTCGGAGGCGTTGGCAAACGTGGGAGGCGTCATTGAAACGTGTGTGTCGTCCAGTAAGCAAACGCCCGACCTCAAGTCAAACGACCGCACGCCGCCCATCGCTCACTTTTGTCGCTCCCGCCACAACGGCTCCCACAA